>ERZ842401.5413-NODE-5413-length-14182-cov-3.911800_pt1 | contig 14182 bp, 15 predicted proteins | sample MGYA00521270_ERZ842401 | MGnify/ENA primary metagenome ERZ842401 (study PRJEB31892, sample SAMEA3878208) | bioreactor metagenome | biome: Moose rumen | place: Sweden | collected 2011-10 | study: EMG produced TPA metagenomics assembly of the PRJEB12797 data set... | reverse complement strand
AGTCCCACGCCTTACCACTTGGCTACAGCACCTTATTAAGCGGACGAGTACGAGCACTTAGATGGTGATGAGTGTAACGAAATCAGCGTCTTACGTGCGATCCGTCCGGTGTACTTTTCAGGTCGATTTGTAAGCTCATACTTCGCAAAGCTCGTATTCGCTAACTGCATCGACACGGCTACGACTAAACTCAGACTTCGCTATCGCTCGTCTTCGTTAAGTTCTCTGCCAGCGGAGAAGGAGGGATTTGAACCCTCGCGCCGGTCACCCGACCTATACCCTTAGCAGGGGCACCTCTTCGGCCTCTTGAGTACTTCTCCGAATGTTTACCGACACCATATCTGCCGGTAAACGCAAAAAATATTCTACAGGAAATATCGCTATTTGTCAATGAAAACTTATATTCCTGCCCGAATATCGTAATATAATACGACTTATCTGCCCGAACTGTACTTTCTCCCAAACTCTGTCGCCGCAGACTTCAGGCTCTCCACCTTTGTCCAGTGTGAATAAAAGAACTCATCCTCCACCGGGATACCCTTTTCCGAAAAGATCTTGCGGAGCGCCTTTACCGTGCGCCTCGACCAGTTTGAGGTGGAGAATAGCACGACCCTGTCCACCTGATCCTTTGTAACCCTGTTTGCATATTATACAAAGCTTTTGCCCTATGTCCGGCCTGTAAATCTATCCGTTTACCACCACCACTTTTCCGTAACTGTCGCTGCTGTCTAAATATCTGTGGGCATCCGGCACCCCGGGTAGTGTAAACACCTGCTCCGGTGTCACATCCACTCTAAATCTTTCTACATAGTCTATCATCTCCTGAAGCTTTTTCTCAGATACATTTCCCGAATGGAAAGCAGTCAGATAACCATCTATCGGCAGGTCGCACAGCGGATCAAAATCAGAAAGCTCCCATATACCTCCCAAAAGCCCGGTACAGCACACTATACCGCCCTCTTTTGTATGTAAAAAGGTGTCCCGTAACGCGGCAGGACCTATCAGGTCAAATATCCTGTCATATTTTTCATCTGTAAGAAGCTTATTATCCCTGTCAATCACCACCTCATCAAATCCCTCACCCAAAAGCCGCTCTCTCTTTTCCTCGCGCCTGCTCGTACCGGTGATGTGTATATTGGGATAACGGCATTTTATCAATCGAAGAAAAGCCACTCCTACTCCGCTGGTAGCTCCGCGCACCAGCACTCTCGGCAGAGCGTCTGATGTAAGCTCCTCCGTCAGCCGCATATTTTTCATGGAGCCATAAGCTGTATAGTAGGTCTCAGGGAGTGCCGCCCACTGTTCGATGGGGAGAGTCGTATCTACAGGATAGATCTGCTCATTTGGCAGTAACGTATACTCGGCATAGCTGCCGTCAAAGGCCCGGCCCATCTCACCCATAATTGAAATCACCTTTGCACCCACAGGCAGTCTGTCTGGGTCGGTAGTCTCCTCGATCACTCCCACACATTCTATGCCCAGAATCCGCGGAAATCTCACAAACGGCGACTGGCCGTTTCTCGTAAAGACCTCAGAATGATTTATGCCAAATCCCAGCACCTTTACGAGCGACCATCCCTCCTTTACTGACGGATTTTCGACCTCCTCATAGATCAGCTTTTCCGGGCCGCCCGGCTCATATATCCTGATCGCCTTCATAAACCCTCTTTTCCCTGCGCTCCAAAAGCCGCAGTATGATATCTGCCGAAAGCGCGATCACCATACAAAGAATCGTGCCCCAGGCGAGCTTGTAGGTGTTCATGGTACGAAGTCCGGAGAAAAGCACTGTGCCAAGTCCTCCGGCATGTATCGCCGCCGCTATGGTAGCGATACCTGTAGTAGAGACGATCGACAACCTGATACCGCTGATGATCGCCGGCAACGCCAAAGGCACACGCACCCACCATGTCACCTGCCAGCGGCTCATACCCATGCCCACTGCCGCCTCGATGATCCCCGGCTCCACCTGTGTCAGCCCCGTCAGAAAATTCCTAAGCAGAAGATACTGATTATAAGTCACCAGCACCGGTATCGCGGTCTTATTCCCCAGCCCGAATACCGGAATGAGCAGCGCAAAAAGAGCCAGCGACGGGATGGAGTAGATAGCTCCAAAAACCTGCAGCACCCGCTCCGTCGCCCTCTGATGCGGTATCAGCACATACGAGAGCACCGCCGCTATCGCGATGGACAAAAGCAGTATCACTCCCACCAACACCAGATGCTCATCAAAAGCACCCATCAGCATATCATAATGTTTTACAAAATACCCGATCATGCAGCTAAACCTATATTTCTGATGTCCTTAGCATCTCTTCTATAAAGGGATGCCCGGGATCTCTCTTTATCGCTTTCGGCGTGTCATACCGGATCACCCTGCCCTCATACAGTATCATCACCTTTGTCCCAAGCTTCATCGCCTCCCTAATATCGTGGGTGACAAAGAGATAGGTGGCGCCCTGCCGGTGCAGGGATAAAAGCTCATTTTGCAGGTTTTCCCTGGTGATGGCGTCTATGGCGCCAAAAGGCTCGTCAAAAAGACACACCTTTGGATCCGCGATGAGCGCCCGCGCCAGCCCCACTCTCTGCTGCTGCCCGCCGGAGAGTTTCGCGGGATAGCGGTCACGATACTCCGACGGCTCTAAATCCCCCAGCCGCAGCATCTCATCCACAGCCTCATCCGTCCGCTTTTTGTCCCACTTCAGGATGGACGGCAGAGTGGCTATATTGTCCCTAACTGTCATGTGGGGAAAAAGTCCCACCTGCTGGATCACATAGCCAATACTCCGGCGCAGCTCCACCTTATCCCGGGTCACTATGTCCTCTCCGAAAAGCCTGATACTCCCACTGTCCGGCGCGATCAGCCGATTTAAGAGCTTTATCATCGTGGTCTTGCCGCAGCCGGAGCGCCCCAGGATCGTGACAAACTCGCCCTGCTCAATCTCCACACTCACATCATCCAGTGCCGGATGCGCCATCCCATCATATTTTTTTACTACATTTTTATACTCTATAGCTATCATCTGCTATACTACCTTTATGCAGTAAATCCTGCTATTTTACATTATCATTATAAAACTCTGCTGCCACCTCGGCATACTCCTCGCCGTCGATATCCACCCTGGCATTGAGAGCAGTGATATTTTCCGTAGTAAATGCCGCAGAGACCTTGTTTAAAATATCCGCTATATCGGAATTTGAATCAAGTGTCTCATTCCTCACCACCGGCGCCAGATTGTAGGGCGGCCACACCTGCTTATCGTCCTCCAAAAGCGTAAACTGCTCCTCGGTCAGCCTGCCCTCGGTGGTATATGCCGGAGCCACATCTGCTTCACCGCTCGCCAAAACCTCATATTTCAACGCATTCTCATATATCCTGCTGTCAGCCCAGTCAAAAGGTCCGTAGGTCGCCTCCAGTGCCGGTATGCCATCCTCGCGCTCGTCAAACTCGCCCTGGGATGCGAACTGAAGCTCCGTCGCGTGCTGCTGCAGATCGGATATGGTCTTTATCTCATACTCATCTGCCTTTGCAGTACTGATCACCAGTCCCTGCCCGTCATTTGCCGACGAGTAATCGAGCCACGTCACATCAAACTGCTCTTCGTATGCCTCGGACACCCTTTTGTACACTGCCTCAGGATCCGTGATCGGATCCTCCTTTAAGACGGAGATCAGCCCAGTGCCTGTGTACTCAGGATAGAGCTCCACCTCCCCGTTTATCAGCGATGTATGGATCAGCGCCGAGCTGATGTCAAAGGTGCGATCCACGGTATAACCAGCATCCTCCAGCGCCAGCGCATACACCTCAGCCACAATCTCATTTTCCGTAAAATCCTTTGAGCCGACCTTTATCGTCACGCCCTTGTCCACTGTCTTTCCACAGCCGGAAAGAGCGCCCGTCACCATCACTGCCGCCATTATCCCAGCAAAAATCCTCTTTTTCATGGTTTTATTCCCTCCTTATAAAAACCTACATCTGATATCGCGTCATATATCTGTACCACCGATCCAGCAAAAAGCCGGACAAAAGTGAAACTATCGCTACTGAACCGCCTCCGATGATCAAAAGATCCGTGCGGAGCAGTGCCAGCCCCGTCACTATGATGTCTCCCAGCCCGCCGGCTCCTATATAGGATGCGATGGTCGCGCTGGCTATGACCTCCACCACCGCTGTCCTAATTCCTGCAAATATCAGCGGAAACGCCAGTGGCAGCTTTACCTTAAAAAACAGCATCTGCTCCGACATACCCATGGCTGTGCCCGCCTCTATCGTCGCCTCCGGCAATGTGAGAAATGCCTGCGCCGTATTTAAAAGGATCGGCGGTATGGCAAGTATCGTAAGCGCTATCACCGATGGCAGGACGCCCGTCCCTATCACCGGTATCAAAAGGAACAGTACCGCGAGCGACGGCACGATACGAAGCATCCCAAAGACAAACTCCGAAATGTACCTATTCATACGCCCTCCGTCAGCCCCTTGCCTGGTAGCTTTTCTTCCTTTTCTATCTGGGTACGAATGTCTGTGATCACAGCACTGACCGATATCTCGCGCATCCGCTGCTCCATGGAATCCTGTATCCCGTCCAGATATGGGGTGAGCGCACCCTCGATATTTCTGCCGATAGGACACAGAGGCTCACTGCCCTCGTGAAAATGGAAAATGCTCTTTCTCTCCTTTTTCTCCACAGCAGAATATACATCATAAAGTGTGATATCCCGCGGATCCTTTGCCAGCTCTATGCTGCGCCGACCCCGTCCGGAGTACAGTATACCGGCGTCCTTTAGTGAGGATATGATACCTCTGATGATCACCGGATTGGCATGGATGCTGCCGGAGAGCACCGAGCTTGTGATATTCATCTGCTCCCCGAAATAATCCGTAAAAGCCAGTATGTGTACCGCTATAGTAAATTTACTTGTGATCTGCATTTATAGTCCCTCTTTCAATGTTGTGAGATGTAATTTAACATATTACAATTTATTTGTCAACAGGATTATTACATTTTTAATGAGGATTAGATATATTTTCCGATCTCAGCCACCAGTCTGCCCTTTTTCGTCTCGTGCAAAAAGCCATAGTATATGAATTTGCCGTGTCCCTGGACGGATATCACATCATTCTCTTTGGGCTCTCTACCGGCGCCGGGCTCGGGTCTTCCGTTTATATAGATTTTTTCTGAAGAAAAAAGAGATTTTGCCTCCTGCCGCGACAGGTGAAAAACCTTTGACACTATCCCGTCGAGACGCAGGGATGCGATATTTATCTCTTCCCTTTTTATCTGCGGTCTCGCCTCCGGCGGCAGCTCATCGACAAAGGCAGTATTTACCGCCGTATGCTTTACGGATGTGAGGCTTTCCATGATAAAATCAGCCATCTTTTCCGTCACAAAGACAAACGCCTCATTTTCATGGATCAAAATATCCCCCAGCACATCCCTCTCCATGCCTAGGCTCATCAGCGCCCCGAGAAAATCGCGGTGTGTCAGCATGTCTGCGTATTTCTGCTGCTTTGGTGACACGCGCACGATTTGTATAGGAAAAGGCTCGTCATAACCGATCTCTGCCGGATCACCAAATCGGATCATCACCCTCTCGCTTTCCTCATAGCCACCCCATAACTGTACCTCTCGCGCATCTGCGAGCTCATACGCCATAGCAGCCGTATACATCGAGTGGAAATCTGTATAGAAAAAAATGCCCCTCTGCCTGGAGCGCTCCAAAAGCTCTTTCAGTCTCTTTTTTATCTGTTCATCATCCTTCATCCAATAACTATTATATAATCCCCGAGAAAATATTCAAATTATTCTACCCCACCACCTCTAGCCGGATGGTGTTGGTGTTGCCGGACTTGCCGCTGATCTGGCCGCCGGTCAGGACCACATTGTCACCGCTTGACAGATTAAGCACCTCCTTGGCATAGCGCAGCGCCTGATAGAATATCACATCCATAGAATTAAATTCCTCGCTCATTACGGGGATTACGCCCCAGCTCAGGTTCAGCTTTCGCCACGCCTTTTCGCTGGTGGTCACTCCGATGATATCCACCGGTGCGCGGAAGCGGCTCACCATACGGACTGTCACGCCGGAAAGAGAGCTTATGACTATGCCCTTGGCATCCGTATCTATAGCCATGGCACAGGTAGAGTGCGATACCGCGTCGAGGTTGTCCTTTATCACATATTCCGTGTCCCTAAAGCGTTTTTTATAATCTATGTTATTCTCCGTAAACTCCGCGATCTCTGCCATCTTTTGCAGTGACTCCACAGGGTACTTGCCGGATGCGGTCTCGCCGGAGAGCATGATGGCAGAGGAGCCGTCATATACAGCATTTGCCACGTCAGATATCTCAGCTCTCGTAGGTCTGGGATTTGTGATCATGGACTCAAACATCTCTGTCGCCGTAATGACGCGCTTTCCGAGGAGCCGACACCTCTTTATCAAGTGCTTTTGCACTGCGGGCAGCTCCATGTAGGGTATCTCCACACCCAGATCGCCACGCGCCACGAGTATTCCGTCTGCCACCTCACTGATCTCGTCGATATTGTCCACGCCAGAGCGGTTCTCGATCTTTGCGATGAGCTCGATATCCTCGCCGCCGTTTTCATCCAGAAAGTCGCGGAGCGACTGAATATCATTCCTATTTGACACGAAAGACGCCGCTATAAAGTCGATATCGTTTTCTATACCAAAGAGGATGTCCTTTTTATCTGCCTCGCTGAGATAGTCCCCTTTCAGCACATGATTGGGGAAGTTCATGCTCTTTCTGTCGGAGATCACACCGCCGGTAATGGTCTCGCACACTATGTCCGTGTCGCGGATCTCTTTTACCTCAAAAATCAAAAGCCCGTTGTTTACGAGGATCTGATCTCCGATGCTCACCTCGGAGGGCAGGTTTTTATAGCTGACGGACACGCGCTCACTGTCTCCCTCCACCTCATTTGTGGTAAATGTAAAGGTGGCTCCATCCTCGATCACCGCTTTTTTATCCTTAAAGATACCCACACGATACTCGGGTCCCTTGGTATCGAGCATGATAGGTATCGGCAGGTTCAGCTTTTCGCGGACAGCCTTTATCCTGTCTATCTTTACCTTGTGCTCCTCGTGTGTGCCGTGCGAAAAATTGAGCCTCGCCACGTTCATCCCCGCCTGACATAGCCTCGTCAGTGTCTCCTCGTCCTCACATGCCGGTCCGATGGTGCAGATTATCTTTGTTTTTCTCATATTCCCCTCTTTTCAATTCCTCAGATTTATAAACCTTATCACATCATAATCGCTCTTTTAAGCTCATCCACGCTATCCACTACCGCTTTTGCCTTTTGCTCTAAGAGAAGCTCTTTTGGGCGAAAGCCCCATGATACCAGAATGCAGTCGAGACCGGCATTCGCCGCGGTGGCGGCATCCACATCCGAGTCACCGATATAGACCGTGGTGCCTGGCTCTGCCGAAAGCTCGTCCATCACATCAAATACCACTGTCGGGTCCGGCTTGGTCTTTCCACCGGGCTTATTGCCTGCTGCCGCATCTACGAGGTCTCCGAAAAAGTGCTCTGAGAGCTCCACGACTGCCGAGTGGTGTTTATTTGAGACTATCCCGATACGGGTGCCCTGCTGCCTCGCCCACTCCATGAGCTCCGGTATGCCATCATAAGGCTTTGTCAGATCCCTGTCGTGGATAGCATAGTAGTCCTGATAAGTCTTCATCTGCTCGTCAAAGTTTTTTGCCTCATGCCCATTCGGGATCGACCGCTCGAGGAGCTTTACCACGCCGTTTCCCACATAGCTTCTGATCTCGTCTATGGTGTGCTCCGGCTCACCGTACTGCCTCATGGTATAGTTTATGGCGGCTGTCAGATCACCTAAGGTGTCGAGCACCGTGCCGTCCATATCAAATAAAAGCGTCTGATACATCATTTCTCCCTTATTCAATTCCGCCAAAAGCGGAATTGGCGCCAGATTTGCTGCCGCTTTAGCGGCCTTCCTCTGCAAATCTGTGTGCATCCCGCCGGAGGCTTTATTACAGTCGGGGTTCAGTCCCCGACTGTAATAAAAGGAACTATCACAATATTCCTTGTGACAGTTCCCTATTTTATCAGAAATACCCGTCTTTCTCAATCACTATTGGAGATTGATATTGCCCAAAGCACACTCTAAAGTGATGCTTCCGATCCGATCTCCCGTAGCGGAGCGGTTTAGTCCACCCTTGCCGGACACCTTTTCGCCGGAGATATTTATATTGCCAAGCGCTGCCTCTGCCTCGATATCATAGCCGGACAGATCCCTCTCGGATTCTATGGTGATATTTCCCATTGCCGCTTCCGCAGTCAGATCTGAAAAAACAGTATCTAAAACATCTATATTTCCCATTGCCGCCTCAAGGTCGATACTCTCTGTCACGATATCGTCTGCCTTCACATCGCCTGCTGCCGCCTCCACATGGAGATCATCAGACTTTATACCATCTATCTGCAGATCGCCCATGGCAAGCTCGATATTAAGCTTCTTTACGCCGTCCTCCGGCACCCTTATAACAAGCTCACTCTTGGAATTTTTCATGCGCTTTGCCTTTATTTCCTTGTCCTGCTTTATATATAGCCTGCCGTCGCTATCGAGATTTACCTTTGGCTCGAAATCCTTTATCCCGTCATAGCCCACCTCGCACTTGTCACCATCCTCTATGATCACCTTTGACATGGCGCACTCGATATAGATTTCCTTTACATCTATATATGACTCGGAAAAGTCAGCCTTTCCGCTGCCTCCGGCACTCTCCTCCTCGCTGCCGTGACCTATATTTCCTCCCAGAAAAGAGCCGAAATCATAGATCGCCCCGCCTATATGGTAGATGGAGCCCGCCACTATCGCCACCACTGTGATTATGGTTATTATCGCAAGATATGTGTTTTTCTTCTTTTCCATTTTTACCTCCTTACGCCGTATATTTTTCTGATGAGCCCGCTTATGATGCCGGCTATGGGCCAGATGATCCATGTGATATACCAGTCAAAGGATAAAAAGCTCCAGATCAGGTACAGGCAGGTGATGGTGGGCCAGTATACCGACATGATGGTGTTTACAGTGGGATCCGTAAACTGCGGCTCGTTTTCCGACATACCGGCGTAGCTGCCGCTGACTGTCTGTCTGTCGTTTAAGGCTAAAAGTGTCCTGCAGGCGTCCTGCTTGGCACCGGATACTATGATCAGCATGACGCCTATGCCTATCATGGCAAAGAGCATCACCGGTCCGAATACATCATTTAAAAATGTGCTGGCTGTGACCGAGTCCAAAATCCCCGCCGGCACGAAGCACAGGATGCAGAGGATGATGCCGATAGTAAGCCGCAGCGCATGGGTGGAGCGGTCGTTTTGCTCCTCGCCCCAGATCGCATCTGCCGTGGCGTAGTCTATGCTGCAGGGCACATTTTTCAGAAAATCCCATCTGTTCATGCTCACATTGGAGTAGATGATGATGCCCACGCCTGCCGCTATCGCCACAAAGAAGAGCAGTATGCCGATGGCGTTTGCGATACCGCCGCCTACATCGCCGATGATGGGACCGATGGGAGAGACGATAAACAAAAGCACCGCTATGCCAAGCATGAACTTGTGCTTTTCGCTATCCCTGATAAAGTCGAATGCTTCCTGCATGGACACATGGCGGCGGTTTATGTCCTCCGACGACTCCATGAATCCGCTGATACCAAGCGTTTCGGACAGCTCGTCCAAATTTCCAAACTCCGATATCACGATGGCGACCGCCTCATTCTCCGGCTTGCCCTCGCCCAAAAGCTCTGTATATTTGTCCTCCATCATGGAGTAAAGCTCCTGCTTTGCCCGCTGCACCTCTATGGTGTTCGGCAGCTTCGCAAACATTGATTCCAAATAATTTCTGATCACTTCCATCTATGATTCCTCCTTTTTCGGTCTGTGGATGAACCTCTCCACCACATCCTTTGTCAGTATCCACTCCTCGCATTTGTCACTGTAGTACTCCCTGCCCTTGTCCGTGATCCTGTAGTATGTCCTGCGCTTGCCGTTTTCCGCTGTCTGGCTGTAGGACTCGATGTAGCCGTTTTTTTCCATGCGGGTAAATGCCGAGTAGAGCGTGGTCTCTTTTATAATGTACTTGTCATCCGAAAGACTCCTGATCTGCTTCGATATCTCGTACCCGTAAGAGGGGGCTTCGAGGAGCAGATACAGGATCATGGTGTCGTTGTATCCGCGGATGACATCACTGGAAATCTCCTGCATTTTCATCACCTCCAGATCGCAAACCCTGCGAATATGATCGCTGCAGTTATGAAAAACCATATCGCCATATTATCGCCTCCATTTTATTCCGACTGTCGTTATATCGTCTGTCGTACTATGTCTGTCGTAGTAAATATACCACGACTGTCGGAGTATGTCAAGCATGTTTAAAAAATATCTATCTTTTAGTTTCATTTAAGGTTGCGGGATTATATTATGTGCATACACTTGATAAGGATTTCGAGTGCAGTAGCAAAGACAGGCAGAAAGAAAGCGAGGTATGCACTATGAAGAATAAAAGATTTATGACAAAAAGGATAGCAATGATAATCCTCTCCGCGGCAATAGCTATGGGAACGCCGATGACGATCCTGGCAGCATCGACGGATGCTACAGAAAGCACATCTGAAAACACAGATGGCAAGGGACCCCGCGGAGAAAAGCCCAGTGGAGAAAAGCCCGATGGCGAGCCACCTGCAAAGCCTGATGGGGACAGCAGCTCGGATCAGATGGGCACACCTCCCAGCGGAGAAAAGCCGGATGGTAAGCCGCCTGCAAAGCCCGATGGGGACAGCAGCTCGGATCAGATGGGTACACCTCCTGACGGAGAGGCTCCAAGTGGAGAGATGCCTGACGGCGAGGCTCCAAGTGGAGATGCACCCAGCGGTGAAATGCCCGGAGGCGGTGGGTTCGGCGGTGCCGATACACAGTCCTTTGACTACAGCGGTACATATTCGGGAGTACTCGTAGCGGACGGAGAGGAAAAGTCCTCTGACAGCGAGACTTACGAGGCTACAGAGACAGACCAGAACACAGCACTCACCGAGAACGGCGGCACACTTACGATCAAAAACGATACATTAAAGAAATCCGGCAGTGACGATGATGGGGACAGGTGCAATTTTTACGGGGCAAACTCCATTTCCCTTACAGTAGGTGAGGGCTCAATGACCTATATCGAGGGCACAGAGCTTTCGGCAGACAGCACCGGATCAAATGGTATCTTTGCTACAGACAGCGGTACAGCCTATGTAAACGACACTACCATCAGCACCTCGGCTGACAATTCCCGCGGTCTCGACGCCACATATGACGGAACCATAGTGGCAAACAAGATGACCATAGACACAGAGGGTGATCACTGCGCCGGAGTGGCGACAGACAGGGGCGGCGGTAATATCTCAGTCACCGACTCTACAATAGATACAGCCGGAAGCGGCTCACCGATCCTCTACTCTACGGGAGACATAGAGGTAAGCGGTGTGACCGGTACAGCCACAGGCAGCCAGATCGCAGGAATGGAGGGTCTGAACACGATCCTGATCTATGACTCGGACCTGACCAGCGAGATCACGAGCGCTACCGCCTCGGATCCTGTGGCAAACGGGGTGATCATATATCAGTCCACCTCGGGCGATGCCGAGACATCCACCGGTGAGTCAGCCACCTTTAACGCTGTTGACTCTACACTAAAGACATCCATAGAGGAGGGAGCTTTCTTCTATGTGACAAATACCACGGGCGATATCGTGCTGAAGAATACGACTCTCGACTACGACAGTACTAAGGCAAAGCTTTTGCAGATCGAAGGCAATGACGCCAACAACTGGGGCAGCGCCGGTCAGAATGGTGGAAATGTAGTATTTACCGCTTATGAGGAGACTCTCTCGGGAGATATCAGTGTGGACACCATTAGCTCACTGGATTTCTACCTTCTGGATGGCAGCACCTATACCGGTGCCATGGCCATCACAGATAATTCGGCAGGATCCACCTCCGAGAGTCCTATTACTGTAAATATCGCAAAGGGCTCAAAGTGGGTGGTCACAGCCGATACCACTATATCCGCACTGAATGCCGAGAGCACAGCAGAGATAGTGGATGAAAGCGGAAAGACAGTGACTATCGTGGCAAACGGCGAGACAGTGGTACAGGGAGACTCCAATATCACGCTTACAGTGACTGACAGATACTCTGATACAGTCACCACAGATGAGCATAATGAGCTTTCAGGAGATTTTATTGACAGGAGCGCATTTGATGAGTACTATGGTACACAGACAGCTTTTGGTACTACGACCACAGTAGCAAGTACCACGGAAGAAGCTGATGATGTAGCAGAGGAGACAGCAGCAGAGGTCACAAGCGAGACAGCGGACACCAAAGCACCCTTTATTATAGCTATCGCAGCGGCAGGTGCAGTGGCAGCAGGGCTGGCAGGCTTTATGGCACATAAGAAGAAATGAAAAAGTTATTAACGACAATACTATGTCTGGCAATACTGGCCACAGCGACAAGCTGTGGAGCAGGAACAGCTAAAACAGACGGCATACAGGAAAGCGATACAGCAAAAACGGAAGCCGTACAGGAAAGCGTCACTTCTGATGATCTGTCTGTCAGTGAGCAGGATATCTCGGAAGCTATCCCAGAGGACGGGATATATGACAGCCGCGATGAGGTGGCGCTGTATCTGTATACCTATGGCAGGCTGCCGGACAACTATATCACTAAAAAGGAGGCAAAGGCTCTCGGCTGGGAGGGCGGCGGCTTAGAGGACTATGCACCAGGGAAATGTATCGGCGGTGACTACTTCGGAAATTACGAAGGTCTGCTCCCGGAGGAAGATGACTATAGCGAATGTGACATAGACACCCTCGGAAAAAGCAGCCGTGGCGCAAAGCGTATCATTTTCTCGGATGACGGCGATATTTATTACACGGATGATCACTACGAGAGCTTTTCAAAAGCTGAGTTTGATGCTGATGGAAATGTTGATTTTACAGAAGATTGGTGATAAGACATGACAGAGTATGAATTTGACCTTTCGGATTGTTATTCGCCGGAGGATGTACACAGGGCGATAGCGGAAAGGCTCCCGCTGCCTGAGTATTACGGCGGGAATATGGACGCCCTCTATGATGTGCTGACCGAGCCCCGTGCAAAGTGGCGGCTGACCTTTACCGGTTGTGCTACGGCTAGCGCTGTGGTAGGAGGAATGTATATGCGCCAGCTAAAAAAAATGTGCGAGCGTGCGACAGCAGAAAACAGCGAGCTTGAAGTGATATTCATAGATAATTAAGTGTTTTCATATATTCCCCGGATATACGTTTTTTAACCTCTGCCTCGCCACATCACAGAGCGAAAGCACCTTTTCCACCGGCGTCGGCGCTCTGTCTGTCATATTAAATCTTGGGAAAAAGCGTGTGATATGAAGCACTATATCTTTATCTATGCCCGAAAGATAGCCGGAAAGCTCTGCCATCTCCTCCTCACTATCGTTTTCACCGGGGATGATCAGAGTAGTAACCTCCACATGACAGCCTCGATCCACGGCTCTTTCTATGAAGTCCATCACCATCCGGCGGTCGCCCTTTATCAAATCACTATAGAAAGTATCACTAAATGCCTTTAGATCCACATTCATGGCGTCAATATATGGTATGATCTCATCCTCTGCCTCCGGCGTTGCTGTACCGTTTGTCACCAGCACCATCGCCATACCACGCTGCTTTACTTCCTTTGCGGCATCACGGACATACTCATAGCCGACCATCGGCTCATTATAGGTAAATGCCACGCCGATATTACCATTTATCCTCTCCCTGTCGGCGAGCTCTGCCAGCTTCTGTGGTGACACAAACCGTGTCTGTATATTCATTACATTATCGGAATATGAGATATCAGAGTTTTGACAAAAAGGACAGCGCAGATTGCAGCCGTACGAACCTACCGAAAGTATCCTGCTGCCCGGATGGAAATGGTACAGCGGCTTTTTTTCTATAGGATCGAGTGCCAGACCGGTGAGCTTCCCATAGTTGTCACATATCACTCTGTCACCCTCACACCTTCGCGCCAGACAAAGCCCTACCTGCCCCTCACTCAGCTTACATCTGTGAAAACAAACCCCGCACTCTGCCATAATATACATATCTCCCAATC
>ERZ842401.5412-NODE-5412-length-14182-cov-6.828838_pt1 | contig 14182 bp, 13 predicted proteins | sample MGYA00521270_ERZ842401 | MGnify/ENA primary metagenome ERZ842401 (study PRJEB31892, sample SAMEA3878208) | bioreactor metagenome | biome: Moose rumen | place: Sweden | collected 2011-10 | study: EMG produced TPA metagenomics assembly of the PRJEB12797 data set... | reverse complement strand
CCAGAAAAAAGATTTTTGGATTTTCATCATCAGAAATTTTTGGAGGCGAATTAGATTATGCCAGAAAAATTGTATACATGGAATATGTTGTATGCTCGAGCTTCCGGGAAAGCGTATGGAAGTCCCGAACTCTGCGCAAAAGATGAAGCATTTGAATTTTTTGACAATCAAATCTGGGAAACATTGGGATATGACATTGAAAAATGTGACATTCCCGAAGAAGAAATTGACATTTTTTTAGATAAAAGTGATAAAAAATATTATTTTGATGAAAACGGTTGTTTTGCAGTCGCAATTCCTTCAAGTTTATTTAACGCTGGTGATGGGTCTCGTCTAATCTTCAAAGTCAATGGTTGTACAGAAAAACGAATGCACGAAATCAATCTTCTTGAAGATGAACTAAAAATAATTAAAGCAATAAGAGAAGATAAAAATCTTTCGCTTAATTTCATAAAAACAGGTAAAGATGAATTTTCAGGAAACCTTGAATATATCGACACAAGAATGATAGATGTCATAACAACAGCGATGCTAGTTCAGACAAAATATTTATCAGAAGCAAAATCAAGCGATGTGAAAGATATTGTAAAAGTCGTTTCCGAAATAAATCCTTTGAATGTTATGTACCCAGAGCATTTTTACGAAGCGAAATTCAAGGATTTTCTATTTGCTTCGCTTGCAGGACTTACCGCTTCAAAAAAATGGGATGGAAAAACTCGCATGACAGGCGGTTACATTGATGTAAACAAAGACGGCGAACTTCTTTATTACCGTGCTATTTCAAATGAGATTTTCTGCTCATATCTTTATGAAAACACCTTTATTGACAGACCCGACCGAGGGCATAATAAAGACATTGCTATTGCAAAAGCAAAAGCGTATTTTGAAAATAAAATAATCACGGATGATGAAATTAAGGAAATAAAAAGCAAAAAGGATAAAAAAGGAAATTGTGGTTTTGTTTTTGAAGAAAACGATGGATACTTCATCGCAATCAATTTCCAAGTGAGGTTCAGATAAAATGAAAACCTTTAAAACAGAGGCTGAAATGCTGAAATATGGAGAATCATTTACAAAATATGATATTAAAACAGTAATTTGTGATGGAAAAAAAATCGTTCTTTGTGGAGCAGGTTCTTCATTTGAAGATTCAATTTGGAAAATTGCAGAGGAGGCACTATCAAAAACAGCAAAAGTGTTCATTGAAAAAAATATGGTAGATAACGCCATTGAAAACGATTTTGGCTGCGAAACGGGGGCTACTCCTGAAATTCGTGATTTTATATTAGAAAAGACAAAGAAAATCTTTGATTTTAATATTGTAACTATAAAGAATGAATTCTAATCGGGGATTTTAAGGGGCTTGCCCCTTAGGAGAATGGGGTATGGCGAAACTTTAGTTGAGCCTAGGGGAAAGGCTTTTCCCCTAAAATTAAAAGAGGAAAAAAATGGCATTTGTAAAAAACTTATTCGACAAAAACTTCATTGAGTACGCGTCTTATGTTATTCGCGACAGGGCGATTCCTGACCTTGAGGACGGGCTTAAGCCTGTTCAGCGGCGCATTATGCACACGCTTTTTGAGGTGAACGACGGGCTTTTCCAAAAGGTTCAGTTTGTCGTCGGGCGCACGATGAAATATCACCCTCACGGAGACGCTTCAATCTACGGAGCTTTGGTAAATCTTGCCAACAAAGAAATTTTCATCGAAAAGCAGGGAAACTTCGGTAACAAATACACTGGCGACGGGGCTTCGGCTGGCCGTTACATTGAGTGTCGCGTTCACCCGCTGGCCAAGGAATTTCTAGTCACAAATAAAGAAATCACCCACTATGTCCCCAATTACGATGGCCGGGACTTAGAGCCTGAAGTCTACCGCTCAAAACTGCCGGTCACGCTTCTGATTGGTGCGGAGGGAATCGCCGTCGGCATGAGCACGAAAATTCTGCCGTACAATTTAAAAGAAGTCTTGGAAGCCGAGATAAAATGCTTGAAAGGCGAGAAATTCAAGATTCTTCCCGATGTTTCGACGGGCGGGCTGATTGATGTGTCGAATTACAATGACGGAAACGGAAAAATCATCACGCGGGCGAAATTCGACACTTCGGACGAAAAAAGAATCATCATCACCGAGCTTCCACTGGACACGAATGCAAAGGGGCTTTTGGAATCAATCGATTCTGCGTACAAAGCCGGAAAAATCAAAATCAGTTCCGTTGACAATTTTACGACCGACCACTGCAACATCGAAATCAAACTTCCGCGCGGGGTGTACTCAAAAGATGTGATTGACGCACTCTATGCCTACACGGACTGCGAAAAAACGATTGCCTGCTCAATGCTTGTCATCAAAGACAATATGCCCGTTACGATGACGGCAACTGAAATCATCAAATACTACGCGCAAAAGCTCACCGCAATCATCAAGGACGAGCTTGAATTTGAAAAACGCAAGCTTACCGAAGAACTGCATTTGCGCACTTTGGAGCGAATTTTCGTTGAGGAACGCATTTACAAGGAAATCGAGAACAAGCGCACTGCCGAAACAGTCGCAAAAGCCGTAAAAGACGGATTTAAGCCGTTTAAGGACGAACTTGTCCGAGAAGTGAGCGATGACGATGTGGAACATTTGCTTCAAATTCCTATTCGGCGAATCTCGCTCTTCGACATTCAGAAAAACCGCGACCAGGTTAAGGCAATCAAAGACCGACTCAAGGAAATCAACCGCCGATTGAAGGCTCTCACCGAATGCGCGATTGAGTATCTTGACGGAATGCTCGAAAAATTCAAGAAAATCGCCCCAGAGCTTTTAAAACGAAACACCACCGTCGCAAAATTCAGCGCGACCGATGTAAAAGAAGTCGCTCGGCAAGACCTTTCGCTCCGCTACGACGAAAAAGGCTACCTCGGAATCAGCGTTTCGGGTGGCTCGGAGCTGATGAAAGTCTCGCCCTACGACCGAATTATCTATGTGCGGCGGAACGGCATGTACACGATTACCGATGTTCCCGACAAGCTTTTCATCGACAAGGGAATGTGGTTCTGTGCGCTCGCCGACAAGGAAAAACTGCCGAAACAGCTCTTCACGGTGATTTTCCGCGACCCAAAAACGGGCTACGCTTCAATCAAACGCTGCCGAATCCCCAGCTGGATTATGAACCGCGATTATTTCCTCGCCCCCGACGGCATGGAAGTGCTTCACATCGATACGCGAGAGAAGTTCACCTTCAGCCTGCACTACGCCAAAAAGCCGCGCGTGAAAATCCTCGAAGAAAAGTTCAAGGCGCAAGATTTTGAGGAAAAAGGATTGAAAACGCTCGGCGTGCGATTGAGCGCACATGAAGTCGAAAGCATTCAAGTGGACGGAGCGCAATTAGAGTTGGGGTTGTAGGATGATTGACACCAAACGGCTCATGGTTAAACTGAACCAGATTTCTGCTCAATACATCGGCAAAATCATGTACGCGCTGTTTTTCATGTCGATTTTGGGCACGCTCGTTTCGTTCGTGATTCTTTCGCCGATCATGCGTCTTGTCCAAAACGATGCGAATATGCTCACCATAAAAGCGGCGACTTTCTTTCTTGCCTTCGTTGCGATTTGTGCGTGGCTCACCTTTCAGTTCGGCTTTGCGGTCATGCTCTTACAGATGACGCGGCGCAAAAACACGAATCTCGGCTATCTTTTCATCGGTTTCAAGTGCTTTAATCCCGCGGGCAAGGTCATCATCGCGTTCGGTGCGCTCATTTCTTTGCTCGCCGTGGTTGCCCGATTCGCCGCGAAATTCGTTTTTCTTAAAATCAAACCCGATTTTTCGTTTGAAGCCCCAAGCCTTGACTCGTTGCAGAATGTCGCCGAAAACACGGAGCAGCTTTCTTCGCTCGCCACGGACACGCTTCTTTTTCTCGCGCTGTTTTTGCTCATTCTCCTCGCGCTTTCGCTTTTCGTGCTCATTCGCTTTGTGTTCGTTTTCCAGCTTCATTTTGACAATCCGAACCGTAAAATCAGCGAGCTTTTCAAAAAGAGTGCGGAAATGATGCACAAAAATGTCTTACGATTGATTGCCCTCGCGCTCCGTGCAGGCGGAAAGCAACTCTCCGTCGCGATTTTGCTTGCGCTCATCGTCAATTTCTTCCCCGAAGAAAAACATTCCGGGCTTTCAGTGCTCGTGTTCCTCTTGGACATCGCCTATTTCGTCAATTTTTACACCGCACTCGTGCGAATCTACCTGACCGTTCCTGTGCTGTACGAAGAACAAACAAAAACAATTTTACCCCTCACAGAGCACACGGAGAACACAGAGAATCGACCTTGAAAGAAATCTCTCTGTGCACTCCCAAGCTCTGTGAGGAATTAAAAAAATGAAAATACCAACACACTACGCGTCATGCGAAGAAACAATCAAAGGCTCCCGATTTCTCTCCGAACTATTTTTGATTTCCTCTCAGGCGGAGGTGCGCGAAAAAATCAAGGCGCAGAAGCAAAAATATCCCGATGCAACGCATGTCTGCCACGCGTTCATCTGCGGAAAAAATGCCGAAATCATGGGAATGAGCGACGACGGCGAGCCGGGCGGAACTGCGGGCAGGCCAATGCTCGATGTTTTAAAAGGAAGCGGCGCGACGAATCTCCTCGTGACTATTACGCGCTGGTTCGGCGGAACGCTCCTCGGTACGGGCGGTTTGGTTCATGCCTACGGAAACGGCGTGAAAAATGTGCTTGCCGTGGCGGAATTTGAAGAACTCGTCGAAAAGAGCGATTTTTCCCTTGCTTGCGATTATCAGCAATATCAGGTCGTGAAGAAGATTTTTGAGAATTTCACGCTCTATGATGTGGTGGAAGATTTTGGCGAAGCAATCACAATTCGCGGGCAGATTGCGACAAGCGATTTTGAATCATTCAAATCCCGTGTTTTTGACACAACGAACGGAAAAGTTTCGCCTTCTCTGAGCCGATAATTTCAGTATGAAGAAAAAGATTCTGATTTTGTCGGCTTTTTTCGCTTTTCTTGCCCTTCCCGCTTTTTCAACGGCTGGATTTGAATTCGGCATCGGCTCGGGTGCTGTGCTTTATGGCGACAAAGAAACACGGGAGCGAAATGACACGCTCTCTGATACCAGCCAAATTGTAGTCGCAACGGATGCGGCTTTCTTAATTCCCGCACATAAATTCGTCGTTTTTTCCCTCGGCGGAGATGCTTTTTTTGATTTGCAATGGCATGGTTCCGACCACATTTATCTCATAGACTATGCTTTTTTGGCCGGATTTCGCGTCTATCCGAATTTAGGGGGCTTTTTTACATCGCTTGATTACGCGCTCGGCCGTCGCACAGATTTTTTTTCATTCGGAAATCACAAATCGAGCGAAAGCACAAAATGGGGAAACGGTTTTAAAATCGGAATCGGCTATGATTTTTCATACCATTTAAGCTCATTCGCGCCAGAAATTGTCGCAAGTTTCAAAAGCATGCCGCGCGGTGGAAGCAGAGACAGTTTTTTTTCTATTTCGCTCAAACTCACAAAACATACATAAATTTTTATTGAAAATTCATCATTCTCGGTGTATTCTATATAAGATACTTTTCTTTTAGGATTATACCATGCAGATTGTTACCGAAGGTGAAATGCCCCAAATTCCAGAACAAATTGAATCAGAACTCTCGCCCGCAGAACTCGGCATTGCGGTCGATATAGGCACAACAACGATTGCGGTGAGCGTATGGGCCTTATCGCGCCGCAAGCACCTTGTAACAGTCGCCGAAAAAAACAATCAGGTTCGCTACGGCTACGACATTATCCGCAGAATCGCATTCGCCGTTCGCCCGCCGCTCACTGGGTCATCTTCTGTCGTTGAAACAGGTCATTCTGCCCTTCACTACTGCATTATCTCACAGCTCGAAAAAATGTTCACAAAGGCTGTCATGGAAGCTTCCGAGCGTCTTCCCCGTGGGTATCAGCCAAAAGTCACGCAGCTCGTCATTACGGGAAACACCACAATGCTCAGTTTCCTCTGCGCAACTTCCGTAAACAATATGGCAGCCGCCCCTTTCACGCCGGCAACACTCTTTGACACGGTTACAACATGGGAGAAAATTCGAGACGGTCTTGTCTATTCTCACTGTTGCGTTCTAGACAAGCCAACGCCCGAATTATTACAACTTTTCAAATCAAGCATTATTCCAAGCGACACCGAAGTGTATCTTCCGCCATGCGTTGGTTCTTTTATCGGAGCTGATACTGTTTGCTCAATGGTTGCCGCAGGCTTTCCCGTTCCAGATTCAAAAACTGACGCGCTCAAACCAGGAGAATCAAAAGTCAAAGCGCCGCTTTTGCTTGCCGACATTGGCACGAACAGCGAATTGTGCCTTTATGTTCCTGATTCCGAAGATAAAAAAGGAAGAATTCTCTGCACTTCGGCGGCGAGCGGTCCTGCTTTTGAGGGCGCAAATATCAGTTGTGGCATGCCGTCAATTGAGGGCGCAATCGATAAAATCTCTTATGCCCACGATAAACTCGAATGTCACACCATCGGCAACACAAATCCACGCGGTTTGTGCGGGACAGGCTTAATCAGTGCGGCAGCAGTCATGCTCAAAAACAAATACATCGATAAAGCGGGAATCATCATTCGCGAAAAATCAAAACTCGGAGACGGAACAAGTTGTATTGAACTCACTCCCGCCGTCTATCTTTCTCAGCAGGACATCCGCAATTTGCAGCTCGCAAAATCAGCGGTCAAAACAGGCTTGGAATTCTTGCTTGAGCACACCACAGAAACGCCCGTATTCTGCATTGCAGGCGGTTTTGGCTCAAAAATAAACTTGGAAGAAGCAACCTATATCGGGTTATTGCCCGCAGAACTTGAAAAACGCACGATTCATCTCGGAAATGCCGCACTTTCAGGCGCAAGCGCACTGCTCTTCTCGAATGTGCTCCGAGAAAAGGCTCGTGCCCTTGCCAAAAAGTCCGTGCAGATTAACCTCGCGGGAATTCCAGAATTCCAACAGAGATTCTTAAAAGGGATAGATTTTTAAATTTCTCACAGAGAGCACAGAGTTCACAGAGGATTTTTCGCACAATCAAAGTGAAAACTCAATCTACTAATTACTTATAACGATGTGAGTAACTCATTATTTTTTGTTATAAGTAGTGCTCTCTGTGCTCTCCTTAGCTCTGTGAGGAATTCTTATCGTTTTCGCGAATTTCCACTCGGCGGATTTTGCCTGAAATCGTTTTGGGTAGAGAACTCACGAATTCTATGATACGCGGGTGCTTGTAGGTCGCGGTTTTTTCTTTCATCCAATCCAAAATCGAAATGCGGAGTTGTTCGCTTGCCTCATACAATTTTGTGAGAACAATCGTGGCTTTGATTGCCTGCCCGCGGCGCGGGTCGGGAACGCCAGTAACGGCACATTCCAAAACCGCGGGGTGCTGCTGCAAAATGCTTTCGATTTCAAACGGAGAAACGCGGTAGCCCGAGCTTTTGATTACATCGTCGTTGCGCCCGATGAACCAAATGTAGCCGTCTTCATCGTAGTAGGCGGTGTCACCCGTGAGATATTTGTTGTTTGCAAAGACCGATTTTGTTTTTTCTTCGTCGTGGTAGTAGCCCGTGAACAAACCGAAGGGGCGGCCGTTTTCAAGATTAACGACGATTGAGCCTTGTTCCATCGGCTTGCATGGAGTACCGTCTTCATGAACCACCGCAACATCGTAGCCAGGAGCTGGCTTTCCCATTGAACCGGGCTTTGGCTCCATTCCGGGGAAATTCCCTACCATAACGGTGGCTTCCGTTTGACCATAGGCTTCAAACATCTTCAAGCCTGTGGCTTCGTACACTTTTTTGTAGACTTCGGGATTTAAAGCCTCGCCTGCCGTGACCAAATATTTAAGAGATGAAAGGTCGTATTTTTTAATGTCGGCACGCACGAGATAATTGTAGACTGTTGGCGGAGCGCAGAAAGTCGTAACGCCGTATTCTTCGATTTTTTTGAGCATAACGCCCGGTTTAAACTGAACCATATCGTAGGCAAAGACCGCCGAGCCGCAAATCCACTGGCCGTAAAGCTTTCCCCACACTGATTTTGCCCACCCAGTTTCCGCCACCGTAAGGTGAAGCCCGTCGTCGAGCACATTCTGCCAGTATTTTGCCGTAACAATGTGACCGAGCGGATAGGCAAAGTTGTGCTGAACCATTTTTGGGTAGCCCGAAGTGCCCGAAGTGAAATACAAAAGCATGACATCTTCATTGTGCGTGGCAGCATCTCCCGTAGGATGCGGAAAATCCGTGCCAAAGCCAGAAATTTCTTTTGCGTACGAAACCCAGCCTTCACGGTCGCTTTGGACGGTTACCAAAGTCTTTACGCTCGGTGAGGCAGGAAGAGCCTTTTCGATTTCTTCTTGGATTGTGTCATCGTAAGAGACAATCATTTTGATTTGTGCGGCGTTCGTGCGGTATTCCAAATCTTTTTGCAAAAGCTGGTTTGTAGCAGGAACGGCAATCGCTCCGATTCTGTGCAATGCCGTAATAAAAAACCAGAATTCATAGCGGCGGCGCAAAATGAGCATAACCGCATCGCCTTTTTTGATTCCTTTTGAGACAAGGAAATTTGCCGTGCGGCGTGATTCTTTTGCAATGTCGGCAAATGAGAAAATGCGCTCTTCGCCCGAGTCATCGCACCACACCAATGCACGCTTGTTCGGTTCAAGAGATTCGTAGCGGTCAACAATATCGTAAGAAAAATTGAAATTTGAAGGAACTTTGATTTTGAAGTTAGCTTTTAAATCCTCGTAATTTGTGTAAATTGTTCCGTTTTCAACATAGTCAGAATAAAAATTCATTTTAGAAAAACCTCATAAACTGCCCGAATGGGAAATTTTTGTTCTCATACAATGAGACACAAACGAAGAAAATAAGTTGCACTATTATAGCACAAAAATAAAAATTCGTCAGTTCTTTTCTTCGTGCGAGGGCAAATAAAAAGCGGGTCGGAAAGAATCCAAACCCGCATAAAATCTTTTCTATTATAAAAGAATTGTATTTCGTCTATGCACGAGGTCCTGTGATTTCTTTGTAAGTTTTCGTTGCGCTGTCGTAGGTGTAGCCGTCGGGAACGCCAGGAAGGTCGATGTAGCCTTTTTCAACGAATTTGTCGATGTCGGTTGTGGCTTTCAAGATTCCCGCCTGCTGAAGCTGACGAGCGGCATCCGCGAATGTTTTTCTTCCGAGAGAACGGCTTGGCTGATAGTTCAGCTCGTCAAGCAATTTCGCGTTGAAATCCAAATCTCCTGCAACGAGGTCATTTTCAATCTGAAGTTGAGCCGCCACATGCGGTTCTGCCTCAACAAATGCGCTCGCTTTCTGCAAAGCTCGGGTGATTGCCGCCGCGCCTTCCGGGTTTTCGGTCAGAAGTTTCTGCGTGACGAACTGCTGGCAGCAATATTCTTTGACGAATTTTTCGTCCGTTCCCGTGTCGAGGATTTTTTTGAATCCGTAGGCAAGCTCGCCCTTTGTGGCGATTGGGTCATGCGCACCAATCACATCGACCGCACCGTTATTGAGCGCGATTGCCAAATCCGCCGAAGAATACGCGATGAATTCGACTTCGTTATTGTCCGCAGTCACGCCGATTCCGACATCCATGAGTTTTCGCTTTAAGTTCATGACGCTTGAATCCGCAAGACCTGGAACGCCGATTTTCTTTCCGCGCAAGTCAGCGACCGAGTTAATCGGGCTGTCGCCTTTGACATAATATTTTGTACAACCGATGTGAATTCCCGAAGTGTACACAATCGGAAGACCGTTTTCCATTGCCTGAAGCTGGGTCGCGTACAAGCCGTAGCCCGCATCGACTTTGCCCGATCCAATCATCTCAGCGAGCGTTGCGCCGCCCTCAACAACCTGTACATACTCCGCTTTTTGCCCGATTTTAGCAAGTTCCTCGTCAAAAAGCCCCATTTTCCACGCCACATGAACGGGCGCACCGCACAGGTTTCCCGTCTGGAAATTGATTCGAACGACTTTCTGCGCCTCAGAAGAAGCCGCAGTTTTTTTGTTGCAAGCGACAAACGAAAGCGAAGCAAGCACGAGAGCCGCCCCACCGACTAACAGTGATTTTTTCATATTTTCCTCCTACGAAAATATATTTTTCAAATAGAATATTCCACTTCCTGAACTTTTCCCGCGTAATCGAGGATTTCAAGAATCTGCGTGCGGTACTTCAAGAAGATGTCTTGTCCGCGAGCACGGGGATGGCTCAGGTTGATTCTGATGATTTTTTCCACCTTTGCAGGGCGCGGCGACATGACGACCACATAATCGCTCAGATAGACCGCCTCGTCCACATCGTGCGTGACCATAACCATCGTGGTGTTATGCTCCTTCCAGAGCCGCAAGATTTCGTCCTGCATGGTCATGCGCGTGAACGCGTCGAGTGCGCCGAGCGGTTCGTCCAAAAGGAGGATTTTCGGATGCCCCACGAGCGCACGGGCAAGGCTCGCCCTTTGGTTCATGCCGCCTGAAAGCTGGTGCGGAAAGGATTTTTCAAAGCCTTTTAAGCCCACGAGATTGATGAATTCGTCCACATCGGCTTTCCGCTCTTTGTAGATGTGCCGCGCACGAAGTCCGAACGCGATGTTTTCGCGAATCGTGAGCCAGGGAAAGAGATTCGCCTGCTGAAAGGCAAATCCGCGGTCGCTTCCCGGCTTGGTGATTTTTGCGCCGTCAACGGAAACTTCGCCCGAAGTCGGCGTTTCAAGCCCCGCGATACAGCGCAAGAGCGTGGTTTTTCCACAGCCCGAAGGACCAATCAGCGAAACGAAGCTCCCCGCCGGAATCGTAAAGTCCACGCCGTTGAGCGCAACGACTTCTTCTTCCTCTCCCCCACCGAAGATTTTTGTTATATTTGTAAGTTTAATTTCACCTTTTACCATTTAATCAACCCCTTCTGCCAGCCGAGCAAGCGTTTTCGGACTTTGAACAGAGCCGTGATAATCACCGTACAGAACACGGCAATCATAATCAGACCTGCGTACACGCCCGCGTACATCATCATCGCTTTTTGCCAGCTGATGTACCACCCGATGCCGTACTTTGCGCCGAACATCTCGGCGGTCATGAGCGCGATGAACGCGGCACAGATTCCGTTGAACACGCCCTGAAAAATGTTCGGGAGCGCGGCGGGAACGGCGATTCTGAACACTTGGAAAAATGTGCCCGCGCCGAGCGTTTTTCCGACCTCAAAATACACTTTCGTAGTGTTCTGAATGCCCGAACTTGTCATGAGCTGCACGGGAAACCACACGGCAAGCGCGATAATGAACACGCTCGCCCCAAACGGCGTGGGGAAAGTCGTGAGCACGAGCGGAATCCATGCGGTCGCCGGAATCGGACCAATCAATTTGATATACGGGTTAATCCAATAGTAGACTTTTTTGCTGAATCCCAAGAACACGCCCGTAATGAAGCCGACGAGAATGCCCCAAAACACGCCCAAAATCATAAGACGGAACGAATACCAGATGCATTTGAGCAAAAGCGGCGTCTGCTCGATGAACACCGCAAGCACATTGTCGTAAGTCGGGAAAAAAATCACGGGAAGAAGCGCGAATTTCGCCGTAATCAAGTTGATAACGATGACAAGCCCAGCCGCCCCGAGTAAAAACGCGCCCTTTTCGGTGAGCGATTCGCGGATTTTCTTAAAGAAAAACGAAAGCGCGAAAAAGAGAACAGAGAGACCGAGCAATATATATAGAAGAAAGTTGTAATAGTGCTTCGTTGCCGCAGGGTGCGCCGAATCATCTGGAATCGCCACTTGCACGAAAAGCGCAAGCAAAACGCCGAGAATAGGGAACGCCCGCCGCAACAGGTTTTTGATTTTCTGACTCATTATGTACCTCAGTATGATAAACTCTCTCCGCAAGGCTATGAACAGTATTACCCATTAACATAGTATGTTATAGTGTTTTCATGAAATTTTTACTAATACAAAATTTCTATGATAGATATAGAAAAAATCTATACCTATCTTTTGCCTACCATGTAAGTAGATTGATTTTCTTTCCTTTTTTGCGGTACAATATCGCGCTATGTTGAATCAGTTTTCGCGCACAGAATTGTTGTTTGGAAAAGATGCCATGGAGATTTTGAACCGTGCGCATGTTGCGATGTTCGGGGTTGGGGGCGTGGGCGGATTTGCCGTTGAAGCCCTCGTCAGAAGCGGAATACAGCACATTGACATCGTTGATGACGACAAAGTATGCCTCACGAATTTGAACCGACAGATTATCGCCACACGAAGTTCGGTTGGAAAATACAAGGTTGATGTGATGAAAGAGCGGATTTTGGACATCAATCCCGAAGCGGAAGTGAACACATTCAAATGCTTTTACCTTCCCGAAACGCGAGACCAGTTTGATTTTTCAAAATACGATTATGTTATCGATGCCGTTGACACCGTGACCGCGAAGATTCAGCTCATTTTGCAGGCAAAAGAAGCTGGAACGCCGATTATTTCGAGCATGGGAGCCGGAAACAAGCTCGACCCCACCAAATTTGAAGTCGCCGACATTTCCGAAACGAGCGTGTGCCCACTTGCCCGCGTCATGCGACAGGCGTGCAAAAAACGCGGAATCAAGAATGTGAAAGTCGTTTACTCAAAAGAAAAGCCGATTCGCCCGATTGAGGACATGTCAATCAGCTGCCGTGCGCACTGCATTTGCCCGCCGGGAACAAAGCACAAATGCACCGACCGCCGCGACATTCCCGGGAGCACGGCATTCGTTCCTTCGGTGGCAGGGCTGATTATCGCGGGGGAAGTGATTAAAGATTTAACAAAAGAAGCAACCGCCCAGTCACGGGAACACGCCTAGCATGCAAATCCCGCGATGTGCAGAATCCGCCGCACATTGTCAATGTAGGTGAGGCTTATGTCGTTCATGCGGACATCTTTTTGAGTGATATAGCCAAGCTCAAAAATGCAGCTCACGCGGTCATCGAGGTTTTGGAGCGGAATCGGAATAAAATCTTCGTTCTCCCCTTCCTCGCCAAGCACGCCCGAAAGAAAAGTGTAGCCGTTCAGGTTTTTGAGAAGATTCAGCTCGGTCGCGCGGTCTGCCACCATAATCGGCTTTAAGGCGTATCGTTTCAAAACTTCCTCAGAAAAAAACGATTTTATATCGTCCGTATCGTAGGTGACAAACTGATAGTCGGAAAGCTCATCGAGCGAAATTGATTCTTTTTCGGCGAGCGGATGATTTTTGTGCAAGTAAACAAAGGCATTGCATTCGGTGAGATGATGAAAGGCAAGATGCTTTGACTCAAGCGTTTTGAGCACGGAATCGCGGTTCGAGTCGCTCACATAGAGAATGCCGATTTCACTTTTCTGAGCAGAAACATCCTCAATGATTTCCTCGGCTTTCAGCTCACGGAAGGCAAAATCGTATCCGTCGCCCGAAAATTTCTTCACGACCTCAACGAACGCCTTCCGCGCAAAAGCATAGTAGAGCGTGGCAACGGAGAAAGTCTTTTTCGCCTTTTCGCTATATTTTTGAAGCAGATGCTCGTACTCCCTGTAGAGCGAGCGCGCGTCATGTATGAACTGCTCGCCTCGCTCCGTAACAGCGACTCCCCGTGCGCTCCGCGTGAAAATCTGAAAGCCAAGCTCGCCTTCCAAATCATGCACGCTGCTCGTAAGCGACGGCTGTGAAATAAACAGCTTTTCCGAAGCCTTGTTGAGAGACCCACATTCTGCCACGCCAAGAATATACTTTATCTGTTGAAGCGTCATTCGTTGAACAAATCCGTAGAAAGATAGCGCAAGCCCGTGTCAGGGAATACGACAACAATGTCTTTCCCCGCAAATTCTTCGCGTTGTGCGATTTGGGTTGCGCCCCACAATGCCGCGCCGCTTGAATTTCCCACGAGAACACCGTCCGTTTTTGCGACATCGCGAGCCGCTTGGAATGCCGTTTGCGGATTTGCAATGAGAACATCATCGAAAATTCCGTCTTTTCCTTTGAGATTCAACGGGATTCGCTCATCGGGAACTTCGGTAAAATTGTGAATTCCCGTGAGAATCTTGTCGTCCGGAGTCGGCTCAACGGCAATCACTTTTACGGCGGGATTTTTTTCTTTCACATAGTCGCTGATTCCGCGGAGCGTTCCGCCCGTTCCCGTTGCGCTCACAA
>ERZ842401.5411-NODE-5411-length-14185-cov-3.752088_pt1 | contig 14185 bp, 11 predicted proteins | sample MGYA00521270_ERZ842401 | MGnify/ENA primary metagenome ERZ842401 (study PRJEB31892, sample SAMEA3878208) | bioreactor metagenome | biome: Moose rumen | place: Sweden | collected 2011-10 | study: EMG produced TPA metagenomics assembly of the PRJEB12797 data set... | reverse complement strand
GGATGGTGCCGTTGGCATAGTTGCGGGCACCCTTGCTGACCTGCATGATGACGGGAGACTTGGTCTCTACGGCAGCCTGCACGATCGCCTGCATCTGCTCCATCGTGTTGAAGTTGAAGGCGGGGATGGCATAGCCTCCAGCCACAGCCTTCTTGAACATTTCACGGGTGTTCACCAAACCCAGTTCTTTGTAGCTTGTCATTTTGATTTACAATTTAATGATTTACAATTAACTATTTTTTCTCACAAAGATTTCCTCTTAGGATGTGCAAAGGTAGCTAAAAAAGCTTAGAAAGGAGGGATTAAGGAAAAAGTTTAGCTTTTTTTAATCTTAGGGTCTCTGGGGGCTTCTATGTGATCTAAGGCTTCTATGGCTACCTTAGCTATTGCTTCTTGACGAAATAGGTCACGACGGGGAGGTGGTCGGAGTAGCCGTCGAGCCAGACGCCACCGGCGTGGGTGCGCTTCGGGTTGCCCTTGTACTTGCCGCCGTCCTGGAAGAGGTAGTCGCGGGTGAAGATCTCGGCCTTGTAGAAGGTCAGCGACGTGTAGTCCTTATCTGGCACGCCCTTGATGCAACCGGGCGACATCACAATCTGGTCGAAGAGGTTCCAGTTGCCGTTGTACTTCAGGGTGCCGCGACCGTCGAGGAGGATCTGCCACCAGGGATTGAACATATCACCGGCCTTGACGTCGGCCATCTTGCGGCGCGCACTCAGCGACTTGGCCATCGAGGGGCTGAAGGGGTCGTCGTTCATGTCGCCCATGACGAGGACTTTCATCTCCGGGTTGGCACGGAGGATGCTGTCCTTCTCGACCTTCACCTGCTCACCCGCCCACTCACGCAGCGGGGAACCGCCGAAGCGGCTGGGCCAGTGGCAGACGATGACGGTGATGCTGTCGCCCGCCAGCGTGCCCTGCACGGTAAGGAAGCCGCGGGTGGGCCGCGAATTGATTTCCTCTTTCAGCACGTAGGGCTGCAGCCACACCTTCGCCGGCGTGAAGAAACGGGGATTATACAGCAGGCCGCAATCGACACCACGGTTGTCGGGACCTTCGATATGCACGAACTGGATGCCGCGCTTGGCGAGGGGTTCCTGTGCGCAGAGGTCGGTGAGGCAGTGGGCATTCTCCACCTCGCTGACACCGATGATAGCGCAGCCCGTGCGCAGGCGGTCGGTGCCCATCTCAGAGAGCACCTGCGACATGTTCTTCAGCTTGTGGGTGTATTTCAGCTCACTCCATTTGTTGGCGCCGTCGGGCAGGTACTCGTAGTCGTTCTTGCCCTCATCGTGCTGGGTGTCAAAGAGGTTCTCCAGATTGTAGAAGCCAATGGCATACATGCCGATTCGACCTTCCTGTGCAGCCAGCGGAGCGGCGAAGCACATGAAAGAAAGGACACAAAAGGATAAAAAGATATAACGATGCTTCATCTTATTTCGATATTTCGATATTTCAACATTCCGGGCTTTAGTTCATCCATAGTCCCACGGAATACTCGGCCTCCACCTTACTCTCGATGTCGTCGGGCAGGTTGTGGAAGAAGTCGATGCCGGTGAGCTGCTCCAGCTCATCCACCGAGACAATCTGGTGGTTGTCCTGGAAGGCGGTCTTGGGCACGGTAGCATCGTCATCGTAGCCATAGTCCTTGTGCTCGATCCAGAAGGCGATGCTGTTGTAGGTGGACCCCTTCACGCGCAGGAGCGCCATGAAATAATGTCCGGGCACGGCCACGTTCTTACCGTTGCCGCGCACCTGCCAGCCGAGGAGATCCATGTCATCGTCGATGTAGCCGCCCTTGACGACATAGAGGGTGTCGGCGAAGCTGGCGTTGTGGCCGTGGTTCTGCACGATGTTCTCCAGGCGCGACCAGTACGGGGCATTGAAGTTGCTGATCTGCGGACTCATGTTCGACATATAGAACGTCTGCTCATTGGCCTCCTGCGAGAAGAGGCGGTCGGCGGAGGCGACGAGGTGACCGCGGCTGTAGGGCCAGCCGAAGGTGCCGGAGCCAATCCTCATGCTGGAGGGCAGCTGGGGGTCGTCGGCGAAGGGTTCGTTGCTGCGTGAGACATTGCGCTGGCGCGTGTCGCCGTCGAAGCGGAAGGCGACCCAGCGGGAGTGCATCCTTTCAGGGTCGTACTCCACGCAGAAGTTCATCACCTCGTGACCGCCGAACTGCACGGTATGCGCCACGAAGGTGTTCCCGGACTTGCGCGCCGGCACCTCGATGCGCTCATCGAAGGGGGTGGTGACGATGGCACCCGCTGCCTTGCCGGAGCTGCGCCACACCACGTCGGAGGGCATGTCATAGCGGTCATCGTCGTTGTCGCAGGCGACAAACGCCATCGACACGACGACCACGGCCAAGGCGACAAAGCCCCAATATGTGCGATTCCTGTTCATAGTCTTATTGGTTCTTGGTGATAGTGAAGTCATCCACAAGGACATCCTTTCCCTTGCTGCCAGTGGGCACTGCCACGATGAGAGATACGGGCACGGTCTCCTCGATGGTGAAGGAATAGGTGACCTGTGTCCAGTCACGGCCTGTCACGTCAGTACGTATGATAGCGCCCGTGGCATCCTGGGCATAGATGGCGGCGGAAGATGTCTGCGGCCAGTAGCCGCCCTGCACACGACCCTCATAGAGACTTGCCTTGGCATAGAAGGAGCAAGTGTATGTGCCGGGCTCGAAGTAGAGCTCCTTGTAGGCCAGACGACGCTCGCCGAGCGCTACGCCCTCGATGCACACACTGTAGCTGCGGCTGTAGTAGTCTTCGGCCCTGGAGAGCTTGGCATTCCCCTTGGAGGTATCTTCCTGCCAGCCCGTAGGTGTCGCGCCGTCAGCCTCCCAATCGTCGAACTGTCCGTTCGTGAAGTCCTCCCATGTGAGGCCATTGATACCCTTCTCGCCATAACCGGTGACCTTGAAGTTCTTCACCTCCCACGTACCTGCGGAAGCGGTGCTGCTGGTATATTGGAAGGCAATCTGCACCTTCGAGCCCACGAAGGCGGAGAGGTTGATATTGGCCATGGTGGCAAACTTGCCACTGGGATATTCCTCGATGGGCAGGACGGTCCACTCGCGGTCGGTCACGCTCTTGGCCTTCACGAAGACCTGCTCGGAGGCATCAACATTGAACTTGCTGCAATAGTGGTCGAAGGTGAGGTATGCCTCGGTAGCCTTCTTCAGGTTGATGATCGGGGAGATAAGCCAGCCCTCGGACTTCTGCGTAGAACCGCCCACATAGCCGGAAGCCTTCGCGCAGTGGTAGGTCTTGTCGACCGTCCAGACATACGAAGAGGTGCCGGGCAGCTCGACATCGTTCTTGGTGAAGTCACCCAGGTTGCCGTCAAAGGCGTTCTCGTAGAAGATGACATCGCCGAGGACTTCCACGGCATCGTCGCCACCCGAGTAGGTGTTGGTGGTCGAGAGCAACCAGCTCTGGTTCTGAACGAACTCCAGCGTTCCGTTATAGTTGGTCACGGTACCCTGCACAACGACGACGTCGCCCAGCTGCACCTGCTCGTCGGCGGTGAACTTCTCCTTGTTCAGTCCTAAGCTGCGATAGACATAGAACTGCTCGGTGATTTTCCCGTTGTCGGAGATATAGTAGGACAGGTTACCATAGCTGGGGTTCAGGTCGTTCTTCAACTGCGAGACGATACCCTTCACGACCACCTCCGTGGGCCAGTTCTCTCCTGCGGCCAGGTTGGCCACGGCCTGTATCAGACCCGCCACGTTATACGGGTCGGCGACTGTTCCGCTACCGGCAGGCAGGATGATAACCTCTTCTTCATCAGCGATATTACCTGCATTGATGCCGTAGGGTTCGGGCACATCCACGCAAGCGGTGAAGGCAAACACTGCCAGCGCCATCAGGATAGAAAAATACTTTTTCATAATATGTGTCTTGTATATTTACGATTTGACGAAAGATGAATGAGTTATTGCTGGGTGGCACCGGGCTGCTCCTCTAAGACGACGAGGTCGCCCAGGTCGCGCATCTGGAACTGCCAGTCGGAACCATAATAGGTGAGGATGCCCGTCAGGCGCACCTTCCCGGAGGGGATGATGGTCGTGGAGATCTCATTGCGCGTGGAGGTACGCACGAGGATCTTCTGGCTGCCTACCTTGAGGGTTCTGTTGCGGGCGTAGCCGGCGTCGTAGCCGTTCAGCGGGTCTTCTGCCTCCGAGACGTTGGGCGTGAAGATGCGCTCGCCGTCGGCCTCGGTGAAGACGCCCTCCACGGTCGCCAGCATCGGCGTGTTGTTCACATTTTTGTTGGCAGTACTGCCCAGCCATGTGGCATCGATCTCCGTGGGCGTCAGGAGCTGCTCCTTCGTGGCATCGTCGGGGCCCTCCACAATCTGCACATGGGTGCGGCAGTCTTGCAGGAGGATGACACCCAGGCGCATGTTGCCCTGGCTGGTCTTATAGGGCGTGCCGATGGTGGGCACGTAACCATAGTTGCCAATCCACAAGCCCTTCAGGTTCACGCGCACCGTCGTGCCGAGGGGGAAGTAGGAGAAGAGGTTCGTGCACTTGATATTCAGGTAGATGCTCTGCACCTGCCCCTCGGGCGTCAGCTCGCTCAGGCAGAGTTTCTGGTAGAGGTTGCCCGTGATGTCGTTACCCACGACGGTACCCTCGAAGACCTGATCGTCGAGCACCTTCTGGTAGGTGTTGTTGGCAGTCATCTTGGTGCGGTATTTCACCTTCAGGTCGGCGATGGTCGTGTTGACCTCGCCCACCGACGTGAGGCTGTAGATGCCGGGATCTGCATCCACAGGCGGCTCATCGGTTTCGTCCATGCAGGCGGTGAAAGAGAGTGCGGCGAGAACGGTTGCCGCCAGAATCATATACTTATTCATACGCGTGTACATTTAATTAGAAGCGGAAACCGATATTCAGGAAGAAATTGAAGCCTTGTGCATAGTAGTACTTGGGGTTCTTGGAGAACTTGTACGCCTTGGACTCGCCGACGGAACCGTCGAGGTTGTAGTAGTTATCGTCGCGGTTCTGCTCGTAGCCGCCCGTGCGCATATTCGTGTTATTCAACAGGTTGCTCAGGCTCAGGTTGACGTTCAGGCTGCGGCCGTGGCGGAGGTAGAAGGAGTGGCCGATGGATGCGTCGAGCATGAAGCCGCCGTCGAACTTCTCCTGTTTGGCGGAATAGGCGTGGAGGATGTTCCCCTGCTGGTCGTAGAGGATGCCGCCCTCGTTCTTGAGCGTCTCGGCATCCACGTCGGGGAAGAGGTGACGCCCCTTCTCATCGACGCCGGAGGCGACGTACTGCGCCATGACATTGGACAGACGGCGGTACTGCGAGAAGCCGAGATAGACGCGGTCGTAGTAGTTGAGGTCCAGACCGAGGTACCAGCCCTTGACGTTGTAGTTCACGCCGATGTTGAGGGCGGTGAGGGGCGTGCCGTTCATGTGCATCCCCTCGGCATACACGCAGAGCGGCTCCTTGGAGGTACGCTTCGTGACGGGGTTCACCCAGCGGTTCACCTTGGCGATGGTGGCAGCGTCGGAGCCTTCGTAGGCGAGCTGTGCCAGCGGGTTGTTGGTATATTTGGCCTCGGAGATGGTACCGAGGACATGGACGCTGAGACTATTGGTAATCTGGAGGTTGAAAGCGGCTTCGAGACCGTAGTGCACGCGCTGGATGCCGTTCATGGTCAGGTAGGTAAAGCGCGACTGGTCGTCGTTGTAGAAAGCGGTCTGCTCTACGCCATTATTAAAATAGGTGTAGTAACCGGCGACGCGACCCGTGAAGATGCCGAAGCGGAAGTCGTAGGCGAGCTCGGCATTGAAGATGTCCTCCAAGTCGAGGTTGTTGATGTAGTTGTTCTGGATACGAGGTGCCACGAAGCTGTTGGCGGGCATCGGCGCCTCGCTGTCCCAGCTGCCGGACAGGGAGATACGGTGGTTCGGCGTGGGGTCGAAGGCCAGGCGTGCGCGGCCGCCGCCATGCAGGAACTTGGCCCATCCGCTGCTGCCGAAGGAGTTCTCGGGAGCACGGCCGTTCTGCATCAGGCCGTCGCGCTCGAAGACGGTGCCATCCACGTGGGCGGCCATCGAGAAATCCCACATACCGCGGTGGAAGAGGTACTGTCCCCAGAGGCGTGCCTTGTGGACGTGGATGTTGTAGTCGTAGCCGAACTTATCGCCTACACCAATGAGGCGGTGCGGGTTGCGGAGGTCGTTCTCGGCCTCGATGCTGCTCTTGCCGTACTCGTTGGCGGCGAACTTGTCGTAGTCATAGTAGGTGACACCGCCCAGCAGGTCGGCCATCGTCTTGTAGTGCATACCCTTGGTGGAGTTGAACTGGAGGCCGAGGCTGTACTTGTTGCTCGGGTCGATGGTGCGGTTCAGCGTGGAGCTGAGGTTCAACATCAGCTGGTCGTTGTGGCGGCGTTCCTGGTAGTAGAGGGTCTCGCCGCCCTGGGCTGCCTCGGCGCGGTTGACGGCGTACATACGGTCCCACTGCACCTGGCGGTTGGCCTGGTCAGCGGTCCAGTAGTCATAGAGCGTCTGCCACTGGTCGAGGAAGTACTTGTTCTGTCCCAGATAGCCCTCGTTGTTCTGCTCATCGTCATAGACGTTGAAGATGCTGGAGGGGAAGTTCTTGTAATAGTCGGGACGCGGGTCGGCAGCGTTGCCGTTCCAGCCAAGCGCCGTGCCGCTGTACATGGAGTAGCGGAAGCCGGCAGAGGTCGTGAGCTTGGTATATGGGTCGATGTCAAAATCCCATGTCAGGATGGCCGTAGGCTCGTAGTCGCGCACGACGCGGCTGTTGCGTTTTTTCCCATCCTGATAGCCCCAGTTGGGGTTGTAGTAATGGGAGTTGGCGAGCCAGTAGGCTTCCTCGGTGCTGGCGCCCTGCTGGCCACGCTCCGTGGGTGCTCCAAAGGTGATGAGCGAGAGGGAGTGGCGGTCGCCCAGTTTCTTCTCCACGCCGAGGTAGTAGCTCAGCGAGTTGTAGAACGTACCTTCGATGTTGCCTTCCTTCGACCAGCGGTAACCGACGGCACCCGAGAACGCCCACCCCTTGGCGTTGATGCCGGAGGCATAGCTGTAGGCGGCACGAGCCACGTAGTTGCGGTTGCAACCGGAGAGCGTAATCTGGTTTCCCTGTCGCTGCGAGCCGGGGCGCAGGTTGATACTGGTGGCGCCGCCGATGCCGGGGAGACCGAAGACGGTGTTCTCAAATGCCGAGGCGCCCTCGCGGTTGGGGTTGACAATCTGGTTGAGACCGCCTATCATGCTGTAGCTGAAGCGCCCGCGCTCGGCGTCGTTGTACATGATACCGTTCAGATACGTCTGGTTGTACTGGTTGTCCAGACCACGGACGCGGAAGCGCATGGGGCTGAACAGAAACCCCACCCGCGAGAGATAGGGATCGGTCTTGGTGGCCACCAGCGATGACACGGTCGTAGCCTCGTCGCCCTCGTCGAGCTGCGACTCGGTGAAGGTGAAGTCCGCGTTATCATCGTCAACCGAAATCTTAGGGGTAGCAGTGCTTTGCGGTTGCTGTGCGAACATAGCCGATGCCAGGCACCAAGCCATCGTCGCGAGCTTTACCCTGTTGGTCATGAGATAATGATTTTGTTTTAGTAAAGTGATGTCGTGAATAAATAATGGTGCAAAGATAGCAAAAGAGTGGAGAGCCGCCAAAAAAAGCAGCTCTTTTTATTGACATAAAATAGCATGTAGCCGAAAAAGTGCAAAAAAAGGAGCGGAATGTTTGGCTACGTCGGAGAAAAGCACTACTTTTGCGCCGCAATTCAAGTAAGCAGGGTCGAGAACCCTGATATTATTCACCGCCGGTACACAAGCCCGGCTAAACTACTCAACAAAACAATGAAAAAAGGTATTCATCCCGACAACTATCGCCCCGTCGTGTTCAAGGACATGAGCAACGGCGATATGTTCTTGAGCCGCTCCACCGCCAAGACGAATGACACGGTGGAATTTGAAGGCGAGACCTATCCCGTCGTCAAGCTGGAAATCTCCTCCAGCTCTCACCCCTTCTACACGGGTAAGAGCAAGCTCGTTGACACCGCCGGTCGTGTCGATAAGTTCATGAGCCGCTACGCTCGCAGCCGCAAGTAAGCGCCTCACGACTCCCGCAAAAAATCAGGACCTCCAGCAGTGGAGGTCCTGATTTTTTGTCAGAAGCGGATGCCGTAGCTGACGCGCAGGCGCCATCGGGTCTGTGACATTCGCAGGTCTTTCCGCGAGCCATTGATCATGGTATAGGCCACGAAGGTCAGACCCGCGAACTGGTTCTTCTGAAATTGGTACAGCGCCGCGATGCGTTCGGTGAAGATGAACTCCGGAAAGGCATAGGGCACCTTCTCCTTGTGGCCAGCAATGGTCAGACGGTTGAAGGAGCCCAAGACAAAGGTGGGCAGCGCGGAGCCGTGTACCATCCAATGCTCATTGATGACCCAGTTGTAGCCATAGCCGCCGCCGAAGCCCAAGCCGCCGGAACGCATCTTGATGACGCCTATGCCTTCGATCTTCTTGGTCTCCCAAGAGCCCGACATCCACGTGGCTGCCACCATCCAGCTTCCGGCGCTGCGCCGCTGGATGTAGCTCTGGGTGAAGGCCGCGGGATAGGAGAAGCGGCGGTAGTTGAAGGCATAGTAGCCGCTGGCGTAGAACATCGAGCTCGTCATCAGGTCCTTCGGGATCTCGCGCCTCACGTCGCTGATCTTCGACCACCCTGAAAAGTCCTTGCTGTTCACATAGGTGAGCTCGCCGCCATAGCGATTGGCGTAGTAGTTGAAGTTGAACTCGGTGGTGTGGCTCTCGCCGCTCAGCTTGCCGGGGTTCACGGACAGAGCCACGCCGAAGCCGCGGTAGGCGATGCCGATGCTGGTGGTGAGGCGGCTGGGTGTGGCCAGATGGCCCTCATAGGGTTTCTCCTCATGGTAGCCTTGGGTGTGGATCGACGCGCCGGAGACGTTCATGCGGGCCCGTGCCGTGAAGCGCTGCGTAGGGCGGGCGAGGTAGAGGGTGTCGTAGGTTCCTTTCTTCTGATATTTCTCGGCGAGAATGCTATCGACGTCGCGGATGGAACGGATGCTGTCGATGCTATACTCCTCCCGCAGGTGCTCTACCCTACCCTTCACGAGGCGCCGCACGAAGGAACCGGACTTGGCCTTGTCCGCAGGGACGCCAACGCTGTCGGCAGGAAAGGCTACGCCGTCGATGGGCAGGGCTACAGGATTGCGGGGAACGGCGGTGCTGTCCGGACACAGTGTCGCAGCCTGCGCGAGGGTGCAGGGCAAGGAGAGGAGTAGCAGCAGGGACAGAAGGGTTCGCTGCATGGTCATTCGATTTCTCATAGAGACTTACGGTTCTTTCTGTGGTTGGATAAACTGGCTGCCGTTCCAGCACATCACGACGGGTGGCGGTGTATCTGCCAATGCTTCCCGCTCCTCCAGCGTCAGGAGGGCAGTCTGGGGTGTCAGCGTGAGGGTGGCATCGTCGGGCGAGAGCGCCATCCGCAGGAAGGGGTTGTCGGCGGGACGCTCGAAGGGCACGGGCGTGGGCAGCGGCGACCAGTCGGCGGCAAGGAAACGGATCTGCGAGTCTTCGAGACGGCGCGACGTACCTTCCTCGCCGGTTTGGATGGTGGTGACGAGGCAGAGCACGGCGGTGCTGTCGCTGACGGGCAGCAGCTTCAACTCCAACACGGCCACTGCGCTGGTGCGAAAGCGGGCGTAATCGGTGGTCAACGCCTCCAACGTCACATACTCGTCTGCCTTGTTGCGCACCCGTGCCTCCATGTTATTCTCGATGAAGTCGATGCAATCCAACCGGTTGTTCTTCGTCACCATCGGCAAGATGCTGTCGGGCATCGACGCGAAGACATCGCGCATCATAGGCTGCGCCATGGCGCAGCTCATGAAGAATGAAGAATGAAGAATGAAGAATAAGAGGCGTTTCATAGTTGAGAGTGATGAGGGCTTATGGGGCGTATAGATTCATTGACTCCCCATCCACAGGAATACCATACTTAATAGTACAAGGACGAGGTCAACGGCTTTCGAACGGAGGTTCTTCTCGTGGAAGACCCAGGCACCGACCGTGAAGCTGACCAGCACACTGCTCCGCCGGATCATGGAGACGACAGAGATGAGGGCGTCAGGCAAGGTGAGGGCATAGAAATAGACGAAGTCGGCAGCAGAGAGGAAGAGGGAGATGAGGAAGACCCAGAAGAGCCACCCCCGACAGGCCCTCTCCCCGCTGCCCCTTAAAGGGGAGAACCTCACTACGCCCGATGGCTGCGCGCCAGCTCCTCCCCTTCCTGACAGGAGGGGAAGGGGGTGGGTCCTCCAGCATACGATGACCATCAACAGGAACTGATAGAACACGAAGTAGCTCTGCACGACCATGCGGTTCAGCCCTACCCCACCCGCCTCCGGGGAAGCCATGAGGTATTTGTCGTAGAGGGCACTGACGGCACCGAAGGCGGAGGCGAGCACCGCGAGGACCACCCAGCGGTTGTGGCGGAAGTTGATGCCTTCTTTCTTGCCGCTGCGGCTGAGGAGGAAGAGGCCCAGGATGGCCAGCAGGACACCCACCCACTGGTAGAGGTTCAGGCGCTCGCCAAATACGAGGACGGCACCGAGCAGCACCATCACGGGGCGCGTGGCGTTGATGGGTCCTACGAGCGTGAGGGGCAGATGCTTGATGGCATAGTAGCCACAGAGCCACGACGCCAGCACGATGACGGCCTTCAGGACGATGTACCTGTGCACCTCCCATCCGCAGACGGGGACATAGAACAGCGAGTCCTCCGGCAACCGCCCCATCGCCGAGAGCACCACCAGTGGCAGGAAGATGAGCGAGCTGAACAGGGTGTTCAGCGTCAGCACCGGCACGACGGCACTGTCCTTCAAGGCTTGTTTCTTGAAGACGTCATAGAAACCGAGCAGGGCGGCGGAGGTGAAGGCAAGGACTAACCACATGTCAATATTCTACATTTTGAAGGAACAGTCCGTGGGCAGGCACGCTGTCCCCGGCCGCGGAGCGGTTCTTATCTTCTATCACCTTACGGAAGCCGTCAATGGTCAGCTGCCCGCGGCCGACTTCCATCAAGGTTCCCACGATGGCGCGCACCATGTTGCGCAGGAAACGGTCGGCAGTGATCTCGAAGCGCCATTCGTAGTCGGAGAGCTGCACCCAGCGGGCACTGCGGACATGACAGATGTGGGTCTTCGTGTCGGTGTTCACCTTGGAGAAGCTGGTGAAGTCCTCGTACTCCAGGAGCGTGGCGGCAGCACGGTTCATGGCCTCGAAGTCGGGCGTGCGCACCAGTCGCCAGGAGCGGTCACGCAGGAAGGGCGACTTACGCGTGTGTACATAATAATAATAGGTACGCGCGAGGGCGGAGAAGCGGGCGTGCCTATCATCGGCCACGGGATAGATCCGATGGATGGCAATGTCGTGGGGGAGGATGCCGTTGAGGCGATATACCAACTGCTGTGCCGGTACCGGCACAGCAGTTGGTATATCCACATGCGCCACCATCATAGCAGCATGAACGCCGGCATCGGTGCGTCCGGCGCCTGTGACAGGCACATCCTCGCGCAACAAGGTCTTCAGGGCCTTCTGCAAGGTTCCCTGCACACTCTCGCCGTTGGGCTGTATCTGCCAGCCGTGGTAGGTCGTGCCGTCGTAGCTAAGTTCGATGAAATAGCGCACTGAAAGTTGAGAGTTGAAAGATTATTTTCCTATTTTCTTATCTTCTTAATCCTTTCGCCTTGGCGGACGATGTAGATGCCGCTGCGCGAGGGCACCGTCGTGCCGACATAGCGGCCGTCGAGGGTATAGACGGCGGTGGCGCTGTCGTCGTAGCCCCATTCGCTGTCGCGGAGGGCGGTGGAGGTGCCGTAGTGGCTCATCTGGATATCGTCGATGTTGATGCGCTTGTTCTGGTTGCCATCCTGGGTGTTGAACCTCAGGCGGATCAGGCCGTCGCGGTTGATCTCATAGGCATAGCGCTTCCATTCCCCATTGGTGAAGGTGAGGTCGCTGACGACGGGCGTCCACGTCATGCCGCCGTCGAGGCTGTAGCTGACGGTGAGCTTCACGCCCGTGTCCTTGTTGTAAAGTCCGGCGTAGAACCAGAGGGAGTCACAGCCACCGACCTTGTCGTCCTGCATCGTGATGGAACCGCCGATCTTCATGCGCACGCTGCGACCGTCGTTGCGGTTCTCGTCGGCAGCGAGGAGGGCGTTCACCATCGACCATGTGGCAGCATTGCAGGTGACGACGCTCTCGGCATAGCCGCCCTTGCTGCCCAGCTCGAAGCTCTCGAAGAAGGCCTTGGTGGCATCGACGCTGGCGGACATCGCCACGACGAGGTCCTTGACATCTGCGAGCGAGAGGGTCATCTCCTCTTCGTAGGTTCCCTCGTAGGCGGCACCGCCGAAGCGCACCTGGAACTCCAGCTGCGAGGCGTTCAACGTGAGCTCATGCGTCCACGTCTCGCCGTCGGTGCTCACCTCGAAGGGAGCCGGACAGCTGACGGCCACGCTGTAGCCGCTGATGCCGAGGACGGTCAGCTTCACCGTCTGCGCCTGCGAGGCGGCATCGGGCACCGTCGCGAACAGCAGGCCGGAGGCCGAGGCGGAGAAGACGGGCGTGATGGCGGGCATCACGACCTCCACCTCGTTGCTGGTCATGCCGGCGGCGGTCACCTCATAGTAGTAGGTGGTGGAGGCGACGGGGTTCTTGACGACGCAGAACGTGTCGGTCAGCTCCACGGGGTACTCGCTGAACGAGCGACGGGCGCCACCGGCGTCCTTGGTATATACATCGAGGGTGTAGTGGCTGCCCTCGGCGAGATGCATATCCATCCACGAGGCGGTGAACGAACGGCTGTTGACGGAGCACACGACATTCTGGGCGGGATAGGCGGGGATGCCGTCGATGACGGTCATGTGCAGCGGCACGCGCTGCTCGAAGGCGTCGTCGCTGCGCAGGAGGAGGGTGGCTGCGTAGTCGCCGCCCTCGGTGGCGCTCATCGTGATGGGCAGACGGCCGCCCTTCGTCACCTCGTCGGCACTGAGGTCGGCCGCGCTCATGGCGAAGCCGCTGCCTTCGATGGAGGCGTGCAAGCCCGCGGGGAGGTTACGACCGCGGACGACGATGTGGCGCGTCATGCCGAGGCTGAGCGCCTGCAGGCCGAAATCCACCAGCGCATCCTGTACCGGCGCGAATACCTCAGGTGCCGTCGAGGCAGGATCCACATAGAACACCTGCTCGCGGCTGGCGCCCCAGACGTAGTCGGCCAGTTCGGGGACATCCACGTAGGGGTTGCGGTTACCCTGAATCGAGTAGATGACCTCGTTGCGGTCGCGCTCGATATCATCCACGGGGTCGTCGGCCGCCCACTGGAGCATCAGCTCATAGACCCACGGGCGCATCGTCGTCCACGCCTCGGGATCGACGGTCAACAGCCCTTCGGTGGTCTGCCACTCGTCGGTCATGTGCTGGTAGGTGGTGGCCATATAGAAATAGGTACGCGCGAAATCGCCCTTCCACTCGTCGGCGGGTTCCCAGGCGGTGATGGGCTGCGTGGCACTGTAGCTGCTGCTCTTGCCCACCTTGATGACGCCGTTGTCGAAGGAGGTGGCGCCATCGACGATGCCGATGGGGTTGTTGCTCTTGCGCTGGTTGGCAGGGCCGTCGGAGGGATAGAGGTTGAAGAGGTCGCAGTAGGCGTTGTTCACGGTGTGTCCCCACCAGGAGTTCGCCCAAATATGCTCGATGTTCATCCCTGCGACCGCCTGGAGACCGTTCAGCTGTCGCTGTTCATCGCTGTAGCGGTCGCGCACGGTGCCGTCGGGGAGCGCATCGGCAGCGGCGAAGCCGGCCCATGTGTAGCCCTCGCCCTTGCCGCCGTAGGCGAGTACCAGGCGCGGCTGGATGAGGTCGTGGAGGGCCGTCTTCAGCTCGGCCTGGTTGAGGCCTTGCACCTGACGGTAGTAAGCGGGGGACAGGGGCTGTGCCCACAGGTATCCTGCGAACAGGATGAAAAGCGAGAAGAGGGCGGTCTTTTTCATTTCACGAGGATTTTCTTGATGTTCTCTCCTTCACGTACCAGATAAGAGCCAGATCGGAAGAGCACACGTCTGAACTCCAGTCACGGCTACA
>ERZ842401.5410-NODE-5410-length-14188-cov-87.890964_pt1 | contig 14188 bp, 9 predicted proteins | sample MGYA00521270_ERZ842401 | MGnify/ENA primary metagenome ERZ842401 (study PRJEB31892, sample SAMEA3878208) | bioreactor metagenome | biome: Moose rumen | place: Sweden | collected 2011-10 | study: EMG produced TPA metagenomics assembly of the PRJEB12797 data set... | reverse complement strand
CGGCATTGTCGTAACTTTCAAAAGTGGGGCTTGGGTCTGGAACCAAGTTGACGCTTTTGTCTATGCCACGAAGCGTGTTAATATCAATTTTGCCACTTTGAGCTTGCTCAAACCGTTTCATAGCTCTTCTTGCTGCAGCAGCATCGCCAGCATCAGAGGCAGCATCATAGGCAGCAATGGCATCAGCAATCTCCTTTTGATTTTTTTCGAGTTCATTTTGGAATTCGGTATATTTCTTTTCTACCTTGTCAACCCACTGTGCAAAGGCCTTCAGTCTCAGATACTCATCGGGAGCAACATCCCAAATATCGTTTGAAGCAATAGACGAGGGGGCAACTGTTTCACTAGATGTACTTCCATCTTCACTTGCATAACTTACAAACTGATCACCGAAACCTGTGAGACCGAGCAACTCCACTTTCGAATAATCGACATTGGGTTCTACACCAAAATATTCGCCATATTGGCGCACATTATCCTCCTTGGGGTCAACAACCAGCAGCATACCGAAGCGATTCAGCACTTTGATGATGGCGTCCTTGTTGGCAGCAGTAATCTCATCAGTAATCACGACCTCCGTTTCGTCAGTCACCTGACCAGTTACTTTGGGGAACCAGTACCTAACGGCCTCATCTTCAGCACTACTACTCAGTGAGCCTAACAGCGCAACATTGACGTCAAGATCAGTAGGATTAAACTCACTGGCAGCAATTTCCAGTTGTGGAATCTCCTCCACTGTCGCATCTGAGCCAACATTGTCTTCATTAGCAACACAGGAAGTAAACACTAAGGCTGCACCGCAAACACAGATGGCGATCAGCATCCAAAATTTAATTTTTCTCATGTTGTAATCATTTTAAATTAGACCTTATTTATTATTATTGATAATGATTTTAAGTTATCATTGTTTTGCAAAGATAAACATTATTTTTTTAATACAACCACAAAAAAAGCCCTCAAACTAAATTTTTGCAGATTTTGAAACTCTTTTTGCAGATTTTGAAACTCACACGACGAAACTTTAGGGCTTGCTGATAAATTTTCAAGGATATCATTTGGTGTATTCCAAATAAAGTGTAAATTTGCAGATGTTAAATATTACAACGATGAAAAAACCTATTCTTTCCTATTTGCCGCCATCCTATATTGTGGCGTGGGGCTGCTGACATCCTGCACAGCCTATGAAGACAATCCTACAAGTACTCAAGATCTATTTGAACAGGAGATAACGGCAGCACTGGCCGACGCCCAGATGTACGGCCCGCAGACCGACGCCATTGCCCGTGAAGTGGCTGCACGCTTCAATGGCTGTGTGACCGACATCAACTACAAGACTCGAGAAAGTGCCACCCGTAAATGCATCACCGACAACAGCCGTCCCTACGACCTGAAGGACCTGGCACGCACGACCATTGTGGCCGGATGGGACTACAGCATGGTCTTCATTGCTACACGAAGTCAGGGCCATCGAGCTGCCGATGGTCAGGACGAGGACTGTTATCCAAAGTTGAATGGTCTTTCTCATCATAGTTTTATTTTTTCTGCAAAGTTGTCGTTAATTGTCCTTGACGCGCTTCAGGTATCCGCTCTTCACGCTACCGTTCTTGCCTGGGCGCACCAGTTCCAGCTTGTCGTGGGCCTTGTTGGTGGTCACGGGGAAGGTGTCTCTCTTCTGTCTCTCAAGCGATTTCCTGAATGATGTTTTCCACGACGCGATGTCTAACCACCTGAAGAAACGTTTGACGGAATCGCGCATCTCGGGTCTGTAGGTGATACGCGACGTGTCTAATTCGATCTCTATCTGTCGCGGAGAGTTCACCAAAACAGCGTGTCGTCCCTGAGGCTCCATTTCCCGCCAAATTTATAGGTTACAATGGCTTCGTCATTAAAGATGGGATGGGTGTAAGTCACGAGCGTCTTTCTGGTGAAAGAGTCTTTTTCCAGGAATTCATAATAATGGTGCTCGTTGCCGTTCAACTCGCGTTCCCATTGTCCCAACAGGTCGCGCTTGCTGACAGAACTTCCGCTGCGCTGGCTGTTCTTGATATATAGTCGGCGAGCTCCTCGTCGCTGATGTTCATGATGAACTTGTTGCGGTCGCTGATATCCTTCCAATCTTGTGGAAAATAGATTTTGCTTGTTATTTACATCGAGAATACCTTTTTGCCTTCGAAGTAGGTGGCAACGGGCTTGGCCTCGTGGATCTCTGTCACGGGGCAGGTCAGCACATCCTTGTTGACCAGCAGGAAGTCGGCATATTTGCCTTCCTTCACGCTACCGCGCTCATTATCGATAAGCATCTGCCTGGCGATGTTGATGGTGAGCGACTCGATGGCTTGTTCGCGGGTGATGCACTCTTCGGGCCACCAGGGGGTGCCGTTCTCGCCGGCCATGACACCCGTCACGGCAATCTCCATGATGCCGAAGGGGTCGTCGGGACTGCCGCTCGTTGCAGGGAAGTCGGAATGAGAGGTCATGTGGATGCCCTTATCGAAATAGGACTTCATTGGATACGACTTGTCCTCTACGCCTACAGGAGCCAGACCATGCTCACGGACATAGTCAGCTGCCCAGCTGGGGCAATGATGCCAGAGCATGCCTGAGACGACATACATGTTATGGTCGGCCATGCGCTGATAGTCCTCGGCATTGACATTACGCACGTGTACCAGTGTGTTGCGCAGCTCGTCCCTACCGCCATTGGCATAGGCGCTGACCACATAATTGACGGCCTTGTTGCCCATGGTATGGATATGCATGGTGATGCCCTTGGCATTCGTCCGGCGCGTGATGTCTGTCAGTTCCTCTTCCGTCCAGTTGGCGAGGCCCTGGTGACCGTCAGGATATAGCGGATCGACGAATCCGGTACCGCCTTCGACCGTTCCGTCCATGAAGAGTTTAAGCCAGTTGGTCTTGACGCGGGTAGTGGCATACTGCTGGACATCAGCGGCCCCTTTCAGCGCCTCTTCCACATCCATCCAGCTTTCCACCTCGTAGGTCAGGCCGAGTACGAAGTTCATCTTGCCTGCCTGGTCGAGCTGTTGGGCAGCCTTGAAGAAGTTGTAGTTGTTGAAATAGTTACCCCAGCCATCGATATACATCGTGTAACCCTCGGACAACAGATGCTCCTGGATTTGCGGGATGACCGTTTTTGCCACGTCGACGGGATATAGGTTCTCATTGTCCAGATAGAAACGGGTGTACGTGCCGGCTTGTTCTTTCAGGAAACCGGTAGGCGTGCCGTCGGCACCCATCACAATCTCGCCGCCACGGATATCCTTGTCTTTCTTGAGCACCGTGCCGTCGGCCTTCATGATGCCGGCTTTAACGAGACAAATGGTGTTCGCAATGCCCTTGTGGCCCTCATCGTCGGCAAAGTAGATAGGGATATCGATGCAGATAGCATCCAGCTGCTGGCGAGTAGGAATATGGTCTCTGAAGGTGTGGTAATTCCAACCGAAACCGAAGATGACCGTCGCCTTGGCTTCACGAGCCTTCTTGACGGCGGCGGGAAGTATCTCGTTCAGGAACGTGTCGGGCGTAGTCCCGAGGACCACCGTACCGATGATCGGCAGGGCAACACCGGTCGAATAATGCGCGTGGCCGTTGCCACAGCTGGGCATCACCAGGCCCTTGCCGGTATAGTCCACCACCTCTGTCCTACCCTCTTCCACAAAGGCTTCTGCACCTGCCTTGTCGCCTACATAGACGTACTTGCCGTCTTTCACGGCAAAGGCTTCGACAATCTGATTGTTTTGGGCAGTGAAAATCTTGCCATAGACCACGAGGTCTGCACTGGTCTTGACGGAATCTTGTCTCATGTTCTTCTCGGAGTAATCTGTCATAGTAGTCATTTCTAGTGTATTTTAAGTTTATACTTGAACACAGGGGAAGCCCCCCAATGTGCGTCATATTCTTGTTTTATTGGTAAGCTTCTGCCAACAGTTCACCTTTGGCGTAGTATTCGATGCTGTGACTTTCTTGAATCTTGTCTGCATAGATATAAATGTTACGAATGAGTTAATCATACTACTCCTCTTCAGGGAAATAGCCTTGTGCCTGTAGTTCTTGGAAAGTGCCGTCGGCAGCAACGCGGCCATCTTTGAGGACGATGATACGGTTGCATTGCTGGATGGTACTCAGGCGGTGGGCAATAACGATGCGCGTGCAGGTCATTTTAGCCAGGTTGTCGACAACGACGTGCTGGCTGATATTGTCGAGGGCCGACGTCGCCTCGTCGAGGAAGAGCACCTTCGGCTTCCTGACTACGGCGCGGGCAATGAGGATGCGCTGGCGCTGACCGCCGGAAACCCCACGGCCATCGGGTGTGATGGGTGTGTCCATGCCCATCGGCATCTTGCGGATGTCGCCGTCGAGTGCCGCCAAGCGCGCTGCCTCCCAGGCATCATCATCGGTCAGCAACGGGTTGTTGAAGAGGATGTTTTCACGGATGGTACCCTCAATGAGCTGGCCGTCCTGCATACAGATGCCGATGCAGTAGCGGCGCAGGCTACGCAGGTTGATGTCGGCGATGTCGTACTGGTCGTAGAACACCGAGCCCGACTGGGGTTTCTCCAGTCCCATCATCAGACGCATCAGCGTGCTCTTGCCACAGCCAGACGCTCCGACCAAGGCCACATAGTCGCCGCTGTTGATGGTCAGGTCGAGACCGTCGAAGAGCAGTGGCATGTCGTCGGCATAGCGGAACTTCAAGGCCCGGATATCCATGCGACCGGTGATGCTCTTGACCACATGACTGTCTGCCTTGACCTCCGTCTCGGCGGCGAGGATGGGACGACAGAGCTGCATCTCCGGCAACAGGCGGGCTACGACCTTGACGATGGTCTGCAACTGAAGGACTGCGCCGCAGACAATTCCCAGTACGGCACAGTAGGCGATGTAGTCGGAGAGCGACAGCTGGTAGTACCAGGCCGCTGCCATCGTCACTATCATAGGCAGGAGCTTAAGGCAGTAGCTGATGCTGTTCACGTAGAAGCTGGCCAAGGGCTGGCGGCTGCTGTACATCTCAGAAGGAGCGTAAGCCTTGGTCCACTGGTTGAAGGCACGGAACTCCGCCCCGGTGGTCTTCAGTTTCTGGATTCCCGAGAACAGCGAGAAGAGCGTACCGACGAGATGCGAGCTGGCCGCATTGACGTTCAGCTGCACCTGACGTGTATAATAGAAGACCAGCAAGATGGCGATAATCTGTATGGAGATGACGATGACGCCGGTGTAGAGCAGCGGACCGCCATAGAGGAAGAACTGGATGAGCATGATGCCGGTAAACAGGAAGGTCAGGAAGGTGGACAGGAGGCCTGCCGTCAGGTTGGAGCTGACACGCGACAGCGACAGCAGGCGGTTGGAGAGGTCGCCCGGCGCAAACTGCTTGGTAAACGAGGCTGGCAACAGCAACAGACGCGACATCAGGGCAATCTGCAGCGCATACTCCACCTTATCTTTAATACGCACCACCACGAGGTCACGCGCCACCTGCACCATCACCAGTCCGGCGGCAGCACTAAGAAGCAGCGTGGCGATGGGGATAATCAGTCCGATATCGCCCGAGGGGATGACCTCCGAGAAAATCAGCTTGCTCACGTAAGGCGTGAACATCGTCAGCAGCGTCACGCCGACGCAGGCCATCAGACTGTAAAGCCAGTCGTACTTGCAGAGGCAATGAGCAGCATAGCGCAGGATATCCTTGACGGTCAGCTGACCTTCCGAGAAAGGCAGACAGGTAATCATCGCCTTCTTCGCCAGCAGGTCGGCATGCCTGCTGGCCGTCATGGCCTGACCGGTCTTCGGGTGGATGAAGGTATAGTTCGTGAAGCCGGGCTTGAGCAGAACGGGGGTATTATCATCGTTCATGAATCCAACCATATAACCCGTACAACGGGTCCACCAGCGGTCGGTGAGCGTGATATAGCGGTAGAAGACGTTATGGCGGTCGAGCATCGTCTCAATCTGCTCGATATCCGGGGGCAGCGTTCCGTCTGTATCCCTCAGCTTCCACAGTTTCCTGTCCAGCATGGAGCGCAGGGTCTCCTGCGCCTGGTCTAACGCCTTCAGGTCGCCGTCCAAGCGCTGGGCTAACTGTTCAAGGAATATATTTGTTGGCATCGGGTCAGGCGAATTTAAGGAGATTACTGTACAGGCCGTCCATCCGGCTCAGCTCCTTGTGGGTGCCGTGCTGGGTGATGCTTCCCTGTTCAATCACGTATATCTGGTCGCAGTCGGCAATGGTCGACAGGCGGTGGGCAATCATGATGAGCGTCATGCCCGACCCGTAGAGGTTCGTCATCAGCCTGGCTTCCGTCTTCGGGTCGAGTGCCGAGGTGCCCTCGTCCATCAGCAGGATGGTGGGCTCCTTGGCCAGGGCGGTGGCTATCTCTATGCGCTGCCGCTGACCGCCGCTGAAGTTCTTGCCGCGTTCAGCTACCACACCCTGATAGGCACCCGGGCGTTCCATGATCTCCTCATGGATCTGTGCATCGCTGCAAGCCATCATCATGGCGAAGTCCTCAATCGACTCGTCCCACATCTTGACATTGTCGGCAATGGTGCCTTCAAAGAGCGTCACGTCCTGATTGATGACCGACACGGAGTTGACGAACGTCATGCGGTCGATGGCCTTGCGAGGCTTGCCATCGAAGAGCACCTCGCCCTCCCACGGCTCATAAAGACCGGAAACCAGACTCAGCACCGTACTTTTGCCGCAGCCCGACGGACCGACCAGGGCGATGCGCTCGCCGGCCTTGATTTTCAGCGAGAAGTGGTTGAGGATGGGTGGCAGGCTGCGGTCGTAGCCAAAGGTGACATCGCGCAACTCAATCTCGCCCGTCAGCTTCGCCACATCGGGCAAATCGCCGCGATGAGGCAGGCGCAGACCGGGTGCCTTGTCACCGGCGTCGGTCACTTCCTTGATGCGACTGATGGAGGAATGCGCCCTCAACATGACCATGATGCTGTCAATGGTCTTGTTGATGGGGTAGATAGACTCGCTGATGAGTCCCTGCGAGGCCAACAGCATGCCCGGTGTCAGCTCGCCTTGCAGGATGAGCCAGGTGCCTAAGCAGACGGCGATGGCATTGGTGAGCTGCAGCACCAGCAGGGGTATGGCACTGAGGAATACGGTGTTGGTGGTGGTCGTCACACGGGCATTCATGGACTGTGCATAGACACTTTCCCAACGGCTGAAGAAGAACTGCTCGTCGCCCAGCGACTTGATAGTCTCCAGATTGCTCATGCCCGTCATCGTGGCGTTCTGCAACTGTGCCTCGGTGACTTCCAGGCTCATGGCAATCTTCTTCTGGAGCTTGGAGGTCCTACGCATCACGTAGAGCAGCAACAGGATAGAGGCCACCTGCACCACTGCGAGCTTCCAGTTGAAGAAGGCAATCAGGCCGCAGTTGATGACCGGTATGACGAAAAGCGCCATGGCCGGCAGCGAGGAATCCAGGCTGAACACGGTCTTGGTGATACTGTTATAGCGGGCTACCAGCTCGCCCGGCGTAAACTGTGTGAGGCGGGTCATCGGCAGCTTCATGACCGACCACAGATAGGCCGACGCCCTGCTAATGATGAGGCGGGCATAGCTTGTCCTGCGAACCACCGAGAGGGAAATCCAGACGCTCAGCACCAGGACAAACAACAGGACATAGATGGTCAGTAGCGGTACGAACCATTCGGGGTTCTTGTGCGTGATGATGTTATCGGTATATACCTTCTGGAACAGCGCCGGGAGGATACGCGTCGGCGTATCGATGATATAGATGACGATACCGCTGGTCGCAAACAGCAGGTTGCCCTTAAGGAAATACTTAAGCGCACTGAGGAGAGAGAGTTCCGCACCTGCTTTCTGCTCCATGATTATTCCTCTTCAGGAGAGACAACGGAAACGAATGCCGTCATGCCGGGAGCCAGATGGCGATGGGGCTCCAGCGTCGCCTCGATGTGGACCATGCCATTGTCATCGATGACGGGGTCGACGGCTGATACCGTAGCCTTATGGTGCTCAGAGGGGAAGGTCAGGGTGGAGACGGAGAGACTTGCCCCGTTCTCGTATTTGGCCAGCTCGTTTTCGAGCACCTCGAAACTGACCTTCAGATGCTCAATATCCACTAAGTAGAAGAGGGGTTCGCCTGGCTGAGCAGCCCCGTAAAGCGTGTTGCGTATTTGCGATACATAACCGGAAACAGGGGCTGTAATGGTGCAATAAGACAGACGGTGCTCCAACTCAATCAATTCGGCTTTGGCTTCGTTATAGCCGCTATTGATACGTGCCAGTCGCTTGATATTATCGGGTGCAGCATCCAGTTGATCACGCTTATACCCCTGTCCCATGAGGATGGCCTGGTACTGGAATTCCGCTTTCTCCAACTTGGCACGACTGTGTACAATCTTGTCGTGCAGGGAAGCGTCGCTCAGTCGTGCAACGACTTGACCTTTTTTGACGTACTGTCCGGGCTTCTCAATGGCGAACATGACAATCTGTTCAGCCAAACGGCTATAGACCGGAATCTCACTTTCGCTTTCTATCTTACCTTTAGTAACTGTGGCATAGCTCTCAACTTGCTGAGTGGACATGGATTCTGCAGAATTTACAGTCATGGTGTCGGCCTGCTGATCAGCCTGCTGCACATCCTTCTTCTGCTGACAGGCAGATAGGAGCAAGATAGTAAAAATACCTATCCATGAAAAACGCATATTCTTATTCATAGTTTACAAGGGTTTGCAGATGATAGTGGTTTGTCCAGAACTCCTCCATGGCAGTCAGGTAGTTGCTGTAGGCCGTGACCCATCGCGACTGTGCCAGGGTGAAGGTGTTGATATCGCAGAGACCGTTGGCATAGTTGTCGGCGGTCTCGTTGTATGCCTCTTCCGCCAGGGTGACGGTACGCTGGGTGGTAGTCAGCAGCGCCCTGCTGGTCTGCAGCTTCTGCAGGGTCACGGTGGCATCTTCAGCCAACTGGCGCTCCACTTCCTGGAGTGCCGACTCCTGTCGCTCGACCCACGCCGTGGCAGCGGCATGGCGCTTCTTGGCAGCACCATGGTCTACCAAGGGTATCGTGACCTGCACAGCACCCAGGGCATAAACCTGTTGGTTCTTGTAGGCACTGCCGAAGGTGTTGTTGACCTGCTGCAGGCCCAGATTGACGTCAACCCCGATGTTGACGCCCCGTTCCTTTTGCGTCTTGTCTTCCTGATGACGGGCTTCGGTCAGCTCGGCCAACTGCTGCTGGTAGGCGGGGCTGTTGTTCATGGCACGTGCGGCCACCTCTGAAGCCGTATAGTCGGTGGGGGGCAGGGTCTCGGGGATGTCGAGCAGAGGCAGGATTTCAGGCGTCGGCTTGATGCGCAGGAATGACGCCAATGCTGTCCTGGCCTTCAACTCTTCCTGACGGGCCACAGCGAGAAGGTTGGCGGCATTCTGCTGCTGTACCTCGATAGAGTGCAACTCCGCAAGCGAGACAATGGCGATGCTGGCTTTCTCGCGGGCAATGCTCAGCAGGGTGTCGCTCATGAGCAGTTCATCTGTCCGCATCTGCAACACCCGCTGCTGACGGGCCAGGTGGAAGTAGCGTACGGCAGCCTCCTCGGCAATGCGACGCAAGTTGTACTCATGTTGGCGGCGGGCAGCCTGCAGACGCTGGTCTTCCACCCGTTTCTCCCATCGGAAGGGATTGTAGCCCAGCAGGGTATGGCTATAGCCTATCAACAGCGGACTCGCCACGAACTGGCGGGGATAGCCTGAGGCGCTCTCGCGGAAAAACTCGCTCCAGATGGCCTGTGTACCGACGTATGCCTCGCCACCGAAGGGCAGCACCTTCTGCGTGAGCCGCACCTGGGCCGAAGTGGAGAAAATGTCGTAATTGCGCAGATAGACGTAGTCGCGGGTTGGGTCGCTGACGATGCGGGAGTAGTTGGGTACTACCTTCAACGTCAGCTGTGGCTTGCGCAGGGCCTCGAAAGCCTCGTAGGAAGCTTGTCGGCTTTGGTATTCCTGCCGGCTCTGGAAGGCGGTGATGGCACTGTCTTGCGCCAGTCGTATCACCTCGTTCAAGGTCAGCGATGTCTGTCCCCAGCTACCTAATGGTAGCAAGCAGAGTGATGTCAAACCTGTCAAGAGGCGTATGTGGATGCTTTTCTTCATATCATTACTGTTCTTTGTCGTTTGGGAAATAGCCTTGTGCCTGCAGTTCCTGGAAATTGCCATCGGCCTCCACACGCCCGTTCTTCAGCACGATGATGCGGTTGCACTTCTGTATGGTACTCAGGCGGTGGGCAATAACGATGCGCGTACATTTCAGTTGGGCCAGGTTCTCTACCACGGTGTGCTGGCTGATATTGTCGAGGGCCGACGTCGCCTCGTCGAGGAAGAGTACTTTGGGCTTTCTGACCAGCGCTCTGGCAATGAGGATGCGCTGCCGCTGTCCGCCTGAAACGCCTTTGCCATCGACTGTGATAGGCGTGTCCATGCCCAAGGGGAAATTGCGGATGTCGCCATCGAGCGCTGCCAGACGAGCTGCCTCCCAGGCATCGTCGTCGGTCAGTAGCGGGTTGTTGAAGATGATGTTATCACGGATGGTACCCTCCACGAGCTGACCATCCTGCATACAGATGCCGATGCAGTATTGGCGCAGGCTGCGCAGGTTGATGTCTGCGATGTCATACTGGTCGTAGAAGATGGAGCCCGCCAGCGGCTTCTCCAGTCCCATCATCAGGCGCATCAGCGTGCTCTTGCCACAGCCCGACCCGCCGACCAGTGCCACGTAGTCGCCGCTGTTGATGCTCAGGTTGAGACCGTCGAAGAGCAACGGCATGTCGTCGGCATAGCGGAACTTCAGGCCTCGGATATCTACCCGTCCTGTGATGTCCTTCACCACATGGCTGTCTGTCTTGACCTCCGTCTTGGCCTCGATGATAGGACGGCAGAGCTGTATCTCAGGCAGCAGGCGTGACACCATCTTCGTGATGCCCTGCAAGTTGGAAACGGCAGTGCAGACAAGTAGCAAGACGGAACAATAGGCGATATAGTCGGAAAGCGACAGCTGGTAGTACCATGCCGCCCACATCGTCACAATCATGGGCAGGAACCTGAAGCAGTAGCTGATGGCTGTGATATAGAAGCTGACCTGTGGCTGGCGGCTGCTGTACATCTCGGAAGGAGCGTAAGCCTTTGCCCATTGGTGGAAGGCGCGGAACTCAGATCCTGTGGTCTTGATCTTCTGGATGCCTGAGAAGAGGGCAAACAGCATACCTACGAGGTGAGAGCTGGCCGCATTGACATTCAGCTGCACCTTCTTGGTATAGTAGTATTCCAGTAAGACGGCTGCGATGCGCAGCATGATGACAGCGACACCAGTATAGAGTAGCGGGCCGCCATAGACGAAGAACTGGAAGAACAGAATGGCAGAGAAGAGGAAGGTCAGCATGGAAGACAGGAAATCGGCCGTCAGGTTGGAACTGACACGCGACAGCGACAGCAATCGGTTGGAGAGGTCGCCAGGCGTATATCTCTTGGCAAACGTAGTCGGCAACAGCAGCAGGCGTGACATCAGGGCGGTCTGCAGCGCATATTCCACCTTGTCCTTGATGCGCACCACCACCAGGTTTCGGGCTACCTGCACCATCACCAGTCCGGCAGCAGCACTGAAGAGCAGTGTGGCGATGGGAACGATCTGATCGGCATCGCCCGAGGGGATGACCTCCGAGAATATCAGTTTGCTCACGTACGGCGTGAACATCGTCAGCAGCGCGACACCTACGCAGGCCATCATGGTGAAGATGTAATCATACAAACACAGGCTACTCACGGCATAGCGTATGACGGGCTTTACGGTCAGTTCCCCTTCTGGGAAAGGAGTACAGCTGATCAGCGCCTCCTGCTTCAGCTGGTCGGCATTCTTGCTTGCCGTCATGGCCTGACCGGTCTTCGGGTGGATAAACGTATAGTCCGTAAAGCCGGGCTTGAGCAGGACTGGGGTGTTGTCGTTGGCCATGAATCCAATCATGTAGCCCGTACAGCGCGACCACCAGCCGCCAGAGAGCGTGACGTAGCGGAAGAAAATGTTATGGCTGTCGAGTAGCGTCTCAATCTGCTCGATGTCTGTTGGCATCTCTTCGTCAGTCTCCATCTGCTTCCACAGCTTCCTGTCCAGCATGGAGCGCAGGGTCTCCTGCGCCTGGTCTAACGCCTTCAGGTCGCCGTCCAAGCGCTGGGCTAACTGTTCAAGGAATATATTTGTTGGCATCGGGTCAGGCGAATTTAAGGAGATTACTGTACAGGCCGTCCATCCGGCTCAGCTCGTCATGGGTGCCATGCTGGGTGATGCGTCCTTGTTCTACTACGTATATCTGGTCGCAGTCGGCAATGGTCGACAGGCGATGGGCAATCATGATGAGGGTGATGCCCATCCCATAGAGATTAGTCATCAGTCTGGCTTCCGCCTTGGGGTCGAGTGCCGAGGTGCCCTCGTCCATCAGCAGGATGGTGGGCTCCTTGGCCAGGGCGGTGGCTATCTCTATGCGCTGCCGCTGACCGCCGCTGAAGTTCTTGCCGCGTTCAGCTACCACACCCTGATAGGCACCCGGGCGTTCCATGATCTCCTCATGGATCTGTGCATCGCTGCAAGCCATCATCATGGCGAAGTCCTCAATCGACTCGTCCCACATCTTGACATTGTCGGCAATGGTGCCTTCGAAGAGTGTCACGTCCTGATTGATCACAGAGACAGAGTTGACGAATGTCATGCGGTCGATGGCCTTGCGGGGCTTGCCGTCGAAGAGCACCTCGCCCTCCCATGGCTCATAGAGGCCGGAAACAAGGCTCAGCACCGTGCTCTTGCCGCAGCCCGACGGGCCTACCAGGGCGATGCGCTCGCCGGCCTTGATCTTCAGCGAGAAGTGGTTGAGGATGGGCGGCAGGCTGCGGTCGTAGCCGAAGGTGACGTCGCGCAGCTCTATCTCGCCCGTCAGCTTTGCCATGTCAGGCAACTCGTCGCCGTCAGGCAGGTGCAGCTCCGCAATCTCTTTGTTGCAGTCGGTCACGCTTTTCAGGCGTTGGATGGATGAGCTGATTCTCAGGAAGGTCTGCACGCTGTCAATAGTCCTGTTGATGGGGTAGAGGGTCTGGTTGATGAGTCCCTGAGAGGCCAGAATCATACCCGGCGTCATCTCGCCTTGCAGGATAAGCCATGTGCCAAGGCAGAGGATGAGACCGTTGGTGAGCTGCAACACGATGTCAGGTAGGGCTTTGATGTAAATGGAGGTGGAGAGGGTGGTTATACGTGCATTCATCGACTGTGCGAAAGCCTTCTCCCATTGTGCATAGAAGGCGCGTTCGCCACCCAGCGACTTGATGGTCTCCAGGTTTCCCATGCCAGTCATCGTGACGTTCTGCAAACGGGCGTCTGTTACCTCCGACTTCATGGCGATCTTCTTCTGGAGCGTGGAGGTCCTGCGCATCACGAAGACCAGCAACAGGATGGAGAATATTTCCAGCAGTCCCAGTTTCCAGTTGAAGAGCATGACAAGGTAGCAGCAGATAATGGGCAGGATGATGACGCTGACAGCAGGCAGGGCGTAGTCCATCAACCTGGTGGTCTTAGAGATGGAGGAATAACGGGCCACCAGCTCGCCCGGCGAAAACTGGGTGAGCAGGGTCATTGGCAGTTTCAGTACCGTCCACAGATAGTTGGCCGACGTGGTAATGTTGATCCTGGCCTGGCTCTTCCGGCGCAGAACGGAGAAAGCAATCCATATTATAAGTTCAAGCACGAAGAGCAGAACATAGATGACCATCAACGGTGTAAACCATTCCGGGTTCTTCTGGGTGATGATCCTGTCGGTATATACCTGCTGGAACAGTGGCGGAAATACGGTAAATACAGCGTCAATGGCAATGAGTATGATGCCGCTGAGGGCAAAGACCAAATTACCCTTCAAGAAATAGCTGAATGCCGACAACATCGACAGACTGGATTTCTTATCTTCTAGTTTTCCTTTCTTCATTCGAACATTTGCTGGAAATTACGGAAGTGGGTGCGCGACGACTCGAAGAGATACTGGAACATGCTGCAACGGCGGGTCTCGGTGAGGACGGAGCAGTAGGTGCCTATCTCCATGCTCACATCGTCGGGCTTGCCGAACGACCAGTCGTAGTGGGTCGAGTCGGCGGGGTCGCGCT
>ERZ842401.5409-NODE-5409-length-14189-cov-31.347106_pt1 | contig 14189 bp, 16 predicted proteins | sample MGYA00521270_ERZ842401 | MGnify/ENA primary metagenome ERZ842401 (study PRJEB31892, sample SAMEA3878208) | bioreactor metagenome | biome: Moose rumen | place: Sweden | collected 2011-10 | study: EMG produced TPA metagenomics assembly of the PRJEB12797 data set... | reverse complement strand
TAGAGCAACAGCCTTCTAAGCTGTGGGTCTCGGGTTCGAATCCCGACGGAATCACTAAGATTACATAAAGCCCTCATTCGATAAGGATAGGGCTTTTTCAATAAAACGGCTGGTAGATGAAACTTATCATCATGACAAAGGCCACGTTTTTCGTGGAGGAAGACAAGATTCTGACCACCCTCTTTGAAGAAGGGATGGAGAATCTGCACTTGTATAAGCCTGGAGCAGAGCCTGTATACTCCGAGCGCTTGCTAACCCTGCTCTCCGAAGACTATTACAAAAAAATCACCGTACACGACCATTTCTACCTACGAGAGGAATTTCGACTGAAGGGCATTCATCTCAATACTCCAGATGCCGAGATACCCTACGGATACAGAGGCAACATCAGTTGCACCTGCCATGCCATCAGCGAGTTACCCAAAGCAAAGAAAAAGTCAAACTACGTATTTCTGAAAACCGTCTACGACAGTTTCAGCAACCCCCTTGACAAACAGACTCTTACAGAAGAAGCCATACGCGAAGCAAGCAAAAAAGGACTTATCGACCGTCACGTATATGCTATGGGAGGCATGAGTCTGGATAACATCCGTCAGATGAAAGACTTTGGCTTTGGCGGCGTCGTTATCTGTGGTGACCTGTGGAACCGCTTCAACATACAGCAGGAGCAGGACTACAAAGAGCTCATTGCGCATTTCAACAAACTGCAGAAAGCCGTGGGCTGACAATGACTTTAAACTTATGAACTATATATCAAGCAATGACTACACAAAACTCTTACATGGTGTTCTCGGGTACAGCCACGAGATACCTGGCAGAAAAGATCTGTCAAAGTCTGGGGTGCCCTCTGGGCAAACTGCAAATCACTAAATTCTCCGATGGAGAGTTTGCCGTGTCGTACGAAGAGTCCATCCGCGGACGCGATGTGTTTTTGGTACAAAGCACCTTCCCCAACAGCGACAACCTAATGGAGCTGCTGTTAATGATCGACGCTGCCAAACGTGCTTCAGCACGCACCATAAATGCCGTGATACCCTACTTCGGATGGGCACGCCAGGACCGTAAAGACAAACCCCGTGTAAGTATTGGCGCCAAGTTGGTGGCCGACCTGCTGAGCATTGCCGGTATCAACCGCGTCATCACAATGGACCTCCATGCCGACCAGATTCAGGGGTTCTTCGATGTACCTGTTGACCATCTGTATGCCTCAGGCGTCATCCTGCCCTATCTGCAGAGTTTGAAACTCGACGATCTGGTCATTGCTTCACCCGACGTAGGCGGCTCCAAGCGTGCCAACACATACGCCAAATACCTGGGCTGCCCGCTCGTGCTCTGCAACAAGACTCGTGCCCGTGCCAACGTGGTTGCCACCATGCAGATTATAGGCGAGGTAGAAGGCAAGAACGTAGTCATCATAGATGATATGGTCGACACTGCAGGCACCATCACCAAAGCTGCCGACCTGATGATGGAGGCTGGAGCCAAGAGTGTGCGGGCTTGTGCCTCACATTGTGTCATGAGTGGTCCTGCAAGCGACCGTGTACAGGAGTCGGCCCTTGAAGAGATTGTCTTCACCGACTCTATCCCCTACACCCAGCGTTGCGCCAAGGTTAAGCAAATCAGCGTAGCCGACATGTTTGCCGAAACCATCCGACGTGTCATTGAGAATGAGAGCATTAGCGACCAGTACTTAGTATAATTATAAGGATATACACAATTATGAAACAGCTAAAATACTTTCTTGCATTATCAGCAAGTATCCTTTTGCTTACCTCGTGCCATAACAACAGTTTCAAGGTGGAGGGAACCGCCGAAGGTCTTCATGACGGCGATACACTAGTCGTATTGAACGCCAATGGCGAAGCTATTGACACGTTGCTTGTCAACGACGGTTCGTTCACTTGGTCAGGCGAGGCCGACAGCGTGGGGTTGTACAACATCTCCATTCTCGGCACACCTATGGGTGTCATGGTCTTCAATGAGCCTGGCACTATTCTGGCAAATATATTTGCTGACGGAAAAAGCAGCGTGGCTGGAACGGTTGCCAACGATGCCCTGCAGCAGATGAACGATTTGAGTGAAGATTTTGAGGAGCAGATATTCAATATTTACTCCGAAATGTATTCCGACAGCGTGACCGAGGAACAGCAGATGGCTCTTGTGAAGAAATATCAGGACTTGCAGTCAGAGTTCCAAAATACATTAAAGCAGAAAGTCGTCAGCAACTTAGACAACGAGTTTGGATACTTCTTGCTGACCCAGTTGTCAGCTTCCGACATGTTCTCTGATGAAGAGTTGAAAGATGCCATCCAGAAGATGCCAGCCCATTTTCAGGAACGACAAGCCATCAAGGATATCCTTGAGAAACTGGAAGCGACGTTTTCTACAAACATTGGCGACACCATGCCCGAATTCGTGCTGCAAACACCCGATGGACAGACGGTCAACGTGCTCAGTGAAATTAAACGTCACAAACTGACTATCCTCGACTTCTGGGCATCGTGGTGCCAGCCCTGCTGCGAGGAGATGCCGTTTATGAAGCAGTTGCTGAGTGCCAACGAGGACAAAGGTTTGGCCATCATCGGCATTTCGCTTGATGAAAAGAAAGAGGATTGGACATCGCGCATAGACGAATTGCAACTGCCATGGCTACAGGTGTCTGACCTACAGGGGTGGTCGTCGAATATAGGCAGGAGTTTCGGTGTGGAAGCTATTCCATTTACAGCTGTCATCGATCAGGACGGAAAAATTCTTGCAAAGGGGTTGCGTGGCGAGGAACTGTCCCAGTTCATCGCAGAGCACTTACAGTAGGCCTAACCCGTAAAACCGCCAAAGAAGTATACGCCCATAAGCCGATATAGGAGGATATCGTAATAATAGGAAGAGGTATCACGCACACATAAGCATGCTAGCGTAATACCTCTTCTTATTAATAGGCACAGATGTTTACAGATTCACACGATTGGCTTGCGGAAAAACAACGGTGGGCTTAAATGTCTTGGCCTCTTCGAAGTCCATTTGTGCATACGAGATAATGATAACCGTATCTCCTACCTGCACACGGCGGGCTGCCGCCCCATTCAGGCAAATACAGCCGCTGCCACGCTCGCCCTTAATGATATACGTCTCAAAACGCTCACCATTGTTGTTGTCAAGCACCTGAACTTTCTCACCGGCAATCATGTTGGCTGCATCCATCAGATCTTCATCAATAGTGATACTACCCATATAGTTCAGGTTGGCCTCGGTCACCTGCACACAGTGCAGTTTCGATTTCATCACTTCTATCATCATGGGCCCTATTCCTCCTTATATTTAATGTGGTCGATAAGTCGGATAGGGGTCTGGCCACAATACACGGTGATGCAGCCCACAATGTAGGGAGAGTCTGCCCAGTTGGCCACATCCTGCAATGTGTTGCCATCGACAATGGCAAAATACTCTACCTCCAACCCGTCCTCCTTATTAATATCGGCTATCACCTTATCATGAGTCTCCTGTAAAGTGTGCTGCTTAGCATAGTCTATACTAGCTTTAAGAGCCTCGTATATCTTAGGGGCAATGGCACGCTCACCTGGAGCCAATAGGGTGTTGCGACTACTGCGAGCCAGCCCGTCAGCGTCGCGCACGATAGGGCATTCCACAATTTCAACCGGCAATTGCAGATGACGCACCATAGCCTTCACCACGGCTATCTGCTGCCAGTCTTTCTCGCCAAAATAGGCCTTATCAGGGCGAACGATATAGAACAGACGGCTCACCACCTGACACACGCCGTTGAAATGGCCTGGACGATGAGCACCCTCCATCACTGTCGAAATTGGAGGATACTCGAACTGCCGCGTGTCAGGCGTAGGATACATCTCCTCAACCTCAGGTGCCAGCACATAGTCGGCACCACACTCATCCAGCAGGCGGCAATCGGAATCAAGGTCGCGGGGATAGTTCTTCAGGTCGTTTTTATCGTTGAACTGTGTGGGATTGACAAAGACCGACACCACCGTGACACCATTGTCACTGACACTGCGCCGCACCAGCGAGGCATGTCCTTCATGCAGGGCTCCCATTGTAGGAACCAACCCGATTTTCTTTCCCTGCTTGCGCTCATAGAAAAGAGCGTTCTGCAGGTCAACAATCTTCTTGAAAACTTTCATCTCTAATATATACCAATTAGTTTGGGGCTGCAAAATAACAACAATTTTCCCAAATATGGAAAAAAAACGCTAAAAATAAGCCTATAAAATGTCACTTTTTCCTAAAATCACACATTTTATGCGGTTTTATGCGAAAAAAATCGTACCTTTGCAGGTGTAAAACCTATAAGTGATGGCAAAAAAGAAGATTCTTTTTATCAATCAGGAGATTTCCCCCTACGTTCCCGACACACGACTATCGGTAATGGGGCGTGAAGTGCCTCGCGCTATGCAGGACCGTAACCACGAAATTCGTACGTTCATGCCAAAATGGGGCACCATCAACGAGCGCCGAGGACAACTGCACGAGGTCATCCGCCTGTCGGGCATGAACCTCATCATCAACGATACCGACCATCCGCTCATCATCAAAGTAGCATCGATACCTACTGCACGTGTTCAGGTTTACTTTATTGACAACGATGACTATTTCTCTAAAAGACAGATGGTGGCAGACGAGACTGGCGAGGACTATGCCGATAATGGCGAGCGTGCCATATTTTTTGCCCGCGGCGTGCTCGAAACCGTCAAGAAGTTACGCTGGGTGCCCGACATTATTCATTGTCAAGGGTGGATGAGCGGCGTTGTGCCATTCTACATTAAGACGGCCTATCAGGACGAGCCTTCATTTGCCAACACAAAGGTAGTGACATCGCTCTACGAGAACAACCTGCAGAAAAATCTGGGCGACAGCATCAAGCAGAGCATCGTGTTTCGCGATGCAAAGGCAGAGTTACTGACACCCTACAAGGACGATTTTGACTTTGAGGAAATCGGAAAACTAGCCATTGACTATAGCGACGGCATCGTACTAGCCGAAAAGGACATCAACGCCACTCTGCTGGAACGTGTCCACGAAAAAGCGCTGCCCGTTTTGCCCTATCTGGACAAGGAAGATTTCGGCGATGACTATGAGGACTTCTACAACAAGATTTGTCCAGACGACCCTGAGTAAACCCAACAATGAAGGATAATATAGCAAAAGATTGTATTTCCAGTATGAATAAAATAGCTTATATGGCTACTGTCGCGCTAACGGCAATGGCCATTTCTTCTTGTGATGACAATACTGCCGGCCTGGGCCAGTCGCTTAATCGCTACAGCGACCAACTGAACGCCACCACTGCTGAATATGAAGTTGCCACACGCACAGTGGTGGCCGACTCGGTGTTTGCACTCGGAAAGAACTGCTACCTGGGCCGTGTGCGTGACCCGCAAACTCAAGCCGATGTCAAGAGCGAGTTCGCCACGCAGTTCCATTTGCTCGACTACGTGTTTCGTTATTCCGACGAAAACTATGTCAGCCGCTATAACGGCATGCCAGCTGCCGACTCGTGCGACATCATTGTCTACATGGCCTATCCCTTTAGCGGAGCCGACAGTCTGGCATCCATCAAGATGAAAGTCAACGAGATGAGCCGGACAATGGAAGAAGGTGTGAAATACTATTCGAACTATAGCCCCCGGTCCATGGGAATGATCCGCAACGACGGCATCCATAAGACGAAGATGTTTTCGTATCGCAATTTGCTCGACACTGACAGCGCACGCGCATCGTCAACCTATCTGAACAATGTGCGGATAGTGCTCAACGACCCCTATACAGACAAAAACGGCGTCACCTACAACAACTACGGCACCTACATCATACGCCAGCATTTGGAGCATCCCCAATACTTTGCCAACTCCTACGCTTTCAGCCACAATGTATGTCCAGGCTTCTTCTTCGAAGTGCTCGACGGCTACGGGCTACACGCCAAGGTGACAAACATTGGACTACGCATATACTTCCGTGCAAAAAACGACACGGCAACTTTTAACGCCGGTGTCACGCTGGCGGGTACCACCGAGGTGCTGCAAACATCGCTTGTGACCAATGATCGCGAAGCCATCAGCAAACTGGCTGCCGAGACGCAGCACACCTACCTGAAGTCGCCTGCAGGACTGTTTACTGAGGCGACACTGCCTGTGAAGGAGATAATGCAGTCAAATCCCAATGACTCACTGATGGCTGCAAAGATATCGTTCCAGAGACTCAACAACCAGTCGGATGACAGCCGCACGCTAAACATTCCGCAAACCATATTAATGGTACAGAAAGATAGCCTGAGCAACTACTTCGAGACTAACCAGATGCCCGACAGTAAAAGTTCGTTCTATGCCAATTTCAACTACAGCGGATCTACATATTCGAACACCAATACCTACAACTTCACCAATATATGCAACCTGATTACAAGGCTCTGGAACAATTATAAGAAAGGCATCGCTGCCAACGCCAACTGGGAGGCCGAACATCCTAACTGGAACAAGGTACTATTGGTCCCCGTCAGCTACAACAGCGGTTCGTCGACTTGCACCGAGCATGACATGTCGCTCACATGTACACGTCTCGTAGGTGGTCCCGACAACCCCAATGAGCCAGTGAGAATCAGCGTCGTATACGGTCACTTTGGAGACTAAGCATGGCCGACGGATATTTGGAAAAGCATCAAGCTGACTACGAGAAGCGGAAGGCCGACTACCTGCGCCGCAAGAAACACCTGCCACGCACAAAACCACACCTTCAACGTCCCGAAGACGAAGCATTATAGCAACATTCGCTGGCGTACGCCTTCGAACAGCAAAATGGCTGCCGAGACCGACACATTCAGCGAGTCAAGACGGCCACACATGGGAATACGTATATGCGCATCGGCAGCCTGGCGCCATTGGTCTGTAAGCCCCGTCGACTCGGTCCCCATCACAATCGCTGTTGCCTGCGTCATATCACAGTCATAATAAAGCGAGGAATCTTGCAGTTGGGCCGTTAATATGCGTATTCCCTTACTCTTCAAGAAAGCAATACATTCTTCAGAACCAACAGCTATCGTTGGCACTGTAAACACGGCACCTAAGCTGGCACGTATCAGGTTGGGATTGAAAAGGTCGGTCAGAGGGTCGCACACCACAACGGCATCGGCTCCCGCAGCATCAGCCGAGCGCAGCACAGCTCCCAGATTCCCAGGTTTCTCAACACCTTCAAGTACTACTATAAGTGGTGACGGACTAAGATTCAGATCCTGTAGTCTCAATGGTCTGGCACGCACCACAGCAAGCATGCCTTCGGTGGTGCCGCGATAAGCCATCTTCTCATATACCTGTGGTGTCACCTCGATGATGACATTCTCCAAACCCGCGGACACACGTTCGGTCATCAATTCCTTGCAACAATAAAGCGACTCTACCTCATAACCGGCTTCCAAGCAGTGCTGCACTTCGCGGCATCCCTCGACTACGAAAAGACCAGTACTGCGTCGCTCTGCTGATTTCTGCTGTAACATCACGACCTGCTTCACTCTCTGATTCCGCAAACTGCTAATACGGCCCGCAGAATTATCTGTACCATTACCCGAACGTATTGTCATTATATCCATATTTATAGAATTATTTACATATTAAACGCTCTACATTCGAAAATATTTTGTATCTTTGCAGGCAAAATGTAAAATTCATATTCATTATTTGTTTTGATAGAAAAACATATCGTACTTGAAGATATTGACCCCGTCATATTCTACGGAGTCAGCAACGCGCACCTGCAAATGATCAGGGCGCTTTTTCCTAAATTGCGCATCATTGCACGCGACAATGTCATCCGCGTCATGGGAGACGAGGAACAGATGTCGACATTTGAAGAGGGGACTGAGAAAATACGACAGCACATATTGAAATTCAATTCGCTGAGCGAAGAGGACATTCTTGATATTTTGAAAGGCAAACGCACACGCGATGATGTCCCAGAGGGGGTCATTGTATACTCAATGGCAGGTCGTCCTATCAAGGCACGCAGTGAAAACCAACAACGACTGATTGAAGCCTATGAGAACAACGACATGGTGTTTGCCGTAGGACCTGCTGGAACGGGAAAAACATATCTTAGCATAGCACTTGCAGTCAAGGCATTAAAGGAAAAGGCCGCAAAGAAAATCATCCTCTCGCGCCCAGCTGTTGAGGCCGGCGAGAAACTTGGCTTCCTGCCTGGCGACATGAAGGAGAAGATAGATCCATATCTTCAGCCGCTATACGATGCTTTGGAAGATATGATTCCACAAGTGAAACTTCAGGACATGATGGAGAAACACATCATTCAGATTGCTCCGCTGGCATTCATGCGTGGACGCACACTCAGCGATGCAGTTGTCATTCTCGATGAGGCACAAAACACCACCCCCGCTCAGATACGCATGTTTCTCACACGCATGGGATGGAACACCAAGATGATTATCACTGGCGACACTTCACAGATTGACCTGCCACCAAAGGCAAAGAGTGGACTTGTAGAGGCACTCAACATACTACAAGGAATTGAGGGCATTGGAGTGGTACATCTTAGTCAGCACGATATCGTACGACATAAACTGGTCACACGCATCGTCAATGCATACGATGAATTCGACATACATAAAAAAGAGGATATGCCTGATTGACATATCCTCTTCTATTAAACCACTAATTATTTCTTAACGATTAATTCTTGAAGAAGTCCTTGACAGCTTCATTGGGAACCATCTGCTCATCGAAAATGTAGGCACCCGTCTTCGGACTGCGTACCATCTTGATAACCTTTGAGTAAGCGCGACCATCCTTTGAACCTTCGTGGAGGGTAGCAACGGTTTTCTTTGCCATAGTCTATTAACCTTTTAACATTTTAACCTTTTAACCCTTACTTAATCTCCTTGTGAAGAGTCATCTTCTTCAGAATGGGGTTATACTTCATCAACTCCATGCGCTCAGGCGTGTTCTTACGATTCTTGGTCGTAATATAACGGCTGGTGCCGGGAAGACCACTATTCTTCATCTCGGTGCACTCGAGTACAACTTGTACACGATTGCCTTTTGCTTTCTTGCTTGCCATGGTCTATTAGTCTCCTATTACTTTAATGTCTTTCCAATCCACGAAGCCATTGGCAACAGCCTGCTTCAAAGCGGCATCAAGACCTACTTTGTTAATCAAACGAAGTCCAGCAGCGCTGATCTTCAACTGTATCCAGCAGTTCTCCTCTACATAGTAGAACTTCTTGCTGAACAGGTTTACGTCAAAACTGCGCTTTGTGCGATGCTTTGAGTGAGACACATTATTACCAATCTGTGCCTTCTTTCCTGTGATTTGACAAATTTTCGACATTGCTATCTACTTTAATTTTGTTCCTTTTTACTTACTTACTCCAAACAGGGTGCAAAGGTACTAATTAAATTCGAGAATTGAGAATCGTGAATTGAGAATTATTTTACTCTTAATTTTTTTTAACTCTATTATGCCTGATTCTCTGTACCTTCAGCCTTCAAGTAGTTGAAAAACATCTGCATGGCCGTGTTGGTTGCTATGGCCAAATTAATGTCGCGTCCATGGTCTTCCTCCACCTTGCAGGTGACTATCTTTTCAGGAGTTCCACAAGCCAGCCAGATGGTTCCCACTGGAATATCCTTAGTGCCACCTGCTGGACCGGCAATGCCTGTAGCTGCTATTGCATAATCCGTATTCAGAGCTTTGCAGGCACCTTTCACCATTTCGATAGCCACTTCTTCGCAGACTGCGGTTTTCTCCTCCAGCAACTGATGTGAGACACCCAAAAGGTTTTCCTTGACCTCATTGACATAGCAGATGATACCGCCCTTAAAGTATTTCGAGGCACCTGGAACGGCAATGACTGCCTCTGCAATGCGCCCACCCGTACAACTCTCAGCTGTACTTACGCTCTTTTCCTTTTCCCAAAGCAGTTGACTAATTTCCCTGCTTATAATCTTTCCTTCAAAATCCATTGTATGATATTTACTATTTGAACGTTACTTTCGAGAATGCTGGAACATCTATCTGGCAAAATTCACCATCAAGATATTTGTAATAGCCCACGATGCCTATCATGGCGGCATTGTCAGTCGTGTAACTGAACTTTGGTATATAGATAGTCCAGCCATAGCGGCGAGCATGGTCATGGAAGGCGTTGCGCAGGCCATTGTTGGCACTCACACCTCCTGCAACTGCCACATACTTGATACCCGTTTGTTTCACGGCCAGACGAAGTTTCTTCATCAGGATGTCAACAATCGTCCATTCCAACGAGGCGGCTAAGTCTTCCTTGTGGTGCTCCACAAAATCGGGGTCTTCCTCTACCCACTTGCGCAGATTGTAGAGGAACGATGTCTTCAGGCCCGAGAAACTATAGTCGAGTCCTGGGATGTGAGGTTCCGAAAACTGATAGGCCTTAGGATTACCCTGACGGGCCAACCGGTCAATTATTGGGCCACCAGGATAGCCCAGCCCCATCACTTTCGAGCATTTGTCGATGGCCTCGCCTGCTGCGTCGTCAATGGTCTGTCCCAGCACCTCCATATCGTTATAGGCGCGTACCAGCACTATCTGAGAGTTGCCGCCACTCACCAACAGACAGAGGAAAGGAAAGGGAGGGTGAGTCTCGGCAGATTTCTCCATAGAAGACAATTTTATATCGGACTCCTTATGAGCCAGCCCCTCCCCTCCTTGGGAGGAGTCGGGCGAGGTTATAAAGTGGGCCATCACGTGTCCCTGCAAGTGGTTTACGTCAATCATCGGGATGCCCAGCGAACGGGCCATACCTTTGGCAAAGCTGACTCCTACCAACAACGATCCCATCAGACCAGGACCGCGCGTAAAGGCTATGGCCGACAATTGATCCTTAGTAATACCAGCACGCATAATAGCCTGATCAACGACAGGAAGCACATTTTGCTGATGTGCGCGCGAAGCCAACTCAGGCACTACGCCACCATAAGCTTCGTGCACCGCCTGTGAAGCAGTCACGTTCGACAGCAGCACCCCGTTTTTCAATACTGCAGCCGATGTATCGTCACAACTTGACTCTATACCTAATATATATATATCGTTCATTTTCTCTTGCATTCCAGTATAAATTGCCAGACTTCGTGCGACTAATAGCTTAGAACTTCCACGCCATGCTCCGTCATCAGCAACGTATGCTCCCATTGTGCACTGGGCTTCTCGTCTTCAGTGATAACTTCCCATCCGTAAGGATCGTCGGCATCGATAAACACACGCCACGTACCCATATTTATCATAGGTTCGATGGTGAATACCATGCCCGGCACCAGAAGCATACCCGTGCCGCGATGACCATAGTGATCCACCTCGGGTTCTTCATGAAACTGCAGGCCCACACCATGACCAGCCAGGTCGCGCACAATGCCGTAGCCGTACTTCTTGCAGTGTTTCTGGATAGCATGACCTATGTCGCCTACGAAGCCCCAGGGCTTGGCAGCCTCCATGCCTATCTCCAGGCATTCTCTGGCCACACGCACCAGCTGTTCTTTCTCGGGAGTAGTCTTACCGATAATGAACATCCGGGAAGCATCGGCATAATAACCGTTCAGAATAGTCGTGAAGTCCACATTGACAATGTCGCCTTCCTCCAGCACATCTTCTGCCTTGGGAATACCGTGACACACCACCTCGTTGATGCTGGTGCACACACTCATGGGGAAGCCCTCATAGTTCAGGCAGGCTGGAATGGCGTGATGCTCATCGCAATAGGCGCGGCAGATGCGGTCAATCTCAAGCGTAGACATTCCTGCATGTATCTCGGAAGACACTGCATCGAGCACACCGGTATTCACCACACCGGCCTTCCGGATGCCCTCAATCTGTTCAGGAGTTTTTATGAGGTCGCGGGTGGGAACCAGTTTTCCCCTACCCTCCCAGTACATCACTTGTTTATCCAATTCAGTAGGCTCTTGCCCTGAAAGGCAGTGCCACCTGCGTTTCTTTACCATATTATGTTTTCACTTTGACGGTGCAAAGGTACTGCAAAATGATGTAACTGCAAAATATTTCAGACATTATTTAAGCGGGGCCGAAAATTCTGCCACCGTCTCCACCAGCGCCTTAGGGTTGCCCATGTCGTAGCGCTCGCCTTTCAGACGCAGACCAATCATTCCCGAACGCTGGCGCACAGCATCCAATGCAGAGGTCAGTTCTATTTCTTTAGTCAGATCGCCTGATACGTCAGAAGCCTGTATGTCCTGCTCCAGCTGTTCAAACACCTCGGGAGTCAGGATATACTGTCCGAACACAGAACAATATTCTCGCTCGCCCTGCTTGTTCTTCACGCCAAGGAACTCCTCTGCATAGTTGGCATTAGGCTTCTCGGTCAGGGCATTGACGTGCAACACCCGTTCATCCTTGTCTTCCCACACACCGCTCATCATGCCAAAATGACTCACGGCAGACAGCGGTACTGGATATAAACCCAGCATCAGACGGTTGTACTTTTCATAGGCCTCAATCAACTGCAATGCGCAAGGTTTGTTCGACCTCGTACGATAAAGCGTGTCGCCCAGCATCAGCAATACCGGTTCGTTTCTGGCAAAGTCGGCAGCCTGATATACGGCATGGCCGAATCCCCGTTTCTCCTTCTGATACACATAATGCAGGCGTTTGCCAATATCCAGAATGCGGTTTTCGTACTCCTGGCTCTCAGCATTCAACTTGCCCAGATGGTCTTGACTCAAAGGATGCTCGAAGAAGTCGGCATACAGACTGCGCTCCTCCTCGCTACCCAGTACCAGACAGATTTCCTCGATGCCACTCTGCACCAACTCCTCCAACAGAATGAGTATCACCGGACGGACCATGCCGTCGGCACAGGGTATGGGGAAGAAGTCTTTCTTCAAGCAGCGCGTCGCCGGATACAGGCGGGTGCCGAAGCCGGCCACGGGAATGATGGCACGGCGCACCGTATGAACCGGCTGAATGGTCAGCCTGTAAGCTGGCATTCCCAAACTCTCCAGATAGTCAAGCAGTTGCTGCTGACAAACTGCGTCCTTAGCAAGAAACTGCACGGAGCCGTCGCCATGCGAACCAACGCCTTTACCACCGTAAGTCAAGGACTTGATATGCTCGTCGGCCAGTATGGCTTTCAGCTTGGGAGCTTTCAGTTCACCGGGACACAGAGGGGCAACCTGCTTGTCAAAAATGGCCTCGGTCTCAGTCATCAGCCGGCCCAGCCGTTCCACCTCGCCTTCTGCCATAAACTTCATCGCACGGTTCACAATATCGATGTTCTGTTTTCCCAGCGCATCGTGAAGCAGCTCTTCCTGCGGATTAGAAGCAAACGGATAGGCCTTGTTCAGGTCGGCCAGAATTTTGATAGTGTTCTTCGTGCCACACAGGTCGGCAAACACCCAGTACAAATGGCGTTTCACGTTGATAGACTGCACCTCGATCTCGTCGCCGTCAAACATCATCAGGTTGGGTTTCACACCAAAGGCACAGGCCTGATCCAGGCGTCCGCATCTTGACGAGGTGCGCAACTCGCCCACATAGGCAATGTTCATCTCGCCCATCGTGTTCAGGTTCAGGTTGTATATCAGATTAAAGGCACGAGCCACCAGAACACAGATGGCTGCCGACGACGACAGGCCGCTCTTCATCGGCAGGGTCATGTCGGTAATTGTAATTCTGACACCGCCCACCTTGTACCATTCCAGCATATACGAGGCAACGCCTGCGCAATAGCAGAAAAAGTCGCCCGAACGGGCTATACGCTTCAACTCCTGCTCATCCATCTTACACGAGAAGTCGCGCCAGCCGGGTATACTTTTCAGCACAGCACTTTGCATCTCGAAATTAGTGGACTTTTCCACTTCGGCATAAATACCCTGTTCAATACCCGTCACAATAGCTGCGCCAGGCATAATGTCGGCATTCATTGTCCGGTAATGTCCAGCCCAGTCTGTATGTTCCCCGAAAAGGCACAATCGGCCAGGAACGAAGAGTTTTATCATAATGAGTTACTTGCTTTTATGTTCTTGGTGATGCAAAGGTACGAATAAATGAGCGAAAAGCAAAAGAAAAGCGTACTTTTTTTCACTTCACCTATAACCAGTATCATCTACGGCTCGTTCCTGTATCACCTACGACCCGTTCGAATATCATCTACGGCACGTCCGAATATCACTTTA
>ERZ842401.5408-NODE-5408-length-14190-cov-5.799717_pt1 | contig 14190 bp, 6 predicted proteins | sample MGYA00521270_ERZ842401 | MGnify/ENA primary metagenome ERZ842401 (study PRJEB31892, sample SAMEA3878208) | bioreactor metagenome | biome: Moose rumen | place: Sweden | collected 2011-10 | study: EMG produced TPA metagenomics assembly of the PRJEB12797 data set... | reverse complement strand
GCCGTTCACCGGCTTGCAGAAGACTGGGGAGTGAGCGTGGTCCGCGCTGCAATAGGGGCGGATTCCCACGCGATGGCCGACAATCCCGGTATCCACGACGGATATATGGGAGAGCCGGATTTCGCCCTGGAGCATCTGTACAATGTGGTGGATGCAGCCATCGAGAGCGGGATATACGTTATAGTCGACTGGCATTCGCACGTGTTGCACGCAGCCGAAGCAAGGGAATTCTTCACGAACGTAGCCACCCGTTATGCAGACTGCCCTAATGTGATCTACGAACTATATAACGAGCCTGTCGACGACTCCTGGGATTCTCTCAAAAGCTATGCATCGGAGCTCATCGCCCTCATAGACGGCATCTCCAAAGTGCATCCCCTCATTCTTATGGGATGCCCGCATTGGGACCAGGACATACAGCTTGCAGCTGCAGATCCCATAGAGGGATACGACAATCTTATGTACACCGTGCATTTTTATGCAGGAACCCACACCAAATGGCTGCGCGACCGCTGCGATGCGGCCCTGGACGCCGGCATTCCGGTATTCATCTCGGAATGTGCAGCCTGCGAAGCCAGCGGCGACGGGCCCATGGACATGGAGTCGTGGAAGGAATGGTCGGATTGGGCCTCTTCCAAGGGCCTTTCCATGCTCACCTGGAGCATTTCCGACAAAGCCGAAACCTGTTCGATGTTTACCCCTGAAGCATCTTCTGAAGGCCCCTGGACAGACGACGTGCTCAAGCCCTGGGGCGCGATAGTCAAGGAATGGCTATGAACCAGTTCGGACATTTCGACGATGCCTCGAGGGAATATGTGATAACCCGGCCGGACACCCCCTGGCCCTGGATTAACTATATGGGTACGGGAGATTTCTTCTCCCTTATTTCCAATACCGCAGGCGGATACTGCTTTTGCAAGGATGCCAGGTTCCGCAGGATTCTGCGCTACCGCTACAACGGTGTTCCCATGGATGCGGGCGGCCGCTATTTCTATATCAAGGATGGGGATACGGTTTGGAATCCGGGCTGGAAGCCCTGCAAGACCGGGCTTGATTTCTACGAATGCCGTCATGGCATGGGTTATACCCGCATTACGGGCGAAAAGGCAGGCCTGCGCGCGGAGGCGCTCTTTTTTGTGCCGGTAAGGCATCGCTGCGAACTGCATCGCATCCGCCTCACCAACACGGGCCCGGTACGCAAGTGCTTCCAACTCTACTCTTTCGTTGAATGGTGCCTTTGGAACGCATCCACCGACATGGAAAACTTCCAGCGCAACCTCTCAACCGGAGAGGTTGAGGTGACCCCGGAAGCCATATATCACAAAACCGAATACCGCGAGAGACGCAACCACTATGCGTTTCTCGGAGTGAACCGTCCTTTCGACGGATTCGATACCGACAGGGAGACCTTCCTCGGGATGTATAACGGCTTCGAAGTTCCCCGGCAGGTTCTCGCCGGCACTTCGGGCAATTCCTTAGCCCATGGCTGGAGCCCGGTTGCATCGCAGCGTTTCGACCTTGAGCTAGATCCGGAAGAAAGCCTCGATCTTATCTTCGTGCTGGGCTATGTCGAAAATCCTCAGGAAAAGAAGTTCCCGGCCCCCGGAGTCATAAACAAGGCTCCCGCCCAAGAGATGATGCGCTCCTTCGCCACCAGTTCGCAGGTGGATGCTGCTTTTGCGGAACTGAAAGCTTTCTGGGATGATCTGCTCGGGCGTTTCCATATTGAATCGGAAGTGCCGGAACTCGACCGTACCGTGAATGTCTGGAACCAATACCAGTGCATGATAACCTTCTTCATGAGCCGCAGCGCCTCTTACTTCGAAAGCGGAATCGGCCGGGGGATGGGGTTCCGCGATTCCAATCAGGACCTCGCCGGCATAGTGCACATGATTCCGGACCGTGCAAGACAGCGCATACTCGATATCGCCGCCACCCAGTTCACGGACGGAGGATGTTATCATCAGTATCAGCCCCTCACCAAACGGGGGAACAATGATATCGGAGGAGGTTTCAACGACGATCCCCTTTGGCTGATCTTCGGCACGGTGGCATACATTAAGGAGACGGGTGATTTCGGGATTCTGAAGGAGCCGGTTCCATTCGACAATACCCCCGGCACCGAACGGAGCCTGCTGGATCATCTCAAAGTCAGTTTTGCACACGTGACCGACAATCTGGGTCCTCACGGTCTGCCGCTGATCGGCCGGGCCGACTGGAACGACTGCCTCAATCTCAACTGCTTCTCCGACAATCCCGACGAGTCTTTCCAGACCACCGAAAACGTGTCCGGAGGGCAGGCCGAATCGCTGATGATAGCGGGGCTTTTCGTGGCGGAAGGACGCGATTTCGCGGAACTTCTCGCCCGTGTGGGAGATGCCTCTGCACCGGATGTACTTATGTCGGTCGCAGCTATGGAGGAGGCCGTAAAGAAATATGGCTGGGACGGAGAGTGGTTCCTCCGCGCTTATGACTACTATGGCCGCAAAATAGGATCCTCCGAAAACGCGGAAGGAAAGATATTCATAGAAAGTCAGGGCTGGTGCTCGATTGCACGTATCGGCGCCGATGAAGGCCTCTGCGACAAGGCCCTGGATTCTGCGGTCAGATATCTGGAATGCGAGCATGGACTTGTGCTTAACAATCCCGCATACTCAGCTTTCATCCCCGACTACGGCGAAATCAGTTCCTATCCCCCCGGATACAAGGAGAACGCCGGGATTTTCTGTCACAACAACCCCTGGATCATCATTGCCGAGGCTATGTCAGGGCGGGCTGAGGATGCATGGAGGCACTATAAGAAGATTACTCCGGCCTTCGGCGCCGACCAGGCCCTCCGAAAGGTGGAACCCTATGTCTTCTGCCAGATGGTTGCGGGCAAAGATGCCGCAACGCCTGGAGAAGGGAAAAACAGCTGGCTCACCGGCACCGCCGCCTGGACATGGAAAGCCGCAAGCGAATTCCTGCTGGGCATAAAACCCTGCTACGACGGCCTGCTGATAGAACCCTGTCTGCCCGCCGGCACATACCGCGTGCACAGGCGTTTCCGCGATGCGGAGTACGACCTTACTGTACACTGTACCGGCACGGGCGGCAGTTCCTTCGTTCCCTACAAACCCGGCCGGCACTCTCTGACAATTGAATTATAGAGCTTCCAGCAGGAGCACGCGGGACGACCAGTCGCTCTTGAGGGAGTATTCTACATTGTTGGTAGCAGGTATCTCCAGGCCGGATTCCATCAGGAAGCGTCCGGTGAAGGTCTTGCCTTCAAAGGAGAGGGGATTGATATCCAGGCGGTTGAGTTCGTTCACCCGATAGGAACGTTCCGGATCGAGGCCGGCGAAACGCAGGCGCGGGAAGTGCTCGTCGTAGAAATTGGCAATCTTCCACCAGTAGGCCACCGCCTGATTGCCGTCTTCCGACACATACATCATAGAGGCAAAGCCCCTGTTGTCGTAAGGAGAAACCAGGCGGTAGATGTCGCCAAACTGCACGACGGGGCGGATGCGCTTGTAATCGGCAATCGCCTTGCGGCAGATATCCTTCTCCTGCTCCGTCATGTTCTTGGGCTGAATCTCCATGCCAAGACGCCCGCTCATCGCAACGTCTATCCTGTATTTGAGCGATGTGGTGCGATGTACGGTATGGTTGGGGGTGGCGCTGATATGCGCGGCCATGGCGATTGCAGGGAAGAAGTAAGAAGTGCCCCACTGCATATAGATGCGCTGCAGGGCGTCGGTGTTGTCCGATACCCAGAACTCGTCGAACCAGGGCAGCACACCCCAGTTGGCACGGCCGCCGCCGGATGCGCAGGCCTGGATGGTGAGGTCCGGATAAGCTTCACGGACGCGCTCCACCATGGCGTAGAATCCCTGCCAGTAGGCGATGTTGGAGAAATCCATCGAGATGGGAGCGTTGGCGTCCCACTTGATGTAGGCGATATCCGGATTCTCCTTCATCACATTGTCGATTACGCCGAAAGCGAAGTCCTGCACCTCTTTCTTCGACATGTCCAGCACCACCTGGGTGCCTCCGCGGCCTTTTACTATGTCGCGGTTGGCAGCTTTGATGATCCAGTCGGGATGCGCCTCGTAGAGTTCACTTACGGTGTTGGTCATTTCGGGTTCCACCCAGATGCCGAACTTGATGCCGCGCTCGGTGGCAGCCTTCACCAGACCCGGAACTCCGTTCGGAAGCTTCCGGATGTCGGTAGTCCAGTCGCCGAGCGAAGTGTGATCGTTGTTGCGGGGGTATTTTGCTCCGAACCATCCGTCGTCCATCACGAAAAGCTCGCCTCCCATCGAGGCGATATCGTCCATCATCTGCTTCATTCCATCTTCGTTGATGTCGAAGTACACGCCTTCCCAGCTGTTGAGCAATATCCGCCTTTCCTGGTCGCCGTGATGGAGCATGTACTTGCGCCCCCAGCGGTGGAAGTTGCGGCTCACTCCGCTCAGTCCTTCATTGCTGAAGGAAAGTGCCAGATGCGGTGTTGCGAAGGATTTGCCCTTGGCAAGGGTGATATTGTCGTGTTCGGGCAGGATTCCTGCGAAAAAATGATGGAAGTCGCTGTCGTTTGTCTGGAAACGGAGTTCGTAATTGCCTCCCCAGCAGAGCGCTGCGCCTATCATGCGTCCGGCATCTTCCCGGGGCCTTCCGTCGAGCGAAATCATCACCTCCCCGTGGGAAGTATGGGAATTGCGGGTGCCGTCGATATTGCGTATCACCTTCCATCCGCGCGTGAGGGGTTCGGTATTCACCCGGCCCTCATTCGCCCAGGTGCCATAAAGAGTGGATATCCACACATCATCTACGCGTATGGGCAGATGCCCCGAATCGAAGCGGGTAAGGGTGACGGGCTTCTTACCTTCGTTTATGGTCTCGGTCCAGGTTTCTATCATGTCCTGGTCTTTGAAGGTCTTGAAGTATATCTTGACCGTCAGCGGATAGTATCCGTCTTTGCAGGTGACACATAGCTGGCCGCCGTTTTCCCATGGTGTCGTCTCGGCACTTTCTATGCGCAGTTGCACGGTGCGGTTGCCGTCGGAGTGTATGGCGGAAAAAGCCGCCTCTTCGGTGCCTGTCACACCATAGCACGGGTAGGTGCGCAGGGCTTTGTAACCCCGCAGCATGGTGATTTCAGTCTCATTCAGGCGGGCTCCGTAATAAATGGTCTTTAGTTCCTGCCCCGGTTCTGTTTCAAGAACCATAGTTGTGTTTGCCGTATGAAGCACGGCGATGCTTGCAAGAATTGTGAATAGAAATGTCATTTTTGCGTATATTGAATGTTAATCAGTTGCTCGGCGCTCCCTGTGTCTGTGGCAATCTGTGCTCTGCCCGAAGCTCCTTCGATGCTGCGGATCAGTACCTGGGCCCGCCCGGAGAAGGGATGGACAGTGAGTCCGCCGCCCGAAAGCGGACGTTCAATCTCTTTGAATCCGGGATCGCCGTTGCCCCAGCCCAGCAGCACGGCGTTCTCCACGCTCAGCTGCAGACTTTCCTGATCCGAAACGATGTCCAGCACAACCACATCCTGCCCGTCGGGGTGCAGCTCTTGTTTCGAGCTCGTGAGAGTTGTTCCGCTGATGACCTCCGGCCAGACGTCTTCGGCGACGCGCCTGCCGCGGATGAAGCCCCTTGCACTGAATTTGCGCGCAGATGCCGGAACTTTCCACACAAGATGGCCGTCTTCGGGTATTTCCTTGAGCCCCAGCGACTTGCCGTCGGCATAGAGGCGGACGGAAGTGCAGTTGGAATATACCCAGACCTCACCGTTGCAGGGACCGCAGATATGCACCATGGGCTCCGAAGTCCAGGCGGACTGAAGGTAGAATGCCTCGTCTTTGGGGTAGCAGCAGTAATCGAGTATTCCGAACTGCGAACCGGTCGCGGGCCAGACCATAGGGTTGGGTTCGCCGCGGTAGTCCTGTCCTGTCCAGTAGAAGAGGCCTGCGCGCCAGGGCTCCGCTTTGTAGAACTTCCATCCGTGCTCTATCACGTTGATGCGGCCTACCGTGTCGCGCCGGTTCAGCGGCGCCATCCATCCTTTTTCCGGTACTGTGGCATACTTGCCTCTCGTGCCTGCACCGGATGTTTCCTCGGTGCCAACCGCCACCTTGGAGGGCCATTTCTGATGATATTCGTCGACGGGGTTCTGCACTATGTAGTTGTAGCCGAATACGTCAACTCCCTTCACAAGGGTGCGCCCTCCGGCATTCCCGTAGGTGCTGGGGCGGGTGGGATCCAGGCGGTGAACCTCTTCGGTCATCAGCTGCGCAATACGTTCGCCTTTCGGGCTGTGCTCCATGGCCCACTCTTCGTTTCCTATGCTCCAGAGGATTATGCAGGGATGGTTACGGTCGCGCCGTATCATATTGCGGAGCTGCCCCATCTGCTCTTCGTTGATGCCCAGCTGGCGGTTCTCGTCTATCACCAGAATCCCCAGTTCGTCGCAGATGTCCAGCATCGCGGGCGTGGCGGGATTGTGGGAGGATCTTACGGCGTTGAAACCGTACTTCTTCAGTTGCAGCAGACGGTAGCGCCAGAGCTCGTCCGGCACTGCCACCCCGACACCCGCGTGGTCCAGATGCAGGTTGCACCCCTTGAGTTTTACGCTCTCTCCGTTCAGGAGAAAGCCTTTTTGAGGATCGAATCCAATGGTCCGCAGGCCGAACTTCGTGCTGTACCGCGCCGAGAGGGCGCCGTCATAATAAAGGGATATCTCACAGGTGTAGAGATAGGGGTCCTGCAGGCTCCATCTGCGTTCCGGCTCTGCGACCGGCCTGCCTTCGGCGTCGAGGATGCGCACTTCCGTCCGCACCTTCGCAGGGTCAACAGAGGCATCAGCGTACTTCAGTTCGTAGCGGGGATGCCCGTCGTTAACGTCAAGGCTGTAGGGCTTGATGGCCACCGGCCCTGCCTTGTGCAGCCATACGTTCCGATAAATACCTGCTCCTTCGTAGTACCATCCCTCCTCGGTCGAGGCATCGCAGCGGACGGTTATCACGTTGTCGCCGCCATAATTCAGGTATGGAGAAAGATCGTACACCCTGGAAACATATCCGCTCGGCTCGCTGCCGAGATAGCATCCGTTGCAGAACACCTGACTGCTGCGGAATATGCCCTCGAATTCTATCCAAATCTGCCTGCCTGCATCCTCTTCGGGTATCTCCAGATGCCTGCGGTACCAGCCGACGGAATTTCCCGGATACTTCCATCCTATACATTTGTATCCGTGGGAGTGGCTGGCATCCTTGCTGTATGGCAGATCCACCACCCAGTCGTGGGGGAGGCTCACTTTCTGCCATGCGGAGTCGTCGAACTCGGGCATGATGGGAGCATGGCTGTGGTTGGAACTCATCACCTTGCTGTAGTATGTGAAGTATTCCGTGCCGTGGGTGAAATCGCGTTCCATTGAGGATGCGTCGCCCAGTGAAAAGGTCCAGTTGTTGTTCAGCAATACTGCTGCAAGGATAATCAGTAATTTCATACTTGCAAGATACGGAAAAATTGGCAATTATGCTTATTTTTGTAGAATAAGAGCACGACCTATGAGCAATAAATACAAGTTATTCCTTGCTTTATTCCTGCCGATCGCCCTGGCGGGATGCCACAGCGGATATACGAAGAAAGGAGATACCGTTACGGTACGGGTGGCTGATGCTCCGGCGGGCTCTCCGCAGGTGCTGCGGCTGCAGGTCCTTGGAGACCACATCATACATGTCAGTACACCCTCAGCCAGCAAAGCTCCGGTCTCCAGCGCTGTTACTAAAGAACGGAAGAGTCTGGTAGTCCTTCCACAAAAGACCCGCACCAAATACAAAGTGTCGGTAGAAAACGGCACCGTTCTTGTCCGCACCGCCGAGCTTACCGCTACCGTCCGCCCCGAAGGCTCCATTGACTTCTTCGACAAAGACGGCAGCCCTCTGCTGCAGAACGGATGCATCTCCCTGAAAGACAAACAGGTTGAGGGCAAGGCGGGATACGAAGTCCGCACTCTTTTCGACAGCCCTGAAGGGGAGTCCTTCTATGGCCTCGGACAGCATCAGACCGGGGAATTCGACCGCAAGGGGACCGACGAAGAACTTTATCAGTACAACACCAAAATCAGCATTCCCTTCGTCGTGTCCACGAACGGATACGGACTGCTCTTCGATGCTTATTCCTATAGCCGCTGGGGCAACCCCGCAGGCTGTCTCCAACTCGGGAAAGTGCTGAAACTCTACGACAAGGCCGGCTCCGAAGGCGCGCTCACCGGCACATACACGGCAAAGGACGGAAGGAAACTTGTACGCCGCGAAGACAGCCTCTGCTTCGAGAACGAATGGACCATACGGAATCTGCCGGACTTCCCCCTTGACGGAGCAAGGGTTGTTTTCGAAGGGTTTATAGAAGCACCCCAGACGGCCGAATACCGGTTCACTCAATATTATGCAGGTTTCCAGCGGACTGTAATAGGAGGAAAGGAAATGATGTCGAAGCGCTGGCGTCCGGCCTGGAATCCCAACAGCTGCAAGTATTCCGCACCCCTTGAGGCCGGAGTCCGCACCCCTGTTCGCATAGAATGGGACCCCGACGGGGATGTATCGTATATCGGCCTGAGGGTAGCCCCCGTGCAGCCGGCCGGAGAACAGACTAAGCTTAGTTTCTGGTCGGAATTCGAACCGGGAGCCGATTTCTATTTCATTGCCGGCGACGACTACGACGAAGTGATCCACGGCTACCGCACACTCACGGGCAAGGCCCAGGTGATGCCCAAATGGGCCCTCGGATTCTGGCAGAGCCGCGAGCGCTATTCCACCCAGGAGGATCTGGTGGGCACCTTGGCGGAGTTCCGCGAAAGGGGCATCCCTGTCGACAACATCGTGCAGGACTGGCAGTACTGGGAGGCTGACCAGTGGGGGAGCCACGACTTCGACGTCTCCCGCTATCCCGATCCCGAGAAGATGCTGGACGATGTGCACGCCATGCACGGCCGTTTCATGATCAGCGTATGGCCAAAATTCTATACTAATACCGACAATTACAAGGCTCTTCGCGACGGAGGATATACCTACGAAAATGCCGTGCGCGACTCCGTGAAGGACTGGCTGGGCCATTCCCAGACATTCTACGACGCCTATGCCGAGGGAGGACGCCAGCTCTTCTGGAAGCAGATGGACGAGCATCTCTACAGCAAGTTCGGCCGCAAGATAGATGCATGGTGGATGGACGCGAGCGAGCCTAATCTTCGCGACTGCCTGCCCAAGGAATACATGCAGTGGCTGCTCTCTCCCACGGCCCTTGGACCTGCCACCGAATACTACAATGCCTACGCTCTGGTAAATGCCGAAGCCATCTACAACGGCCAGCGGAGCGTGGATCCCGACAAACGCGTGTTCCTCCTTACCCGCAACGGTTTCGCAGGACTGCAGCGCTATTCCACCGCCAGCTGGAGCGGCGACATCGGCACCTCCTGGACCGATATGCAGATGCAGATTACCGCAGGCCTTGGCTACTGCATGGCAGGAGTGCCCTTCTGGGGAATGGATATAGGCGGATTCAGCGTGATGGGCAAGTTCTACGACGATTCCGGGCGCGAGGAATGGCAGGAACTCCAGACCCGCTGGCATCAGTTCGGAGCTTTCGTCCCCATCTTCCGTACTCACGGACAGTGGCCCCGGCGCGAACTCTGGAACATCGCCGAACCGGGATCTCCAGCCTACGAAAGCATCCTTTATTATATGAAACTGCGCTACCGGCTGATGCCTTACATCTATTCGCTTGCGGGAATGGTGCATTTCGACGACTATACCATCATGCGCGGCCTTCCGATGGACTTCCCCGACGACCCTGCCGCCCGCGTCGTGGCCGACCAGTGGATGTTCGGTCCGGCCCTGATGCCCTGCCCTGTGTACGAGTACAAGGCCCGCAGCCGCGATGTGTATCTGCCCTCCGGAATATGGTATGACTTTTATACGGAAGAGGCCATGGACGGTGACCAGCCGTTTGAAGCCGAGGCGCCCTATGGAAGGATTCCCCTGTTCGTCCGTGCCGGTTCCATCTTGCCTCTTGGCCCGGATATGCAGTGGTGCGACGAAAAAGCTGCAGACCCGGTCGAGCTTCGCATCTATCCCGGCGCCGACGCCTCGTTTACCTTGTATGAAGATGACGGCGTAAGCTATGCCTACGAGAAGGGGGCGTATTCCACTATCCCTCTTTACTGGGATGACGATGCCGGCGTGCTTACCATCGGCGACCGTGCCGGTTCCTTCCCCGGAATGCTTGCCGAACGGCACTTCCAGGTACGCCTTGCGGGCACATCCGAAGTGTTTGAAATTCAGTACAACGGCACTGCGACTTCGGTGAGTACCGGAGCCCCGGACATATCTTGGGGATTTGTGCCGGGCTCGTCCTGGGGGATGCTCTGACCTATGAGATCGAAGAGCTGCTGCCAATAAACGGGGAACTCTCCCTCTGCATTTTTGAAATTCATCGGTTTGGCATCGAAGATATAAGTTCCGTCGGCGGTGCGATAACTGTCGCGCACCAATTCCGAGCAATACATAGCTTCGTTTTCGGGAGAGAACCACACATCGTAGGGACGGCCCAGAAACTGCTTGGCATTCTCTACGAACTGCTCCGCCATCTTGCTGTCTTTAAGGCGCTTTACAATGAATACGGGCATTGATCCGTCTTTCAGGGTGAAGTCGCGGAGAAAAGTGTCGAGAGGATGGCGGTCCACTCCGTGCCTGATGGTGGCATCTATGATCCAGGTAGTGTCGGTGCCGACCTCGGCAATCGCGACATGGATAAGGTTGAGGCCTCCTATGCCGGTGGCGTCGCTGATAGCGCTGCTCATGGAGTCAGGATCCAGGCTGTAGTCCTGGGGAATCCCGACGAAAATCAAGTCTCCTGTGCGGAGGGTGTCGGCAGTCTTGCATCCGGCAAGCGCCAAAATCATCACAAATAAGTATGGGAGTCGTTTCATGTTGCAAAAATACGCAGAAAAAGATAACTTTGTATCGTTATGACGCAGTCTGTCTTCATAGCTCTCCTGATTCCTTTTGCCGGTACGGCTCTGGGATCCGCCTTCGTTTTCTTCATGCGTAAGGAAATTCCGGAACTGCTGCAGAAAATCCTTCTGGGCTTCGCCTCCGGAGTCATGGTCGCAGCCAGCGTCTGGTCGCTGCTGATACCTTCGATGGAACTGACTCCGGGCAATGTATGGCCTGCCACTGTCGGTCTGCTTGCGGGTTTTGCATTTCTGCTTTTGATCGACCAGATAACCCCGCACCTGCACCTCAGCGGCGGACCGGAGGGCCCCCACAGCAAACTCTCTCGTACCACCATGCTCGCGTTGGCCGTGACCATTCATAATCTTCCGGAAGGAATGGCGGTAGGCGTTGCGATCGCAGGCGCCTTGGGAGTCGGAAATACAGGGCTCACCCTTGCGGGAGCTTTTGCCCTCTCGCTCGGTATAGCGATACAGAATGTCCCGGAAGGCGCCATAATCTCAATGCCGCTCCGTGCAGCCGGAAACAGCCGCGGCAGGTCCTTTCTGATCGGAGCCCTGAGCGGAATCGTGGAGCCCATAGGAGGAGCGCTGGTAATCCTGCTGGCGTCGATTGTTACAGGCATGATGCCGTATCTTCTGGCTTTTGCGGCAGGGGCCATGCTATATGTCGTGATAGAGGAACTTGTGCCCGAAGCTTCCGAAGGGGAGCACTCCAATCTGGGTACCGTGGGCTTTGCCATAGGCTTTGCATTGATGATGGTTCTGGATGTGTTGTTGGGATAAAGATATGAGCAAGGATCAGTACATCAAAATACGTGGTGCAAGAGCCAATAACCTGAAGAATGTCGATGTGGATATCCCGCGCGGCAAGTTCACCGTCATCACGGGCCTCAGCGGCAGCGGCAAGAGCTCGCTTGCCTTCGACACCATTTATGCCGAAGGGCAGCGCCGCTATCTCAACACCCTTTCTCCCTATGCCAAGCACTTTATGGGCATACTCGATAAGCCGGAAGTGGAAAGCATAGAGGGCCTGAGTCCCATCATCGCTATAGAACAGAAGACCACCGGCAACAATCCCCGCTCCACCGTGGGGACCATCACCGAGATATCCGACTTTCTGCGTCTTCTGTATGCCCGCGCCTCCACTGCCTATTCTCCAGTGACCGGCGTGGAGATGGTCCGTTATACCGACGAGCAGATAGTCGATCTTATAATGACCAACTATGCCGGCCGCAAGTGTCTGTTGCTCGCTCCGCTGGTCCGCGGACGAAAGGGGCACTACCGCGAGCTGTTTGATTCGCTGCGGCGCAAGGGCTATGCCCAGGTGCGCATCGACGGAGAGACTCTGAGTCTGAACGAGGTTGAGGCTCTGGACCGCTACAAGGGGCACTTCATCGAGCTCGTGGTCGATAAACTCAAACCAGGCGAAGGGGATGAGAAGCGCGTGCGTGCCTCAGTTATGACAGCCCTTGGAATGGGAAAGGGTTCGGTGGCGATACTCGACCACGAAAGCGGCGAATTGCGTCACTATTCCAAGCACCTCGTAGATCCTGACACCGGTCTTTCGCTTCAGGAACCCGCTCCTCACAGTTTCTCCTTCAACTCTCCGGAGGGGTACTGCCCGCATTGCAAAGGCCTTGGTACGGTGGTGGACGTGAATATGGACACCATTGTCCCGAACCCCGAACTCAGCATTGCCGAAGGCGGAATCGTGCCGCTCGGCAAGGTGCGGGAAAACAAGCGTTTCGAGGTCATCCGTTCCATCGCCCGCAAGTACAATTTCTCGCTGTATGATCCGGTAGGCACCTTGCCCGACGAAGTGGTGACTTTGCTCATCTACGGCTCCGACGAATTCTTCCGTATCGGCGAGGGGAATCTGAGTCAGATGGTCAACTGGCCGGGAGTCGTGGATCATATCGAAGACAAGGTGGTCTGCCCTGTGTGCCATGGCACACGCTTGCGCGAGGAGACCAACTGCTTCAAGATAGACGGCAAGACCATCGCAGAGGTTTCCGCTATGGAAATCAGCGAGTTGCATGATTGGCTGGGTACTCTTCCCGGCAAGCTCTCACACCGCGCCGGAACCATCGCACGGGATATTCTCAAGGAACTTAGCGACAGGGTTTCTTTCCTGATGGATGTCGGCCTCGAATATCTGTCACTCGACCGTGCGACCGGCACCCTCTCGGGTGGAGAAGGCCAGCGCATCCGCCTCGCCACTCAGATAGGTTCGCGCCTGGTGAATGTGATCTATATTCTCGACGAGCCTTCGATCGGGCTGCATCAGAGAGATAACATAAAGCTGATCAATTCGTTGAAGGAACTTCGCGACGAGGGGAATACGGTGATTGTCGTTGAGCACGACGAAGCCACGATGCGCGCCGCCGACTGGCTTACGGATGTGGGCCCCGGTGCCGGTCTCGACGGCGGCCGTATTGTTTACAACGGCCCTGCAGTCGTTCCGACGGGGGTATACCATCCGTCGGAACAGAGGACGTCCACAACGTTGCAGTATCTGAACAAGGAGAATTCCATAGAGGTGCCGACGGTCAGGAGGAAAGGAAACGGCAAGACGCTTACGCTGACAGGAGCAAGCGGAAACAATCTTAAAAACATCAGCGTGACATTTCCTTTGGGCTGCATCATAGGCGTGGCGGGAGTGAGCGGCAGCGGCAAGAGTTCGCTGATAAATGAAACCCTGGTCCCCATCCTGAAAAAGAAATTCTACCGGTCCGCCGACAAACCCCTGCCTTATGGAGATATCGCCGGCATCAAGAACATCGACAAGGTAATCGAGGTCGATCAGAGCCCCATCGGCCGCACTCCGCGCAGCAATCCGGCGACCTTTACCGGAGTATTCGACGATATCCGTGCCCTCTTCGAGGACACTCCCGATGCCAAGGTGCGCGGCTTCAAGGCAGGCAGGTTTTCCTTCAACGTGCCCGGAGGCCGCTGCGAGGAGTGCAAAGGGGCCGGCATCAAGCTAATAGAGATGAACTTCCTGCCCAGCGTAAGCGTCCCCTGCGAAGTTTGCGGTGGAAAGCGCTACAAGGAAGACACCCTCGCCGTGCACTACAAGGGCAAGAACATAAACGATGTTCTGGAAATGAGCATCAGCGAGGCCTGTGAGTTCTTCGGAAAGAATCCGAAGATAGCCCCGAAACTGAAGGCCCTTGCGGATGTGGGCCTCTGGG
>ERZ842401.5407-NODE-5407-length-14193-cov-3.406776_pt1 | contig 14193 bp, 13 predicted proteins | sample MGYA00521270_ERZ842401 | MGnify/ENA primary metagenome ERZ842401 (study PRJEB31892, sample SAMEA3878208) | bioreactor metagenome | biome: Moose rumen | place: Sweden | collected 2011-10 | study: EMG produced TPA metagenomics assembly of the PRJEB12797 data set... | reverse complement strand
TCATCGAAGAGAGGAGGAGCCGCAGGAACGCCCAGTGGAGGACATTCGAGAGGAGCCTGCCTTACATCTACGGCGACAGCAAGTACTCTACCTGCACCCTTATCGGAAGCCAGGAGAACCTTGAAACCTTCAAGCGCGAGAGTCTGGTGAATTTCTATCAGACATGGTATCGTCCCGATAATCAGGCCCTTATCGTTGTCGGTGACATCGATCCCGATCAGATTCTCAGCAAGATTCAGAAACTCTTCGCCGATATTCCCGCCCCGGTCAATCCCAAGCAGAAGGATGTCATCACCATCCCGGACAACGAGAAGCCGCTCATCGGCATCCTGACCGACCCGGAGAACCGCAACACCAGCGTCACCGCCTACTGGCGCAGCCAGGCCACGCCCGAAGAGCTCAACAGCACCCCGGTCGGCCTGCTGACCGACCTTGTGGAAGACATCGTGAGCCATGTGATGAACGAGCGCTTCGAGGACATCGCCGCGAAGCCTGACGCCCCCTTCCTCAGCGGCGGATTCGGCATCGCCAACCTGTGCGAGACGGCCGACGTGACGGTCGCCGAGGTGGTCAGCAAGGACGGCGAAGCCCTCAGCGCCTTTGCCGCCGGTCTGATGGAGACGGAGAAACTCCGCCGCTTCGGCCTGACCGACGCCGAGGTCGAACGTGCCAAGACCGAGATCCTCTCCCAGTATGAAAGCGCCGCCAAGAAGGCAGACACGCGCACCAACTCCGAGTTCGTGATGCCGATGATCTACAACTTCTTCGACAACGAACGCTTCATGGATCCGCAGGCGGAGTTCGAACTCGTCCAGCAGATGATGCAGATGCTCACACCCGATCTCATCAACCAGATGGCTCAGCAGCTGATCACCCGCGAGAACCTGTCCGTCATCTACCAGGCCCCGGAGAAGGAAGGCCTCACCCACCCGACCGTGGAGCAGATCCAGGCCGTCATCGACGCCGTGGAGAACGCCCAGATCGAGCAGGCTGCCGGCGAGGACATCCCCGCTGCATTCCTCGATCCCGCGACGCTCAAGGGCAGCAAGAACGGCAAGATCAAGGAGGGCATCTACGGGTCCAAGACCTTCACGCTCAAGAACGGCATGCGCGTGTGGCTCCTCCCGACGGCCCACGAGAAAGACCGCATCACCTTCAATATCAGCAAGGACGGCGGCCGCAGCCTGCTCTCCGACGAGGAGCTTTACTCCTTCGACTCCAATATCTGGACGCTCTACCTGCAGAACACCGGCATCGCGGAATTCCCCGCCACGATGCAGCGCAAGATGCTTGCCGGCAAGCAGTGCGGCGCCTCTCCCTATATCAATGAGTACAGCCATGGCGTGAGCGGCTACAGCACCGTCAAGGACCTGGAGACCGCCCTGCAGATGGCCTATCTCCAGTTTGCGGACCCGCGCTTCGACGAAGCGGAATACAACCAGGGCCGCAGCCAGATCGAAGCCGTGCTGCCGAACCTCAAGACCCAGTCGCAGTACAAGCTCAACAAAGCCCTCTACGACCATGTCTATGACAGCCCGCGCCGCTTCATGATCGACGACAACGTCCTCGACAAGGCCAGCCTAGCCACGATGGAGAGCGTCTATAAGCGCCTCTTCGGCGATGCCGCCGGCATGCGCCTCGTGGTCGTGGGCGACTTCGATCCCGACGCCATCATGCCCCTGATCCGCAAGTACGCCGGTTCCATCCCGATGAGCAAGACCGCCTCCAATGCCAGCTACCGCGGCGACGGCATCAGCACCGCCAACCGCGTCTATGACTTCAAGGCCCAGATGCAGACCCCGATGGTCACCGTCCTGCAGGTGTACAATGCGATGAAGCCCTACACCGTGGAGGCCGACGCCACCTTCGACGCCCTCGCCTACATCCTGGATATGCTCTATGTGGAAACCCTCCGCGAAGAGGAAGGCGGCACCTATGGCGCCAGTTCCAGCGCATCCGTAAACGACAAGCCCGACGAGCGCCACATGATCCAGGTGGTCTTCCAGACCAACGTCGAGTCTGCCGACAAACTCCGTGAGCTCGCCAAGAGCGGCTTCAGGAACCTCGCCGAGAACGGTCCGACCGCAGAGCAGTTCGACAAGGCCGTCAAGAATCTCCAGAAGAACATCCCGGAGAGCCGCCAGCGCAATTCCTACTATAGTATATATCACGCCGTCAGAAGAGAAGTTTTGCTTAATCTGATCGCCGAGGTCCTCATCGGAGCTGCCGCCGGTTATCAGGATGCCTGTCGCAAAGGAAAGCATGAGCGCGGGAAGCTGAGACACAAGGCCGTCGCCAATCGTCAGCTTGATATACGTGTCAAAAGCCTCGTTAAAGGGCATACCGCCCATCGCCATGCCGATGATAAAGCCGCCGACAAGGTTCAAGGCAGTGATAAAGATGCCAGCCTTTACGTTGCCGCTCACAAATTTTGAAGCGCCGTCCATGGACGAATAGAAGTCCACGTCGCGCCTGATCTGCTCTTTCTTGCGCTTCGCCTCGTCCTCGCTGATAACGCCCGCATTCATTTCGTTCTGGATGTCAAACATCTTGTTGTTCATGCTGTCCAGTGTAAAGCGCGCCTGAACCTCGGAAACGCGGGTAGCGCCCTTCGTCACCACGAGGACCTGAACCACAATGAGAATGATGAAGATGATAAAGCCGACAACTACGTTGCCGCCGGTCGCAATGTTGGCAAAAGCCCGCACAATGTCGCTCTGGGTGTCCATAAAGTTGCTTCCGCCGGAACGGGAAGCGGAAAGGATGAGCCTTGTTGAAGACACGTTTATAGCCAGTCCGAAGAGTGTCACCAACAGGGTCAGCTGGGGGAAGGAGGTAAAGTCAGAAGCCCGTTTGACGCGCAGCACCGTAAGCAGAATCGTGAACGCAAAGGCTATGTTCAATACCATGAAGACATCGATCAGCGTCTTTGGCACCGGAATAAAGAGCATCAGCACAATGATGATAGCTCCCACTGCTATTGCATTGCTTGATGACGAGAGTATTGTGTTAAAAAAGTTGCGCCTTTCTGGCATGAATCCCCACCCTTTTATATTGTCTTTCGCTTTTTATCCATATAGCCGATCTGGGCATATATGGTGGCTATTGCACGAAGATACTGAACAGGTATTATATCACCAAGTTCGGTGTCTGTATAGAGACCACGGGCCAAAGGACGGTTTTCAACAATCGGCACATTCGCCTTCCGCGCGATGTACTTTATGCTCTGGGCCATCGCATCCTCGCCCTTCGCCGTCACCCGAGGGGCATCCTGCACCCCCGCCTGCCACTGGAGCGCCACGGCAAAGTGGGTAGGGTTCGTGATGACAACGTCAGCCTCCCGCACAGCCTTTGCCATATTACGGCTGAGCATCTCCTTCTGGGCAGCCTCAAGATGGTGCTTTACCTCCGGGTCTCCTTCAAGCTCCTTGAGCTCCTCTTTTAGCTCCTGCTTGGTCATCTTCATCTCTTCCATGAACTGCCTGCGCTGCACGATGTAGTCCAGCACGCCGATGCCGAGCAAAAGCAGGGCGCAGACAATCAATATGCGCGCGACCATAAAGGCAATCTGCCTGAGGGCAAGCGCGGGGCTGGCTGCCTGCAGGAGCATCAAGAGCTTTTCCCGCTCAGACATAACAAACACGTAGCACACAGACGTGAGCAGCACCACTTTCAGCAGGGACTTCACTATGTTGAAGCCACCCTCCATTGAAAAGAGGGTGCGCTTAAAATATTGGTCTATCCTGACGAGCTTGGAAAACTTCGGGCGAATGAGCTTTGTGTTAAAAAAGAAGCCCTTGTTCTGCACCAGATTTGCAACGACTCCTATCACCACTCCCAGAACGGCAAAGGGTATCGTGCTGGGCAGAAAGTAACGGAGGGCTCCCGCGGCAAAGCGTCCGTCAATCCGTTCGACAGTGCTGTTTTTAAAGAAGAAAACCATCATCTCTTCGAGCATTTTCTCAATGCGGGGGGCAAGCAGCACCAGAAGCAGCGTCAGAAACAGAAAAATGAGGCAGCTGTTCAGCTCCTGGCTTTTGGGAACGCGGCCCTCTTCCTTCCGCGCCTTCCACAGCTTGTGTTCTGAAGGCTGCTCTTTTTCCTTCATCTTCCGCGGCAAACCACTGCAAGTCTATCTGGCTCATCACAGACCTCCGCCGCTGAGCGTGATAAACAGCTGTTCCAGCTGCTGAAACCCCGCTTCAAAGCTCTTGATGAAGAATTTGCACATCTCCGGCAGGAGGTAGTAAAGCAGGATGAAGGAGACCAGAATAAGCGTGGGAAAGCCTTCAGACATCAGATTCATCTGGGGCGCCGCCTTTGCGAGGAGCCCCACGCTGACGTTTATCAGAAAAAGCGTCCCCATCAGCGGCAGGGCAATCACGAGCGCCGAGGAAAAAAGAGAAGTCAGGCTTTTGAACATAAAGCTCATCATATTGCCGCTGTTTTCCAGCAGGGAAAAGACGTTGAGCACCTGAAAGCTTGTCTTAAGGCCGCCGAGGAACAGACGCTGGTGCCAGTGGTTCTGCAAAAAGACGAGCATGGCGGCAAAGTTAAAGAGCTCGCCCAAGATCGGATTTTCCACCTCGCTCATGGAGTCAAAGACCTGCGCGGCAGAAAACCCCATCTGAAAGGCAAGGAACTGGCCCGCTGTGCTGAAAGCACCAAAGATGACGCTGATGTAAAAACCTATCAGGATGCCTATGAGCCCCTCGCCTATCAGGAAAAAGATGTACTCCTGCGTTATCTTTCCCCATGCGCTGAAGCCGGCGGCGTAAGCCGCGTACGGGCCTTCTTGCAGCGAAACCTGGGGAAAGATAAAATATGCCATATATCCCGCCAGCGCTACCTTTGCCACGCGGGACACGCTGCGGGATGAAAAGAGAGGAAGGGTCATTACAAGCGCGAAACAACGCACCGCCACCAGAAGAAATACCGGCGCATTATTCACCAGGTTTTCCAACATACGCCCGCGTCACCTCGCCATGCTTGGAATCATTCGGTACAGGTTCACCGTGTACAGGCGCAGCTCAGAGAACATCCACCCGCCAAGCAGGAAGAGCACCAGCAGTATCACCAGCAGCTTGGGCAGAAAGGTCAGCGTCGATTCCTGTATGGAGGTAGTCGCCTGAAAGATTGCCACGATTAAACCGATAATGAGCGCCGCGCCCAGAACAGGCGCACAGAGAAGGAAGACCTGAAAAATCCCCCCCTGCAAAAGCGTTACAATCCTCGTTATGCTCATCGCTCAGCCTCCTCTACCTTACCACGCTCTGGAAAAGCTGAGCCGTGAGCAAGCCCCAGCCGTCAACCAGCACAAAGAGCATCAGCTTGAAGGGCATGGAAATCTGCACCGGCGGCAGCATCATCATGCCCATGCTCATCAGTATGCTCGCCACCACCATGTCTATGACGATGAAGGGAATATAGAGCAGAATGCCTATTTTAAAGGCAACCGTCAGCTCATGCAGGATATACGCGGGCACAAGGATATAGGTTGGCAAATCAGAGCGGTTCCTAAGCTCCCCCAAACCCGCCATCCTCCTGAAGGTGTCAATGTAGGTAGCGCTGTCCCTCTGGATGACAAGCTTTCCGGAACTGTTTACATTGGACATCTGCCGGAACATAAAGTCCCGTATGGGAGCCTCTGCCTTTGTGTATGCCTCCTGCAATGTAATCTGCTCGTTGTACAGGGGGGCAAAGGCATCATCGTAAATCTTCTGCAAGGTAGGCTTCATGCAGAAGAGCGTCATGACGAGCGCTATGCCATTGAGCACCGCCGTGGGGGGGACCTGCTGCAGGGAAAGCGCACGCTTGATGAAGTCAAGCACGATGGAAAAGCGCAGGAAACAGGTTAAGAGCAGTATCAGGCTGGGGGCAAGCGTGAGCAGCGAAAGCAAAAGCAAAAGCTCCACGCTGAACGCCACCTCTTTGCCCGTCTGCGGAGCAGTAGCGGAAAAGGTTATGTTCGGAAAGTCAATGCCCGTCATGCCGTCGGACAAGTCCGTCGTTCCCTGCGTAGAGCCGTCAGGGAAATTCTCATTGCCCGCAGACTGGGCAAAGCCCTGCGGCAGGCACAAAAGCAGGAGCAACAACGCAAACACTGCGGGACGGAAACGCATCTTCATCTAGTCCTCCACCTCGTTCAGTCTCTGGCGCTGAGTGTTCAGCGCGGCAAGTATGTCATCTGCCTCTTTGCTTTCAAAGACATTGCCCTGCTTCCGGCGGGAAGCGCTGGGCATAAAAAGCTCAAGCACATCGCTGAACGACTTGGGGCGGGACACCTTGTCCCGCTTGTCCGCGCTGAGGTTCATCGCATTTATGAGCTCTTTATCTTCTATTATACTGATGAGATTTACGGAATTATCGCTTACTCCGATGAGGTAGGCATTGTCCACAAGCGTCACCACCTGCACGGACTTGCCTGTTCCAAGCGAGAGGGAGGCGACCCGCCTCAGATAGGTGTCGTCCGACAGCAGGGAGTCTCCCCGCGTATTGGCTTTGATGAAGCGGAAGAGGACATAGATAAGTGCCACCACCACCGCAAGCACCAGAATCATACGGATATAGACACCGATGCCCAGCGGAGAAGCGGCAGCATCGCCATCCCCGTCAGAAGGGAAAAGAAGCTCCTCGCTTTCGTCATCTGCCACTACAGACTGCTGGCTTTCAGGCACAGGAACGCTTTCCTCCTGCGTCCATGCAGCATGAGACATAAACAAGAATATGACAGCAAGGTATGCCGCCATCTTACGCTTTGAGTTATTCGTATTGTCCCCCACCCACTAAGCGCTTATGCAGGCAGCATCCCCATACTGCCTGCGCCCGCTCACCTACATCTGGCTGGTCACATGCTCAATGGCAGGAAGAATTTCCGTCACGCGCACGCCGAAGTTTTCGTCAATGACGACAACCTCGCCCTTTGCTATAGGTTTATGGTTTACTAATATGTCCACCGGCTCACCGGCAAGCTTGTCAAGTTCGATAATGGTACCTTCACCCATACCGAGGATTTCTTTGATGGTTTTACGAGTACGGCCGAGCTCTACGGTCATCTCCATAAAGACATCCATGATAAGGCCGATATTGCCGTGTTCCGCAGTTCCCCCGCCCATCTGCAGGTTGGGGAATTGCAGGGACTGGACATTCGGCGGTGTCACCATCTGCATACCATTCATATTTACTCCCATCTGTTGCGGCATCATACCGCCCATCATTCCGCCCATCTGCTGTGGAGCCATTCCGCCCATCATGCCACCCATTTGCATCTGGGGCGACATTCCGCCCATCTGCATCTGAGGAGCAGACTGCGGCTGTGTGGCAGGAGTAGTCTGAGCCTGAGGCTGGCTGCCGCCGCCAAGGGCACGCGCCATACCGTCAGCCACAGCACTGCTCACTGCTTCCCACATATTATATGATGTGCCATCTATTGTAACAGAATATGTAAATAATGCAAAGGCATTCTGCGGCATGCGCACCATTGCCTTTGGCTGGTTGACCGCCTCGGGAGGATTCGTCGCCAGTCCCGGCAGCTTGCCGCCCGCACTGAGCGCGGTAATCTCAGCGCCTGAATGATTGGAGATTGCCTCTGAGATGATGGACAGCGCCATCTCGTCCAGCGCGGCATTGTCTTCCTTATTGATAAGGCTGACAAGCTTCTGGGCAAATTCAGGAGCGATGATAAAGAGGTGGTCTCCGCTCAAGCCCGTGTAGAAATCGAGCATGACGGCGACGACAGTCTCCGGAATTTTAGCAAGCAACTGATCGCGCCCTGTCTCCTCCACGGTGGGGGTACCGGCTGTTATCTCAACACCCGTCATGGTGCCCAGATTCGCTGCCAGCTTGTCCTTCAGCCCCTCGGCAAATTTTGTCAGGGTTGGTATGTCCAAATCAATCCGAGGATCAGATTTTGTCGAACCGCTGGCACCAAGGCCACCCGTGTCCACGCCAGACAGCAATGCGTCTATTTCAGCCTGTGATATTGATCCTTCACTCATACAGATTCTTCTCCTTCAGCGGTTGATAACTCTTCAAATTCATCGTCATCCTTTTCATTTATCTTGCTAATAACTTGTACTGCCATCTTTTTTCCCACCACGCCCGGCTGGCAGTAGAATTTCTTCTTGCTGCCCACGGCAAGCGTCAGCGGATCTGTAATCTTTGTGTTCACCAGCCGGATGACATCACCTATATGCAGGCCGAGCACATCGCGGATAGGCACGTTGAGGGAACCGATTTCGGCAATCAGCTCCATGTCAACATCAGACAGCTTTTCCTTGATGGTCCCCAGATACTGCGTGGTGGAACTCCGCCGCACCGAGCTGAACCAGAACTGGGATGAAAGCTTTGAGACAATAGGCTCTATGGTGATGTACGGGATACAGATGTTCATCATGCCCGACTCATCATTCACCTTTATTTCCAGCGTCACCAGAATGACCATTTCGCTCGGCGGAACAATCTGCGCAAACTGCGGGTTTGTTTCAATCTGCTGCAGGCGCGGACGGAGGTCTATAACCTGTGTCCATGCCTCGCGCATATTCGCAAGGATACGCACGATAATGCCTTCCATGACGGACTGCTCTATATCAGTCAAGTCGCGGTTCACCTTTGTTCCCGGCTCGCCCTTGCCTCCGAAAAGGCGGTCTATCATGATGAAGGTAATCTCAGGGGCAATTTCCAGAACGGCATTACCCTTGAGAGGATCCATATTGATGACTGCCAATGTCGTCGGCGTCGGGATGGAGCGGATGAACTCCTCATACGTCAGCTGGTCCACCGAGGCGACATGCACGTGTACCAGCGTCCGCAACTGGGCGGAAAGACTTGTTGTGGTAAGACGGGCAAAAGTCTCGTGCATGTTGGAGACAGTACGAATCTGCTCCTTGGAGAACTTATCAGGACGGCGGAAGTCGTAGATTTTAATACGGCGCGTATCGCTGACCGGCTTAAAATCATCGCCTGCATCGCTTTCGCCTGAGCTGATTGCCTGGAGAAGCTGATCTATTTCATCTTGTGACAGAACTTCATTCATGTCTTAACCCACCCTATTACAATACGCTACTGCGTCACAACGTTTTTCTCAGTAAACATTACCGATCTGATTCTGGCATTGCTCAAAATATCATCATTGATCTGGTCGCGAATCTGCTGCTTCAAGACCTCTTCGTTTTCAGGGCGCAAGTCCTCCACTGTCTTGGTGGAGAAATAACGCCTCAAAAAGTCAATGATTTCTACACGGCGAGCCGTGATCTCTGACGCAGCCTGCTTGTCATCCTTCTTGTAGCCAAGAACGACGCGCACCATGACGCTCGCAGGAGGAACATCGCTCGTCTGCGTGCTCACCTGGTCGAGGGAGCTATACCAGTCATAATCCTCGCGGGCAGTGGTAAATTCAACACCGACGGGTATTGCCGTCTGGGAATTCCCCTTCCCCACTACCAGTTTCACGGTAATAAAGACCACCGTCACAATAAAGATAACGGCTGCAAGGGCAATCAAAATCCATTTCAGCAACGCGGGCAGAGCGCCCTTCAGGCCGCCGCCTTTCTTGGGCGCACCGCTGTCTCCGCCGAGGTCACCGCCGCCCAAGTCGTCTGCTGCATTATCGTCTGCCATAATATCCTCCCAATCTAAATCTTCTAATTATTTATCGGCAAATTGCTTTTCAACTATAGAATATATTCAAGAATGTATCCCACAGCTTAAAAATGTCCGTCGTCAAGCACGATGATGTCTACGCGGCGGTTGTACGCGCGTCCCTCCGGCGTGTCATTGCTGAACTTCGGACGGGTATTGGCATAACCGGCAAGCGAAAACTTTCCCTCGTCCACGCCAAAGTCTGACAGATAGTGCAGAACATTTGCGGCGCGGGTGGTTGACAGCTCCCAGTTGCTGGGGAACTCGCCATCTTCGGGGACAGGCGTGTTGTCCGTGTGCCCCTCTATGCGGAAGCGCCTGTCCTTCACGCCTTCCTCATTGAAGAACTGCGACAGGCGTATGAGCGTTTCCCGCGACTCTTCTATCTTGAGCTTTGCGCTTCCCTGCTCAAAGAAGGAGTCTGAAGCAAGCGAAATGACAATGCCCCGCTCATCGCTCGTAATCGTTATCTTGTTTGACTTGACGTCGGGCACAAAGGTGCTGACTGCCTTCTTCATTGTGGGACCGAGCGCAACGCCTTTCTCCATAGAAGAAAGCGTGCTTATCACGTTGCCCAAATCTGAGAGCCGTCCCGCGCTCAGCGACGTGCCGCCTCCCGGATTGCGGGTGGACAGCGATGCTGACAAGGCGGCAAGCTGCTCTGTGGTAGACTCATCAGGCTGATAGAGAGCTACGAAGAAGCAGAGCATGAGCGTAATCATGTCGCCATAGGTTCCCTGCCACGCTGTTGACGGTTTTTCCGGTTCCTTCTTTTCCTTCTTTGCCATACAAAATCCCTCTGCTAGTCTTTAAGTACTTCTGATTCAACAGCCTTGCGGGATTTCGGATCAAGATAAGTGAGCAGCTTCTGCGCAAGCACGCGCGGGTTGTCGCCGCCCTGTATGGAAAGGATGCCCTCTATCACCATTTCTTTAGCGTTCATCTCGGCACTGTTCTGGCCGAGCAGCTTCTGGCCCATAGGACCAAAAAGCCAGTTGGCAACCCAAGAACCGTACAGCGTGGTGATAAGAGCGGTAGCCATGTTCGGACCAAGGGAGCTCTTGTCTTCCAAGTTGCGCAACATACCAATAAGACCGATAACAGTACCCATCATTCCGAAACCAGGACCGTAACCTGCCCACTGGTTTACGATGTTGACATAAGTCATGTGGCGGGCTTCTGCCTGCGCCATCTCATTCTCAAGGATGGCACGGATGACGTTGCCGTCGCTGCCGTCAACCATGAGGCGGAGTCCCTCTTTCAGGAAGGGGTCATCCAGATCATCAAGGCCCTCTTCAAGGGCAAGGATGCCCTCGCGGCGTGCCTTCTCGCTCAGGGAGACCATGTTCTGCACGATAGCCTTTTCTCCATAGTCATAGACCTTGAAACAGCGTCCGAGTACCTTGAAGATACCGAGCACCTGGTTCATTGGCGCCACAATCCACAGAGAGAAGAAAGAACCGCCTATCGTAACAAAGACAGACGGAATATCAATAATATTCATGACAGAGCTTCCCGAAGAGATAACTCCGAGGAAAACTGCGGCGGCACCGCCAATAAAACCAATTATTGTTGCTATATCCATAGTAAAAAGGATCCTCCCGTTTCAAATATTTTCGGAATTTCTGAGCGAAAATTAATACAAAGTTACAATTCCTGATTGATGCCAATCCTGCGCCGGTAGGCGACTATGCGCTCAATCACTTCTTCGGGGGTCTCTCGCACTACAACTTTTTTACCTGAAAGCAATGTTAATGTAAGGTCAGGGTTCTTTTCCATATTTTCTATCTGATGGGGGTTTATCCAGTAGGATTTGCCGTCCAGACGAGTAACTTCAATCATGATTTTACTATAATGTACGATAAAAGGCTTGCCGTCAAGACCTTTTGGACATTTTTCTTAAAACAAAATATAAACTTAAAACAACAATGAATAATTAATTGTTATCCACGCGATTTATAACAGCAATTTTATTGTGCATTGCCCCCGTTAGCGTTACACTTTCTTCTATAATGAAGAGCAAAATTCTGTTGATTGAAGATGTCCCCGAGATGTCCCAGCTCGTCTCGCTCTATATGGAAAAGGCGGGCTTCGAGACGCTTTCCTGCGAAAACGCCGAGCTGGCGCTTGAAAAGCTTGAAGAGGGCTACAAGCCGGACATCGTGCTGCTTGACCTGAACCTGCCCGGCATGAGCGGGCTTGAATTCCTCAAGCAGTTCCGCAGCAACTATAAGAGCACCATTCCCGTCATCATCGTGTCCGCCCGCGATGCAGACGAAGACATCATAGCGGGGCTCGGCTACGGGGCAGACGAATTCGTCACCAAGCCATTCAGCCCCCGCGTGCTTGTGGCACGGGTGCAGGCAAAGCTCAACAGGCTCTCGGTGACGGAGGCCTCTGTGGAGGAAACCATAGACTTCGGTCCCTACAAGCTCTACTGCAACAGCTGCGTGCTCAAGAAGGGCTTGGAAAAGATTCCCCTCTCAACCAAGGAATACGAGGTGCTTGAATACATCGTGCGCCACGCGGGAGAGGCGCTCAGCCCCGAGGTCATCTACAACAACGTGTGGAAAAACCAGTTCGGGGACTTTACGGCAGTAGCCGTCTATATCCAGCGGCTACGCAAAAAGATAGAAGAAGACCCCGCCCATCCGAGCTACATCACCACCGTCTTCGGCATGGGCTATAAATTCTGCAAATAGGGGGCGCTATGAAAATCCGCACGCAGCTCAACCTGCTCATCCTCTTCATGGTCATCATCCCCCTCATCTGCTTTCTCTCCCTGCCCGTCTATCACTATCTCTCTTCTCCGCAGCGAAAGCTCTACAAGGACTACAAAGAAATCCGCAGGCTGAATGCCATGGATATTTCCGACGATGACTGGCGTCAGCTGAGGGAGCAGCTCAAGCTCATCCCCCCGCACGTGCAGGCGCTCGTGTACTATGACGGGCGCATCATCATTTCCTCTATGCCGGAGCTAAAGGCAAACACCGTCCTCACTCCTCTTGAACTCTTTGACTTTATGGGGCGCACGAGCAATTTCTATGACTACCAGCTGCGCTCCCCCGCCTTTATCGGCGAGCAGAACGCGCCGCCGTACCAGTCCCAGTTTCTCGTCATACTCCGCTCCAAGGTGCCTGACCACAGCAAGCGTATGTCCAAAAACTACTATCTGCAGGCATTCTCGGGGCTGCTCATCTTTGAAATTTTCTGCATCATATTCCTCATCCATCTTTCGCACGTCATAACCGCCTCCATCACCTTCCTTGAGCAGAGCGCGCTCAAAATAGCGGGCGGAGAGCTGGACACCAAGCTTGAATCCCACATCAGCAAGCGGGAACCGAACGAAATCACCATGCTTGCGGAGGGGCTTGAAAAAATGCGGGATTCCCTCAAGGACGAGCAGGAAAGGCGGACCAAGGTCATCATGGGCATAAGCCACGACCTGCGCACGCCTGTCGCGCTCATCAAGGGCTACACGGAAGCCATCACCGACGGCGTTGTCGATGACATGGGGGAAATCAAGAAATCTCTTTCTATTATATACGCAAAAGCAGACCAGCTGGAGTCCATGATAAACGACCTGATCAACTATATGAAGCTCAACAACCCGGACTGGCGGCAGACGCTTGAATACGTGCCCCTCAAGCCTATGCTCAGCGAATTTGCCGAAAACGCAAAAATCACGGGGGAGCTGTACAAGCGGAAAATCAGCACCTCTGTCAAAATTTCAGATGATATAAAGACGCCTATGGACAAGCAGCTCTTCAACCGCGCGCTGGAGAACATCGTCAGCAATGCCCTGCGCTACACGAAGGAGGGAGACAGCGTTGATTTTTCAGCGGTGGAAGACGATGAGAAAATCAGCATAGAGATAAGGGACACGGGCATAGGCATCAGCGAGGACGACCTGAAGCACATCTACGACATCTTCTACCGCGGCAGCAACTCCCGCCGCGAGGCAGGCATGGGCATAGGCCTCTCCGTGGTCAAGACAATCATAGACACGCACGGCTGGCACATAGACGTAAAGTCCAAGCTCGGCGAGGGCACCGCCTTCATCATCACCATCCCGAAAAAATAAGACTCCCCGTCACAGCGGCGACCTTTTAAGGTATCGCGAAGTATTGCTTTAAGCGGTCTCGAAGTATTGCTTTAAGGTATCGCGAAGTATAGCTTTAAGGTATCGCGAAGTATTGCTTTAAGGAGTCCCGAAGTATAGCTTCAAGGTGTCTCGGAGTATAGCTTCAAGGGCTTTGCAATATAGGGCTTTGTTTTGCACTTGATTATATCCATATTATGAGATATAATCATATATCATTTTTTTGGAGCAATAGCTATGGAAGCCGAAAAATTTGACAGCCCGTTCAAAGGCCGCAGCCTCTTGAACTGGATTGACTGGAAGCCGGAAGAAATCATACAGATACTGGACTGGGCATTCCTCGTCAAGAAACAGGCACACGCAGGGGAAGTACATCAGCGCTTCCTTGGCAGGACAATCGCGCTCATCTTTGAAAAGCGCTCTACGCGCACCCGCTCCTCCTTTGAGACAGC
>ERZ842401.5406-NODE-5406-length-14195-cov-3.613791_pt1 | contig 14195 bp, 15 predicted proteins | sample MGYA00521270_ERZ842401 | MGnify/ENA primary metagenome ERZ842401 (study PRJEB31892, sample SAMEA3878208) | bioreactor metagenome | biome: Moose rumen | place: Sweden | collected 2011-10 | study: EMG produced TPA metagenomics assembly of the PRJEB12797 data set... | reverse complement strand
TGCCAATGCCAAGCATATTGTCTATAGTTTCAGCATTAAGATTTGATGTTTGTTTGCCGATTTGTTCAATATCATTTTTGATAAATACGCCCATAGATTCTTGGGCTGATTTAGCTTCTTTGCCAATGCCAAGCATATTGTCTATAGTTTCAGCATTAAGATTTGATGTTTGTTTACTGATTTGTTCAATATCATTTTTAACAAATGCGCCCATAGATTCTTGAGCAGATTTAGCTTCTTTACCGATATCAAACATATTGTCTATAGTTTTAGCGTTAAGATTTGATGTTTGTTTACTGATTTGTTCAAGGTCATTTTTAACAAATACGCCCATAGATTCTTGAGCTGATTTAGCTTGTCTGCCGATGCCTAAACCTGCATCAATACCTTCAGCAGTAATTTTTGTTGGTTGTGCTAAAGTTTGACCTATTTGTGTTTTTAATTGTTTTCCTGCTTGAATTGATTCTTCCGCTGCTTGAGTTTGAGCTGCTGTTTGAGATACAAATTTGTCTCCCACTTTAACTGTTTTACCGCCGTATTGTGAAGCATTATCCATTTTTGCGGTAATTTGTTGATTAAGTAAATCTCTGCCTGAGATTTCTGTTAATTTTGGTGTAACTTGTCTTTTTAATGTGTTTGGATTAACTCCATTTGCAGCAAAAATGTCTGCCATTGAGTTACCTGCCGGTCTGTTGAATCCTTTTACCGGTGTAAGTCCGGTAGGATTTGAAGACGCAACGCGTCCAATTTTAATGTCGCTCATCTTAAATTTCCCCTTTTCTTTCTATACTAATATCGTGTTACCTTTATGCTTTTATAAAGTTTTTTTATTTTTGGAAATTGACTTGGCGTATTTCTTGCGTATATATCTTTCTTTATAAAAATTAATAATAGTAGTAAAAACGGTTGATATAACTGTTTTCTAGATTTTAATATGAAAAATTTTTATTTATGTCACAAAAAAATATTTTATATATATCTTTTATATAAGTTATTTATTGTAGGTCAAATCAACCTTAAGATGTATGCCTAATTTTAAAAAAAATGTATAATACCGATATAGGGGTGATTATGCTTACAGAAATTCTTGAAAATACAATGGCAAAAGCTCAAAAATATGAACAAATGACAAAAGCAAATCGTTTTGTCAATGTAATTGGGGATGCTGAAATTGAAAGTATGCCTCAAGATTATAGTGTTATGCGTAAAAAAATTGATAAATATACAAAAAGAGGTTATCGTACTTTTGATAGTAAAAATGTTTCATCCGAATGCCCTGATGAAGATAATTTTATAGTAGAAAATCCTGATGAGTTTGTATTTAATATAGAATATAGTCATTCTAATTTACCATTTTTCAAATCAATATGTGCAAAATTAAATAAACCGTTATCCAATATAAAATAAGGGTTGAAAAAAGCTTTATTTTTTGTTTTTATGTTTTTATAGAATAAAAAATAAGGAGAATATCATGTTTCAGGTTTACACGGCTAAGGACAAATCTCAATTATCTAAAAATTTGATTGGAGAATTTAAAGATTACGGTGATGCAATGGATTGTGCAGAACAAGCTATTGAGGGTAAGGAAGGATTAAGGTATATTGTGGAAGAAACTAACGGATGCGTTGACAGTTATGGTGAACTTATTGCAACCGTTGTTGCGGAAAGCGATTAATTAACTCCTATTATCGGATGATTAAATTTAAAAACAATTATAGTTTAATGGTTATATAGTAGTACAGCTATAGGAATTAGTATCATGTTGGAAATCAGAAGAACACAAGATGACGGAAAATTAAAGACTTTAGATTTAAATGAGGCTGTTTCAGGTTCTTGGTTTAATCTGATAAATCCTACGCATGAAGAAATTCAACAAGTGTCACTTGTACTTGGTCTTGATGAAAGTTTTTTAAATAACTCATTAGACGCGGACGAATTGTCTCGTATGGAATTTGAAGACGGAAATCTTTTGGTCATTACAAATGTGCCAATTATGGATGAAGAAGGTAATTTTGATACTTTGCCTCTTGGTTTAATTTTTACGCCGGAAAGCATGATTACCGTTTGTTCTCAAGAAAATAAAATTATTAATTCCTTTAATGAAGATACTGCAAAGTTCTTTGATACTCGTAAAAAAGCGAATTTTATGCTGAGTATATTGTTTAGGGCTGCAAAGTTTTATTTAAGATATCTTAATATCATTAATAAACAAACTGAAAGTATTGAAGATTCACTGAAAAAAACTACTCATAATAAAGCATTATTTCAATTAATGGAAATCCAAAAATCTTTAGTTTACTTTACAACGTCATTAAAAGATAATCAGTTAGTATTGCAAAAATTGCTACGTATGGTTAATGCTAATACCGGTAATTTGCAGTCAATTGTCAAATTTACTGAAGATGATATAGATATGCTGGAAGATGTAATTATCGAAAATAAACAGGCGTCAGAGATGGTTGAAATGCATAGGACAATTCTTGAAAGTATGATGGATTGTATGGCTTCAATTATTAATAATAATCTTAACCTTGTAATGAAATTTTTGGCATCAATTACGATTATTATGTCTGTACCTACTATGATAGGTAGTTTTTGGGGAATGAATGTTCCTATGCCTTTTGGTGAAAATAGTCTTGGTTTTATGATTGTAATTTTGATATCTATTTTTGCAACATGTTCTGTTGCAATATTCTTCAATCGTAAAGGTATGATGTAATAACTAAAAAATATGTTTTTTCTTGTAATTGTTGCGTTATCGTAGAAAAAAATATATTATATTATCATGAAATCAATTGTATTAACAGGCATGATGGGAAGCGGAAAGACTTCTGTAGGAAAAATTCTTGCACAATATTTAGATTTTGATTATGTAGATGTTGATGACGAAATTGAAAAAAGAGAATCTAAATCTATTTCAGAAATCTTTGAGCAAGACGGTGAAGAATATTTTAGACATATAGAAGCAAAAATAATAAAAGAATTAATAAAGGATAATTGTGTAGTAGCTCTTGGCGGAGGTGCTTTTGAGGATTTTAATACAAGAGAATTTCTATTAAAAAATTCTACGATTGTGTATCTTCAAACATCTGCTAAATGGATTTACAAAAGAATAAAAAATGATTCACAACGACCTTTACTTAAAGATAATATGAGCATTGATAAAATTGATGAAATTATAAACTTACGTAAAAATAATTACGAAAAAGCTCATATAGTCATAAATACAGATAATAAAAATATTAATCAGGTTGCGGAGGAAATTCAACAATGGCTGTGATTGATGTAAAAATCAGTGAAAAAGAAAAATCATATAAAATATTTATTTCTAATAATAATTTGGATAATTTGCAATCTGAAATATTAGATAATTTAGAATCTTCTGAATATATTGTTGTAATTAGTCAAAAAGTTTATAAATTATATTCCTCTGTTTTAAATTTTCCAAAAGATAAAATACTTGTCATAAAAGATGGTGAAAAAGAAAAAAATATAAAAACGCTTGAAAAGATTTTAGATTTTGCTCTAAAACATAAATTAAATAGAAAAGATGCAATAATTGCCGTAGGAGGCGGTGTTATTGGTGATATGGCAGGACTTGCCGCATCATTGTACATGCGTGGAATAAAATATATTCAAGTTCCCACAACTCTTTTAGCTTGTACTGATAGTTCTGTTGGAGGCAAGACCGCTATAAATACTAAGTATAGTAAAAATTTGGTCGGTGCATTTTATCAGCCAAAAGCAGTTTTTATAAATGTAAATTTTTTAAAAACCTTAGATCAAAGACAATTTAAAAGCGGTTTGGGTGAAGTACTCAAATATGGTTTTATTGAGAAAAGCTGCGGGTGTTGCGAAGAATTAAATCTTTTAAACTTTTTGTCTGAAAATTTTAATAAAATATTGGAAAAAGATATATTAACTTTAATGGAGCTTATTTCCATTTGTATAAAATTGAAAATTTCCGTTGTTCAAAAAGATGAGCAAGAAAGCGGTTTGAGAATGATTTTGAATTTTGGACATACTTATGCTCACGCTATTGAAAAAATTACTAAATATAAAAAATATACTCATGGCGAGTGTGTTGCACAAGGACTTGAAAAATCCGTAGAAATAGCATTCAAGCTTGGTAAAATAGATAAAGAATATAAATTTTTATGCGAAGATATCATAAATAAATTTAATTTTAGAAAAATTTCTCAGTATGATAAGAATAAGATTTTAGAAATTATGTCAACTGACAAAAAAGCTCAGAAAAACTGTATAAAATATGTTCTTCCCGTAAAATATGCACAAGTTGAAGTTTTTGATTTTAGTAAAAACGAGCTAAAAAATATTTTATAATGTAAATTGTTTGTAACCCTTGTTAAATATGTGTTATTATCCTTTTATATTTGGTAGCAAAAAGATACTAAAAAAAAGGATTATTATGCAATTAAAAGATTTACCGAAAAATCCTGTAGAAGTGACTATAAGAATGATGAATTGTAAATGGAAAATTCTTATCGTCAGAGAGCTTTTAGAGGGTACAAAACGTTTTGGTGAGTTAAAAAAATCTGTTACGGGAATAACTCAAAAAGTTTTGAGCGCTAAACTAAAAGAACTTGAACAAGACGGTATTTTGACGCGTAAAATTTATCCTCAAACTCCTCCAAAAGTTGAGTATACATTGACTGATGTTGGGTATAGTTTGCATACAGTTCTGGAAGCTATGAAGGAGTGGGGAAAAGATTATAAAAAATATCTAAAACTTATTAATAGATAATAATTACCCTATTAATTTTTTTATTGTGTCAATAACTTCTTTTGCTGTCGGATATTTAGTGCAAGCATTTTTATTATCTTTCAGAAGACATTTACGCTTAAAACAAGGTTGGCAATCTAATCCGCATCCGCCAAGGGAAACATATTTATTAGGTGAGCCCAGCGGCCCTAGAACTTCCTTTGGTGTACAGGTAAATAGGGCAATTACTTTTGGATTTCTTGTTGCCCATGCTAAATGTGCACTTCCTGAGTCCGGCGATAAGACAAGTTTTGCTCTTGAAAAAACCTCCGCAAGTTCTAATATATCTGTTTCCCCCGCAAGATTTAGTCCTTGGCCGTTTGATATGTATTCAATAAGTCCATTATCATTTGGTCCGCCTGTGAAAACTATATTGTAATTTGGCTGCAAGTATTCAACAACCTGTTTCCAATTATTTTTATCCCAATGTTTATTCACCCATGTTGTTGCGGGTGCTATTGCTATTATAGGTTTATTTTTATCAAGATTTGAAAGTAAATTGTTTACTTTATTAATTTGTTTTTCTGTTCTTGGAGGAAGGGTTACTTTTATATCTTCAGGTGCAACATTTATGCCTAAATGGTTTGCGTAGCGAAGGTAATTCATGACAATTGGAGAATCAGGTTTGTATGAAATATTATCAATCCATTCATTTCCGCCAAGAAGTGATAATTCTCTTCCTTCTTTTGATATAATTCTGCGTTTTGCACCGCAAAAAGCCAGCCAGTAAAGACTTTTTAACATCATTTGCGAATCTATTGCTATATCAAATTTTTCTTCTCTTAATTGTTTTAAAATTTCTAAATATTCTCTAAAGCTTTTTACGGATGGGCCGCGTTTTTTCCATTCATTCATTGGAACAAGTATAGCTCTATCTACACATGGGTTATTTTCAACGATTTGAATTCCTTTTTCTGAAACAAGCCAAGTTAGCTCGTATCCTGCATCTTTTAGTGCATTTGCAAGCGGAATATTGAATATTACATCTCCAAGTGAAGATAATTTTATAAGTAGTGCTTTTTTCTTTTGCGCCATAATACTATTCCTGTTGTTTATTATACCTCAAAAAAGTCACGTATTTGTCCGAGTATTTTTTCTGTTTAATTAACTCAAAGTCCTCAAAAAAATCAATAGGAACAACATGTTCTAAAATAACAATACCGTTACAAATATCTTTTATAATATTAAGACTTTTTTCATAAATTCCCGAAAAATACGGAGGATCAATATATACAACATCAAATCTTTTATTCATTCGGGGTATTAATTTTAAACTGTCACCAAAAATAAGAGTGATATTATTTTCTTTTTCATATCGTGCAAAATTTGATTTAATAATATTATATGCTTTTTTATTTTTTTCTATAGCTGTGATTTCTCCAAATCCTCGCGATAATGCCTCAAGCCCCATAATACCTGAGCCTGCATACATATCCAAAAAACTTTTGTCGTTAAAATTCATTAAGGAAGACAAAGTATTAAAAACGCTCATACGAACTTTTGATAATGTCGGGCGGGTAATATTTTCGTCCGGAGCTGTTATCTTTTGTCTGTTGTATATTCCGCCTGTAATATTCATAAAAATTATCTGACTTTGTTTTCTGTTCCGTTTTTAAGTCTTTTAATATTTTCTCTGTGTAAATATATAACATAGATAGCTGCAATTACTGCATATATTATGTACGCAGCAGGAGCATTCATTATCCACATACAAAAAGGTGCTAAAGCTAATGCTATAACAGAGCCGAGTGATACGTATTTAGAAACCCATGTTATTACCGCCCAAACAGCAGCAATAATTAGTCCCGCCTGCCAATTTAGAGCAAGTAGCGTTCCAACTCCTGACGCGACAGATTTACCGCCTGTAAAATTTAAAAATACAGATTTACTGTGTCCTAATATTACAAAAATAGCTGCAACAACAGGGAGTACCCCAAAATCTTTTAATGCGGTTGCAAATAACGCTGTTAATACAACAGGCAACGCTCCTTTGATTGCATCCAAAATCATTACGGTAAAAAACCACTTTTTACCCATTACACGCTTAACATTTGTTGCTCCGGTTGAACCTGAACCGATTGTTCTAATATCCTGACCGGTAAAAAGCTTAACAATAATGTACCCCGTAGGTATTGAACCTATTAAATATGATGCTGCAAATACAATCGCAAATTGTCTTATAATTTCGTTGTAATCCATAATTCCCTCTTTTACAATATTATAAATTTATAATAAAACAAATATGTTTTGTTGTCATTCTGTTTACAAACTCATATAATCGTTGGGTTTACTTTTATAAAAATAACATTATTATATTTGTATGAAAAAGTTTTTATTATCAATTTTAATAATCAGTTTTTGTATGGTATTTATTCCGTCTTTTGCAGACGATAATATTAATACTGATTTGTGGAGTGATTACAGCGCAGAACAAATTATAAATAACGGCAAAGAAGCAGAATATATTACAGATGAAGATTTTGAGAAAGCCTTTGATGAAATTGATGCTAAAGTTAATAAATGGAAACGCTGGGCAGAAAAAAGAAAAATGCCAAAAGGTGAAAATTTTAGCAAAAGTAATGAATCTGAAGTTCTTAATGAAGAGCATGGGGAAGATGCGTCTTTGCCGGTTATGTCTTTGCCTGTTGAATTAAAAATAGGAGAAGGTATAGTCCCTATAGGGCATTATCAGGTAAAAGGAGAAATGATTGACGGGCAGCCTGTTTTGAGCTTATATCAGGCACATTATTTAATGGCAAAAGTTCCTGCAATTGAAACAAAAGATGATTTTGACAAAGAAGAAATTCTTTTTGCTGATTGGGAAAATGTGAATGATAATCAGATAAAAATAATATATGGTTCTTTAGATTTTAATGCATATGCTATTGTAGATATGACAAAATAATATCTATATATTCATAACTTTTAGAATTTCTTTTATATCAGAAGATGTCTTTTTAACATCTGCGTTTGAATATTTGATTGCATTATCAGGATCTTTTAGTCCGTTTCCTGTCAGAATACATACAATCTTTGAGCCTTCTTTTATTTGGTTTTTTACTTTTATAAGCCCTGCAACGGAAGCCGCAGAAGCAGGTTCTGCAAGAACTCCTTCACAAGATGCGATTAACTTGTATGCTTTTACAATTTCTTCATCTGTCACAAAATTAATCATTCCATTGCTTTCATCACGTGCGGCAACTGCTTTATCCCAGCTTGCAGGATTACCAATTCTTATCGCAGTTGCAAGTGTTTCAGGATTTAGTATTCTTTCTCCTTTTACAATTGCTGCCGCTCCTTGTGCTTCAAACCCCATCATTTTTGGCAAAGATGATATTTTCCCTAATTTATACCATTCACTATATCCTTTCCAATAAGCCGTTATATTGCCGGCGTTACCTACTGGAATAAAATGATAATCGGGTGCGCTGTTTAATGCTTCACATATTTCGAATGCTCCGGTTTTTTGTCCTTCAATACGATATGGATTTACTGAATTTACAAGTGTTATAGGATAATTTTTGGCAATTTCTCTTACAACTTCCAATGCTTTGTCAAAATTTCCTTGTATTGCTATAATTTCCGCACCATACATCATGGCTTGAGAAAGTTTGCCGAGTGCAATATACCCGTCAGGAATTAAAACAAATGTTTTTAACCCTGCTTTTGCACCATATGCCGCAGCAGAAGCGGAAGTATTTCCGGTAGATGCGCATATTATTGCGCCTGAGCCTTCTTCTTTAGCTTTTGATACAGCCATTGTCATTCCGCGGTCTTTAAAACTGCCTGTAGGATTTGAACCTTCAAATTTTAAGTAAATTTCAGCATTTAACCCTATTTTTTTTGCTAAATTATCTGCTTTTATTAAAGGAGTATTTCCTTCATTAAGAGTTACAACAGGTGTATTGTCTGTAACAGGTAAAAATTCTCTATATTTATTTATTAATCCTTTATAATACATTTTTCTTATCCCTGTTTTATATTATTCTATAACAAAAATACCAAAATTATTTTTTAAAATAGACATTTTACCCCTTAACATTTCTTCATGAATACATGAAAATTATTTGTCTAAACATGCAAAATATAATAAAATAAAATTGGAAATGTTTTTTTAAAGGGATAGGTAAAATAATGATAAAAGATGCATTGAAAGAGAGAACTTTAACACCTCAAGAAGTTAGAACTATTTTGAGAACCGACAATAAAGAAATTGTTGAATTGTGTAAAAAAGCCGATATACGACCAAGAAAAAACGAAAAAGGACACACATATTTTTCTTATGATGAAGTAAAAAATTTGAGAAAAATGCAAGAGAAAGTTAATTCTCATGTTTCTAATCCAATTACTTCAAAAGCACCTGTTGCAGTCCCAACTTCAGGCAGTGCAGCGATAAAGAATATTTTGACATCTTTACAAGATTTAGAAACAAAATTGAGTGAAAAAATTGCAAAAGTAATAGATGAAAAATTAGAAGGCATGGATGATGTTGTTGTAGAGTTAATTCGCTGCAAAACAGATAATGAAACATTGAAACAAAAAATTGTAGACTTGAACAAAGAAGTATATCAACTTAAAAATGAACTTAATAGCTACAGATCTGTGGGATTAGGTTTCTATAAGAAAAAAGAAGTATATATTTGGGAATAGGAGTAATGGTAAGTAGTTTTACCGTTTATTACGCAAGTTCTACGCCATTGCGTAGTTTATTGTGCGTACAATATTAAAAAATAAGAGGATAAAATGATGGCAACAAAAGAACCTTCAACGGCGAATATAAGTGAAGAAAGAAATAAAGCTTTAAAATTAGCAATCGAAAAAATTGAAAAAGATTTTGGTAAGGGTTCAATTATGAAGCTTGGCGATAAGCCAACAGTGAGTGTTGATGCAATTCCTACCGGTGCTCTGTCTTTAGATGTGGCACTTGGAATTGGTGGTATTCCAAGGGGGCGTATTATAGAGGTTTATGGGCCTGAATCATCCGGTAAGACTACGCTTGCTCAGCATATTGTCGCAGAATGCCAAAAAAAAGGCGGTATAGCTGCATATGTTGATGCTGAACATGCTCTTGATCCTGAATATGCTCGCAATTTAGGTGTAGATATTGACAATTTGTTAATTTCTCAGCCTGATACAGGAGAACAAGCTCTTGACATTACAGAAGAACTTGTTCGTTCAGGTGCTGTTGATATTGTTGTTGTGGACTCTGTAGCCGCATTAGTTCCAAAAGCTGAAATAGAAGGTTCAATGGAAGATCAGCAAATGGGGCTGCAGGCCAGATTAATGTCTAAAGCTTTAAGAAAATTGACCGGTATTATTGGTAAAACAAGTACTACTGTTATTTTTATCAATCAATTACGTATGAAAATCGGTGTTATGTATGGTAATCCTGAAACAACAACAGGTGGTAATGCATTGAAATATTATTCTTCTGTACGCATGGAGATACGTAAAACAGAAACTTTAAAAGGCGATGACGGTGAAATAGGTATTCACGCAAGAGTAAGAGTTTTAAAGAATAAAGTTGCTCCACCTTTCAGGTCTGCGGAATTTGATATTATATTTGGTAAAGGTATTTCTAAAATCGGTAATATTTTAGATGTTGCGGTAAATTTGAATATTATAAATAAAGCCGGAGCATGGTTTAGCTATAAAGATGAAAAACTTGGTCAGGGCAGAGAAAAATCCAAAGAATTTTTAGAACAAAATCCTGATATTTTGGCTGAAGTAGAAGCTTTAGTCAGAGAAAAATTGGCTGCTCAATAAGTTTCTTAAGAAATATTAATAAGTATTTGCGTCTAAAATCTAAATATAGCTTGATTTTTTCGTGTTTGTGTTTTTTAATTTAATTAACACTAGCAAGTTATGTTTTGTTTGGTTTTAAAAACTAACAAGAAACAAATAGGAGGCAAATAAACATGCAAGTTAATTCAATTTCTAACAGTTTTGTTAGACCAATGACAAATAGAGTTGCTCAAGAACCGGCTCCAACTCAAAATCCGGCACCAACTCCTGAACAACAAAAGCCTGAAGGCGAACAAACAAAATCAATTTATTTTACGGGTGATAATGGTAAAAGCTTACGCAGAGGTGCAATTGCGGTTTTAATACCTATATCATTATTGCCGGCTGTATCTGCATTGACAGGCTGTGAAAAAGAAATAGTTGAAGCAAGAGCTATTGCAGAAGCGAATGCCAATTTTAATGATACAATTTATTTTGAAGATTCTATCGGCGGTGGTCCTGCTAAAAGGGATACTGTGTATAGAGATATAACAAAGTACGATACAGTATATGTTGATACCGGTAGTTATGTTCACGATGTTGATACTATTATTAAATGGAAAGATAGCTATATAAGACCTATTCCTTTGGATTCATTAATGAAAAATGTTAACAACTGGGGAATTGAAGGTTCTGAAGAAGCTAATATTGATGATGGTGAAACAAGACGTAACATTATTCACTATGTAGGTACTCGTGAATGGGAATATAATAATCAAGAAATCGGTGATATGGATGTATTAAATTCTTCTAAAAATGTTTTGATTTATAACACTGAAATCAGAGATTATAGAGGAAATCACGAATCATATGGTAAAACAGTTTTGAGATTCCCTCCACAAAATATTCAATTAGAAGAAGCTCCGGGATTCATATTAACTAATCCTAAAGGTTTGTTCCTTGAATTCTATAGTAACGAAACCGGTGACAAAGAAGCAGATATTTTGGATTGCAAATTAGAAAAACGTTATTTTGTTCAAACTCAAGGTGATACAGTTAGAGTTTATTCTCAAAATGACGAAGGTGTATTTGTTGAAGATGGTGCTGCTGCAAAAGGTTATTTAGCTAAAAATTCTGTATTATTTAAAAACTTAATCGGCAGATATGATACAGACGATCATTTTGTAGATGCTCATGTAACAGCAGTAGATGATGAAACATTGAAAGCGTTATACGTAAGAAAACGTGATGAACAAGAACCTATTTAGTTAAAAAAACAAATAAATTATAAACCGAGATATAAAGAAAGACCTCTTATATAAGAGGTCTTTCTTTATTTGTATTTTTTTGATTATTTGTTGTAAAATATTTTTAGTGGCCTTGAAGTTTTGGAAGATGAAAAGTATAGCAAAATTTTTTATTATATTCATATGTTTAATATTTACCTCGATACCTTCATTTGCTCAAGAGGAGGTTAATCTTGAGTTTGATGAAAATTACAGGATGCATTCAATAAATATCACAACAGTTGAAGAGTTAGCCGATGTGGATGACGAAGAGATAAAAGAAGAACAAACACCGATTGATGTTTCCGGAATTGAAAGTATTCCGACACCTTTGCCGGAAATTGTTATAACTGAAGAAACTCAGCCAATGACTCTGTATGCAAGTATTCAGCATAGTATTTCGCAAACATTAAAAAATATAAAAGAATTGGAGATAGACGATTTGGAAAATGTTACTCCGTTATTTGAAGATAATTTGACAAAACATTTTGAAAGAGGGCCTTTTTCCAGTTTACATACCCGTTTTGTAGTGCAAAACAATTTTGATAATATGTTTCCTGAACATGGAGATTCATATTCAAAATATAATGTTAATCTTATAAATATACTTTTTGACGCAAAATCAAAAAGCGGTAAGGATTTGTTTCGTGTAATGTTAGATGTTTCTCATCAGCATGAACACTCTTTTATGCAAAATCTTTTTTATGATTTGTTTTACGAAACGAAACGAATTCCTCATCATTCTATATTAATCGGGAATTCAAGAGTCGGTACGGGCATGGAGGGTTTGCAATCCCCATACACATTACCATTTTTAAATCGTTCCCAAATTTCACGGAATTTTTCAAATGTTCGAAAAGTAGGATTAAGAATTCGAGGAGATTACAAGTACGTAGATTATGATTTTGGCGGATATAGTTCGGATACATTTTTTACGGATTTTATGCCTGGAGCAGAATTTAACAGTTGGGTAAATTTAAAACCTTTATCTAAAAACAAAGAAAAATTCGGAACATTAAAAACCGGTGCAGGAATTTCTGTTGGCAGCAGACATTCTACGGATTATTTTGTGAGTGGTTTTGGGGTTCAGTATTCATATAAAAGATTGTGGACAAGGGCGGAATATTCTGTAGCTAATGGTTCTAACGGAAGAACTGGATTAACTTCTAAGCATAGACAGGGTTGGTATGTTACATTGGGTTATAAAATTACCAAAAAGTTAGAGCTTATGGCAAGATATGATGAATTTGATCCGGATAAATCAATTTCAGGTAATAATAGAAGAGAATATTCTACAGGATTAAATTATTACATTAAAGGTCAAGCATTGAAACTTGTTTTGAACTATATATTTTGTCAAAATGATAACGCATATGATAGTCATAGATTTATGCTTGGCGCTCAGCTTGCGATATAGTAACAAAATTGTGTATTTTTGTTCTTTTTTGTCTTAATTTGTAAATATTTGTAAAAGTGAAATTAGTATTGCTAAAGTTTTTATAATTTTTGCCGATGGTACAATTATGTAAAAGTTAATATAGGAGAATAATAAAAAATGGGTTTTAAAATTAACGGTAATAACAATATCAATTCGCAGCAAGGTCGTACAATTAAGATAAATCTTAAAAATGCACAATTTCTTAATGGTTCTATTTTTGGAAATAATGAAGCCCTTGAAATATTAAAACAAGCTCAGACTAATTTAGGTTTAGATTTGAATAATCCTAATGAAGTAATCCCAGAAATGCTAAAAGGCGGTTTAAATCCGCTTGCGCAACAACCAATCTCTTCTAATCAAAATGAAGTGCATGAGCCATTATCAGGTGATTATAGAACTTATACTCAAACTGCTACAGATAATGGATTTACAAGAACTTTTTCTGATGGCGAAGTTGTAAACTATGACACAAATGGCCACGAAATATCCGGTACAAATGCTAAGGGCACAGAACATTTCACCGTAGAACAGCTAAATAACGGGGGATTTAGAAGAAACTATACATTTATATGCGATAATACAAGCGATGGATATATTGATTATGACGCACAGGGTAGAATAACAAGAGATGTTGAAACAAATAATAGCGGATACAATGTAGAATATAATCAAGACGGTTCAGCTGTAAGAAAATATTTCGATGCACAAAGCAATCTTACCGGCAAAGTCACTAATTATGACTCTCGCGGCAAAGAAACCGGCGGGGTATTAGCAAATGGCAATACGTTTACCACACAGTATAATGATGATGGCAGTAGGGTCAGATATTTTACCGAAACATCAGAAAACGGCGGCGGGAAATATGAATACCATTATGACGCACAGGGTAGAACAACAAGATTTGTTGACACAAATAATAGCGGATACAATGTAGAATATAATCAAGACGGTTCAGCTGTAAGAA
>ERZ842401.5405-NODE-5405-length-14197-cov-8.437067_pt1 | contig 14197 bp, 12 predicted proteins | sample MGYA00521270_ERZ842401 | MGnify/ENA primary metagenome ERZ842401 (study PRJEB31892, sample SAMEA3878208) | bioreactor metagenome | biome: Moose rumen | place: Sweden | collected 2011-10 | study: EMG produced TPA metagenomics assembly of the PRJEB12797 data set... | reverse complement strand
CATAGTCGAAGGGCTGATAGGGGGCCAGCAATCGCCGGGTGGCCTCAGCCTCCTGCTCGAAGGTATCACGGACGGGGACATCGCTCTGTCCGTAGCACATCCCCTTGGGGACATCGACACTGGTATGGCGAACAAGGATTACTTCCATATGTGAATCGTGAATAGTTAAAAGTGAATCGTGAGTTGGGGATTCTGGAGGCAGACCACGATATAGAAGGTCAGTTCCACCAGCAGACAGACGGCTCCGCAGCAGTCGCCGGTATAGCCGTGCAACTTACGCCAGATGAGCAGGTAGAGGAAATACATCACGAGGGCGGGGATGAAGACCAGCGCCTCCCACGACACATCGGTCAGGAAGATAAGAAGCGCCAGCGGCAACAGACCCTGGAAGGCGAGGCTGACACCGGCCTTGGCACTGATCTTGCGATAGACCGTCCGCGACTTTGCCTCCTCTTCATTCCTGGCGTATGGCATCATGATGATGAGTTCGGAGGCCAGCATCTTCGAATAGGGGTCGGCAGCGAAAATGGTCAATGCCGCCACCTCGGGCGTTATCCAGTTAAGACTGCTGAAGAGCAGCAGCAGATAGCAGCCCAGGCCGAGCACGCCATAGGTGCCGATGTGGGAGTCCTTCATAATGTCGAGGATGCGCTGGCGGTCATTGCCGCCCCCGCCGAATCCGTCGAGGAAGTCGGCGAGGCCGTCTTCGTGGAGGGCCCCCGTCAGGAGCATCCGCGCCACGATGGCCAGGATCACCGCGATGGGATAGACAGGATGAGCCGCGAGCACGCAACACAGATAGAGCGTAGCAGCCATCACCCCTCCCGTGAGCCAACCCGTCAGGGGCCAGTGCTCCACCACTGTCGCATAACACGCCTTCGGGGGCTGGTGGAGCCGCCAGAAAGGCAGTCGGGTGAAGAAGATGAAGGCGGCCCAGATACGGTCGTACCACTTCGTCTGGTCGATGTTTACTTCCATAATCGCTGATTTTTCTGCAAAAATACAAATAATAATTGTAAATGCAAAGAAAAATAGGATTATTTAATAGCAGTGGTCGTCGTGGCCTATTCTGTAGGGAAAGTAAAATCGGTCTTCACTACGCCTTCGCCGTAGATGGTCCTGAAGTCGTCGCGCATCGAGATGACGTGGTAGCCAGCCGTGCGCCACTGCTCGCCCAGGGTCAGGGCCTTTTCGCGATTGGCGTGGTCGCGCTCGTCGTCATCGGCAATGAGCATGAAGGCGGCGGACTTGTACTTCTGGTTGCCCAGCGCGAAGTTGTGCATAGCGGCATCACCCCCGCTGTTGCCGAATGACAGGACAGGCACCTTGCCAATCTCCTGCGAAATTTGCAACACCTTGTTTGTCTTCAGGTTCTTGATGATGAGTTCGTCGGTTCGCACGATGTCCTCTTCGCGGCCCATCGTGTAGTTCACGCCCTCCACGTCGCCCTGGCTGGTGGAGTGCAGTCTCACGTCCATGCCGATGACGCGGTTCGACGGGATGCCGATGGCCTCTACGAGTGCACGGCAGATGAAGCGGTCGGAGCCGGAGACGACATAATACGTAAAGCCGTTGTCCTTCAGATAGTCAAAGACTTCGAGCATAGGCTGGTAGAAACTCTCGCCGTAGGTCATCCCCGTGAAGCCATTGGCAGGCTGCTTGGCGTATGCCTTCACGTAGGCGTCGAACTCGGCCAGCGTCATACCGGCGTAGGCCTTGGCGGCAGCGTAGGCGTGCTTCATATCGAAGTGGTCTGGCAGTTTCTTGCCAGTGCGCACGAAGTCGCGAATCTCCTGCGCCGTCTCCTTCACGTCCTCCGGTGCCTCGTAGTTGGCGTCGTCCAGCGCACGGTACTCCAGCAGGTTGTACTCGAAGTAGGTCGGGTAGAGTTCACCCACGAACGTGCCGTCCATATCGAACGTGGCGATGCGGTCCTCCGCCGGGATGAAGTTCGCCGACGCGGGGTCGGTCACGTCCCTCACGTAGTCCTGCAGGGCCGTCAGCGCCTCGCACGGGTTCCATAGCGTGAAGTATTCCTTCTGTGGCGGCTGCGGGGTTACAATACTTTGATCTTCTTTGCCGCACGATGTCAGCACTGTTGCGCCGCTGATTGTCAGGATGGCGGCGAACATCCATAGTTTCAATGTCTGTTTCATCTTGTTTCAAATCTTTCTCATGTTACCTTATTATTATATTATGATTGTCTTGATGGGTTTGTTTATTGAGTCTTACGGAGTTTGAAGATGTCGAAGTCCTTGTCGTAACTCGGTGACTGTATGGAGAGCAGGTTGAGTACGGAATGGAAGATGTAGTGCTGCTCGATGACTGCGGGGAGTTCGCCTTCAGCGGGTTCTTGGGAACCGGCGACAGGTTTGTAGTCCCTGAAATGTTCAGAGGTCCATACCAGCAACGGAATCTCATACTGCCCCTTCGGTGCCAGGTTCATCGGCAGGCCATGCATAAACATATTGTTCTCGCCCAGCGACTCGCCGTGGTCAGAGATGAAGATCATGGCACTCTTCCATTCCGTCATGCCGCGCAGGGTGTTGATAAGGCCGTCTAAGAGGAAGTCGGTGTAGAGGATGGTGTTGTCGTAGGCATTCACCAGCATGGCGATGTTCTTCTGGCCTTCTTCCACATTCTTGGCCACAGGCTTAAACACCTCAAACTCCTTGGGATATTTATCGGCATACTTCGGGCCGTGGCTGGTGCTGGTGTGCAGCACGATCAGCACCTTGTCTTTCTTGCTGGTCTCAATCCGCTCACGAAGGCCGGCGAATAGGATACCGTCATAGTCATCATCCACATCGGGATAATGCTCGGCGAGTTCGCTGTCGGTGAGATATTCATCGATGTGTATCGGCGGCTCACCCCAGTTCGACGTGCGCCACGACACGTCGGCTCCTGTACGGAATGCGTAGTTGGGCAATAGTTCATACAGGTCGTCAGTATTCGTAGGTTCAAGAATGGCTTTGGTGCCGGCAGTGGTGTAGGTGGCACACGAGCGTGCCTGATACACCTTCAGCCCCTCCTGGCGGGATAGCAGCGGATTGGTATTACGACTATAGCCGTAGAGCGAGAAGTTGGCTTTTCTGGCACTCTCGCCGATGACGAGTACCACCACGGCCTTCTCATGGTCGGTGATCCTGCCGTCGGGCAACAGGATCTCCTCAGCCTGCTCGTCGTGGCTGAAACTGATGATGCGGCCTGTGTTCACGATATACGACCAGGGCTGCAGCAGACCACCCAATTCGGTATCGTGTTCACTGACGAACAGCATCTGGCCGTAGTTCGCCAGTGCCACGACAACGACGATAGCCAGAGAAACGCCGCACCAGGCAGCCAGGCGCCTGACCTTCCCTATGACCACCGGCTGCACCAGACACCATAGGGCGGGCAACAGGCCAAAGGCAAGGATGAAAAGCCACAGCCACCAACTGAAGAAGCCTGACGCTTCTGAGTATCGGGTGTTGAACACATTCTCGATGGTCGTGGCGTTGATGATCACGCCATAGGTGAAGACGAAATAGACTGCCGTGGCATTGATCAGCGAGAGGATGGCCAATAGGATGCGTCCCACCTTCCTAAGGAAGAACATCAGCAGACAGGTCATCATGAAGTTCAGTGCAAGCATGATAACTGCCAATGACACCAACAAGAACACCCGTCCGGCGGTACTCTTATGACTGTTGTCTAAGACATAGTTGAAGAAAGGTATATTATACAGCAGCAATGTGCCGATGCTAACGACACACGAGAATGCAAAAAGCGAGATGGGACGTAATAGTTTCATGATCGGATATTATAGAGTCTATTACTAAGTTTGAGTATCTTGTTCCTGGCAAAGAAGAATATCAGACATGGAGCCGTAAAGCCAATGATGCTCCCCACACAAACGTCCGACATAAAATGCTGTGACAGGTAGACACGTGAATAAGCACCTAATGCTGCCATCGTCAGCAGAGCCAGCATCGTCAGTCTGATTATATACCTCTTCCTGGTGGATAACTGGTTGTTGGTTCGCCTGTAGTGGTAAGCCAGAATCAGCGCACAACAGGTGAAAAACACGAAGAACGTAGAGGCATGCCCCGACGGGAAGGAATTGCTGTGATGCATGTCTACGCCCTGCACCAGAGGCAGCAACACATGGCCGTGATGTTCGAAGACGCTGACAGGTCGGTCGAAACTGAAGAGGTGCTTCAGTATCTGGAGTACCGCGCCGCCTGTCAGTTCACTCATCGCAAAGAGGAGGGTCATCTGGATCTGTTTCCAAAACGCCGGAAGTAGTGCCAGCACATATAACGGCCATTCAGCCATAGTGGAGTAGTATTTGAAGAAGATGTCTTCTGATGGCATGTGATGAGAATTCACCAGCAGATGAAGTTCTTCTTTCGGGAATGCATAAAGTAGTCCCAATACAATGGCAAGCATTATGAAATAGGCTATGCCATAAATGGAAAATATCTTCAATGTTGTCTTCATAATTTCTTATTGATCACCCTTTAACTCTTCTCCGCCTCGGTCACGAAACAGGCCACGAGGCCGTAGGTGATGGTGGGGCGAATCCAGATTTCGACGAGCAGATAGTCGGTGTACTCGTTGATGGGCTCCAGATAGATGTCGAGGTTGTAGAGCGTGGCAATGAGCATGTCGATGACGCAGATGGCCCACAGGTTGCGCTTGGTGTAACTCTGCCAGTTCTTGCGGGCATAGAAGAAGGTGAGCATACAGAGCAGTAGCACCGACAGCGTGAGGCACGACAGGTGCAGGGCGTAGTAGGCCAGCGGCGGCGCGAAGAGGATGTCGCGCAGCAGCACCGTCATACCCACCGAGACGGAGCACCAGTAGTTGAACTGCTGGGTGGTGATGCGCCGGGAGTTGAAGAAGTACATCCAGATCATTACCAGACAGGCGATATAGAACAGGTTGAGTACCAGTTCGGGCCAGGACTCGTCCAGACCGAAGTGATAAATGGCGTAAAGCATCACGCCCACCGACAGCGTGCCGCCGACGGCAGTCACGACGATGTCGAAAATCTTCGCGTTTTTCTTGAATCTTGTCTTCATAAGATGTTATTCGGCAGCGGGAGTTGCACCCGCTGCCGCCTGTGTTATACTGAGTCGGATATTAATTGATGCCCTTGTTGATTACTCATCCGGCATTGTCATAAACGTAGTGAGAGACAGGATAAACTCCAGCAGTTGGCGTCCAACGATGACACTTTGCTGCATGGGATCTACCCCATGGTCGAGGATGTTGATGCAATACTCGAGCGACTCAGGATCGAGCAGTTCCTTCAGGCTGATGTAGTTAGGCTCGTCGGCGAACTTGAATCCGTAGAGCACCCAGTAGTCGACACCCACCTTTGCACCCATCAGGCACATGGGGATGGTCTGATTCACGCCCTTGCAGGTAATCTCAGCCTTGGCTATCTGGTTCATCTTTTCAACATACTCGTCGATGACCTCCTTGGAGGCATAGTTGCGGCCTATGGTGCGGTACTCATGCTCAAGTTCCAAGAAAGCCTGCAGGTTCTGGATGCTGAAAGTGGTGGTGAGGTCGTCGAAGAAGGTGAGTTTGGCCTCATCGATGTTGCGTGTACTCAGAATAGAGCCAATCACTTCGAATATAGACGACGATGTGGTGAACTGACTCAGGTCAAGGTTGCTGATGCCGCCCATATTGCTGCCACTCTCCTTGATGGACAGGTCAATCACCTTGCGGCCACCCTGCGTCCAACTGGTCTGAACCGTGGCAAGGCCGTTCACGCGGTCGCTGGCGACGGAGAGATACAGTTGGGTCTTGTCTGTCTTGCCGTTTGCCAAGGTGACATCCGACAGGATGTTAGCATCTAAGGAATAGCCCTTGCTGTCATCCTCGGCACCGGCGGGCAACTGGTAGTGCAGGGTGCCCGAGAAGTCGTCGTGCCACGTGCCGGTAATTTTCGACGACAGGGTGAACTGGAACTCTGCGGGAAGGACGTACAACAGGGCAGCGCCCTCTACACTGCGGAAGGGGACTGCAAACCTCATGCTCGTACCAGCAGTCTTCAAGACTATTTTGTAGATGCCATTCTCTACCTGATTGGTAATGGGGTTGTAGCCATTCATGATGACTTCAAAATCATCGGCATCCTCACGGTCGAAGTCTTTGTTGTCGGCAGTCTGCGTGAAGCGATATTTCAAGGCGTTCATGTCGATCGTCATGTACCTTGTGTAGCCCTTCTCGGCCAGGTCGCTGCCCGGCTCCACGGCCTTCACCGTCAATAGACTTTTCAGCAGAGTACCCCACATAACCGAACTCCTAAATTCAGGGGTGTTCAGCACCTTTTCGTTGAATTGCATGCTCGCGGTGTTGGCATACTCCCACGATGCGAAGTTCAGGTTCTCGGCCAGGTCCTTCAACACGCTGCGGGTGTGCTGTACGAACTCCTTGCGGTCTTTCTTCGCCTGCGCCTGGGCAGGGTTGTCGTCGTTGTCCGACGAACACGATGTGAATACACTTGCGCCGCAGATGAGGGTGGCGACGAGCACCCATTGCATAATCTTTTTCATGATGTTGATGTTTAAAACTTCTTTTTACTTGTCCCTCAATGCCTTCAGTTCCTCGCCCTTTTCCTGAACGGCCTTCAGCAGGCCATTGACGACGTTAAGGGGCTCGGCAAAACCCTTCAGCAATTCCGTAAAGTTCTCGAGATCGGAGGCGTTCATGCGGTCATGGACGACGCGGAAGTCGCTCTCGCCCTTGAAACGCAGTGCAGGAGAGGGCAGGGTGACGCCGCCAAGGGTGCTGGTGATGAACTTGCCTTCGGCCTTCACGCCGGTGGAAAGTTGAGTCACGGTGCAGGTGGCAGACTGGTTGAGCAGGTCTGTCCAGGGGTTGATGGTCTCGGGCTGCTCCCTGCGGTTCTTCATGGCGTAGCCTATAGCCTTCATGCAGTTGCCTGCGTCGAGCACATCGACGTTAACCAGGATGTCTTCGAGCACATTCACCTCAATCTGGCCACTGCGGCTGTTGAATGCCTTCAGCACCGTGTAGGCGCCCTTCCAAATGGGTGCGATGTCGCGCAACTCGCGCAACTGGTCAATTTCCTCGTCGCTATAGGGGTTCAGATCGTTATGTGCCTTGATGGTCAGCACGGTCTTGCCGTTGATGCCGAGATTGGTGCTAAACTCCACCGTGTGGTCAGCATGGTGGATGAGTTCGCAGCGAGGTATCTCATAGCGGTCGGTCTTCTCGGCTTCGACCTCCAGTGTGGCCCTCCACGCGCTGTGCTTCAGCGAGATGAATTTCTTGCCTTCGGTGGACTCCAGCATCACCTGCCCCTTCATCATCAGTTCGGTATCCATTCCGTTTCCTGATTCGGAGCGCAGCAGTTCTACGTCAATCGCATGGGGGAACTGAATGGCAACAGGCTCATTCCCAAGTCTGGTCATGAAGATGATGACACCGTCGTCTTTGCCGCTGAATGACAGTCTCAACTTGGTAACGGCACCCGTCGTGGCGTTTTTGAGGCTGATGGTGAGTGCGCCATCGTCGGTTGGCTCATAGTCTGCCGTGTCCTTTCCGGTAGTGAACTCAAAGTTGTTGTTGTTGAATGCGTCATTGGCATTGAGCAGGAAGAATGCCTTGGCCGTGTCGTTCGGCACGTTCGAATTGTCGAGTGCCCAGCGTGCCTCTTCAAATCCGGGGTCAGTGAAGGTGTGCTCTTGTGCCATGCCCCTCTGAAAGGCATTGAGGATGAACTTGATGGCTTGTGGTCTCAGCGCGTCGATCTTCAACTGGCTGATGAATTCGGTCAGCAGTTTAGCGCCCCTCATCGTCGGGTCGAGACGTATGTACTGCTTTGAATCAGCCAGCATCTGCGACAGTTGTGCCTCGAAACTCTGACGGTCGGGCGACAGTGAGGCGAGTTGTTCCTCGATTTCAGCCTCCTTCTCTGCATCGGCCTTTTCGAGCGTGCCGGAATGGCTGCCGTTGGTCACTGTCAAGTTGCCGTCGCTGTAGTTCAGGCTCGTGCTGGATACATCGGTCATATTGTCGCCATAACTGCTGTCGCTCTCGTCACGGGTGCGAGCCAGCGAATAATTCTCACCTGTGGTGGGGTCGCTGATGACGATGCTACCGTTATCGAGCAGACGCCAGGTGAAACCGGCATCCTGCGGGCCGCCATAGACGGCTATCGGCTCGTCGCTTGTGTCGCCTAACACGCCTAAGTAGATGCAGCCAGTGTGGTCGGCATCGGCCTTCACGGCCAGCAGCACGCGGCTGAAGGGTACGCCGGCCTCAGTGACGTCGGCATATTCATACTCGTCCCACCACAGGCCGACAAGGCTCTGTTCCAGGACCTCCGTGTCGGGAGTGGAGGGGGTATCAACCTTGCTGCACGATGTCAGCACACTTGCGCCGCAGATGAGGGTGGCGGCGAGTACCCATTGCATAATCTTTTTCATTATTATAATTATTAAATAATGTGTTACTAGAAAATTTTATAGGCCACGCGTACCTGCAGGTTGGGCCAGGCCTTCAGCCACGACAGCACACTGGTGATGCCCGAATTGCTGCCCGAAGACTTGATCTCCGTACCATTGTTGAGGACGAACTTCGGGGTTCCCCAGAACAGCAGGCCCGCATCGACGGCCAGGCTGACACGATGGGTCTTGGCGAGGTGCTGGCCGAAGCCGATGCCGAGATAGGGCTTCACGGCATTGGTCTTCATACGCACGTCGATGTTGCCGTTCTCGTCGGCCGTAAACACGTAGTCGCCGAACTTCAGGCCGATGGGCGGATAGTTGGTGCGGTAGAGGTGGTTGTAGTCTTCCACCAACTGATTGGCGTAGTTGAGGTAACCTAAGGCACCATCGTTGGTATTGCGGAAATGGAGGAAGTTCTGGCTGCCTGCGAACAGACCGGCAGAGAAGTAGAAAGGCTGGTTGTTGAAGGGGTGCACCTCACCCAGGAGGTAGAAGTTCCAGAAGTTAGGCTTCACGGCCAGTTCCACCTTGTCTACCATTTGTGCACGCTTCACGGCATCCTCCTCCACCATCTGCATCTCAGTGATTTCAGTGGCGGTGTTGATGGCCTTGAACTTGATGTCGCCAAGGCCCCATCCGGCGAAGCCGGCCCGGATCGTCACTAACTTGTGGACGGGCATGGCCACATCGATGCCGGCACCTGTCGTTCCGTAGGTCAGGCCCACTGAGAGATGATTGAACAGGCCGTCCTCAGCATATAAATCGTCGGCACCCTGGGCCTTGGCCCCAGTTGCCGCAAACATCATCGCAAAGAGGATGATGAGACTATAAATATTGTGTTTCATATCTTTTGTCATAGGAATATTATTTGAAATGTGGTTTGTTCGACTTGATAAGCAGGTTGGTGAGCGACAGGCTCATCGGGTGGAAACCGTACAGGTAGTCGCTGGTGTAGGGCGTGCCGCCGTTGATGATGCAGTGCACGTAGTCGTGGCAGGCCATATCCATCGGGATGATGCCCACGGTGCCCTCATTGCGCTGCAGGTCGGCAACAACCAGCGGGTGCAGGTTGGAAGCATTGGTGATGTAGCCGCGCGGCGACACCTCGGTATAGGCCGAGCAGTGGTTCACGATCCAGATATTGTCGTCTGTGGCGGTGACCTCGCGGGCGGTGTGCATCATGTCGATGACCGTCTTCTGCTTGTTCTTCATCCGCTTCTCAGTGGTGGTCTTGTAGTAGTCCTGCTTGTAGAGCGTAGCCTTGATCGTGGTGTCGTTCATATTGTACATCGCACAGTTGCGCTGGGCCACGGGGTCGAGATCCTCATCAATGTCAGGGTCCTCGTCGGGCCAGTCGCAGTACACAATCGGGAAGTTATAGAAGGCATTCACCGAACGCAGGTCGTAGCGGCTCAGCCACAGTATCTTGCCGCGCATCTCGCCGACGGTGATGTCAGGGCGCCAGTTCTCGACGAACAGTCCCTTATATTTGTCCATGCTCAGTACCTTACTGAGTAGCGGCACCCATTTCTTCTGGTCTTCCATACCGTTGTCGGCCTGCAACTTGGCAATGAAGAACTCCGTCGGGTGGGCTTTCAGGAAGCGCTGCAACTGGTCGATGGTCCACTCGAAGGTGATGTCGAGTTCGCTGATGCCGTGTGTCAGGCGCAGGATCTGCTTCTCCTTCGGGTCGGTGGCCAGGGTGTCGATGCTCACCACGGGGCGAATGTCGAAGAACCGCAGGCCGCTGGCCATCTGCTCCTCGAGTGTGGATACCTGGCTGATAGCCGTCATGTTGAATATATACTTCAGCACGGGCTGGTAGAAGCCCATACCGGTCATAGTGTCGTGGGTGCCGGGGATGGTCAACTTGCACACCTTCGTCTCGTCCCTGACCATGCTCAGCCAGTCGGTGGCGGGGGTGGGCAGATCGTAGGCAATGGCGATGCTGTCCTGGTAGCCCTCGGAGAAGATGAACGGCGAATCGAGGGAGACCCCTTCTTCGTAGACTTTCTCCAAGTCCTCATCACTGCAACTGCTCAGTGCCGTCATAGCCGTAACGGCCATGATGACATACATTAGTTTCTTGTTCATAAGTTTACTGATCATTGTTTATTATTATTAATTGATATTTATGGATTCAATTGCTTAGTTTAATCGCCAAAGTCAAACTTGTAGCCCAGCGTGAACTGCCAGAAGCGGTGCTTGCTATTCTCGGGGTCTTCCTTCAGGACATTGATGAGTCCCAGGTTATAGCGGGCTTCGAGCACAATTTTTTTGAACTCGTAACTGATGGCGATGGGGATGGAGAGATCCACTTTGTTGAACTGTTTTGAGAGTTCATTCTCCACATAGGTTTGTGCAGGTCTTCCCCAGTTGACGAAGCGTTCTTCCAACTTGTAGTCAGCATTATACTCGATGCCGTCGACCGTTACCCTCTTGCGGGCGGAAAATCCTACCTGCACGCCAGCCTTGACAGCCAGGCCTGCTTCGGGTATAGGGTAGAAGTTCAGTGTAAAGGGTATATTGATGTAGTCCATAGCCAACTTGAACAAGTCGTCTTTGGTCTTACTGCCGCGCTTGGTATAGTTCAGGCCGAACGCGAAGCCCAACTGATCAAGCATGGCATACTCAAAGTCTACGCCTGCTGTAAACGAGACCATGCTGCGGAGTGTGGCATCGTAGGTGCCATCAGTCTGGGAAGAATCGAATAGTTGACGTGTCATGTCGGATATACCAACACCCGCTTTGGGGGTGACATACCAATTGCCCGCTTCGATCTGGGCGTTCATTTTGACGGAAGCCATCAGGGCGATGGCGAGAAATACAATTTTCTTCATAACAATAATTAGAGTTTTTGATTATTATTTTGTTCCACCTCCAAGGGCGATAGTTGCTGAATCCGCCTCCAAAGTTACGAAAAAAAAAACATTCCGCCGCGCCCAAAAAGACCGCACCGAAAGATTTTGCATATTTTGAAACAAATATTGCAGATTTTGAAAGTCTCCGCGATTTTTTGCATATTTTGAAACTCAAATTGCATATTTTGAAAGTCCAAAATACGAACCTTAAGAGTCAAAACAGCACAAAAAAAGACCTAAAATCGCATACCGAAGTTTAGTTGCACATCGGCCTCCCTGTTGTTTATCCTTGTGTCAGCGTTGTTCCTATATAGATACTGGCGATAGTTGGAAAGGAAATTGAGCAGATACCGGTCAAAACTATAACTGACTGCGATACGCCCGAAGTAGTTGAATACGAAGCGGCTCCGCCCGTTATCCACCGCGTCATAATAGTGTTTGTCATAATTGCTCCAGCGCTGACGCTCTGCCTCCATCTGCTGGGCCCTGACGGCAGGGTCTTCGGATGTGGCGGCGTATGCGTATGAGCCATTGAAGTCCCAGTTCTTGTGTACCATGTGATTCCAGATGGAAATCATGGGAATCACCGACATGTGTACACACACCTTTCCCCCATTGATAGACCAGTTGTATCCATAACCAGGCCCAAAAGAGAGTTTCCAGTTGCGGAAGATGTCACGCTCATGGTTAAAAAGGCTATTGGCCCCGAACCGGCTCTGGTAATAGTTACCCATCACGAACAGGCTGCCGGCACTCCGCTTCTGCACCATATCCCCGTAAGCACCCGCCGCAAGGCTGAACTTCTTGTTGTTAAACACATAATAGCCTTCCACATAGAAAACCTTCAGGTCGATCTTACCTGAAGGGATCGTACTTTCTGACGTTACAGCCGGGTCACTCGTCTGGTTCTCTATATTGTGCGTCCACTGCGTCATAGCCTGGTTGAACGAGTCATCCAGGACGCCCTCCATATTCTTGAGTGACTTGTAGCGAATACGTGCGCCCCATACAGAGCCGTTCTTCGCAAGCCCAAACGACATACTGTAGCGATTGCGGATAGGTATAGGGAGTTCCACTGATATACCACGCCAGTCGATGCCCAACTCCATCTCTGACTGATAAGTATGCATATCGGCCATCATGTATTTCTTCTCAGACATGTTGGATGGCATATACCGGCCATCCAAGGGGATATCCGCATTATCGACATTCACTGGAAAAGTCATGTCATGCTGCTGAAAATAGCCGTAATAGCCAAGATACACCATACGGCTCAACTTAGGCTTACGGATATAATTGGTGTCAACACCCTCATCCTGCAAGCGGTCGATCATCTCATCTGCGGATTTCAGTAACTTGCCTAATCCATGATTCCAAAAGGTTCTTTCCTCCTGTGCAGAAGCGTACAGGGAACTTAAAAAGGCAAATGCCAAAAAAACAATAAAACGCCTCATCATATCTCTCTTCTTTATGTATTTACCCCTCTGCATCGCGCATCCACGCCGTCACGCTTAGGCCCGTGCGCTGCTTGAAGGCGAGGCTGAAGGTGCTGTAACTGCTGTAGCCACTCTCGCTGGCCAATTCCCGGGCAACGACGCGCTGGCCGGCCTTGGCGGCCTCCTGATAGCGGCTGATGAAGTAATTGATGCGCAGATTGTTGATATAGGTGTTGTAAGTAATGCCCTGACGGGAGAAATACTGGCTGAGATAGAAGCGGTTGGTGCCTATCACATGGGCCAACTGCTGCAGGGTCAGGTCGTGCTGCAGGTAGAGTTGTGTGGCTATACAGCGCTCGGCCAACAGCATTTCTGTCTGGGCGAGATCATTAGTGACGAGACTGGCCAACGGCTGCTGTTCCTGGGTCGGGACATCCGGTGCTTCGGTCATCTCTGGAGCCGATGCTGTGCCCGCTTCTTCCGCCGATGCGCTTTCTAACTGCGGTATCGTCTCTGACATTGGTATGCTGTCCAACTGCGGCAATGTCTCCACGCGCCACAACAGGAGGCCGAACAGCACAATCTCGGTGAAGTGCATGAGGAACATTAAGAAGACGGAGTCGACGTCAATAAGTGTATAGATAATGAACAGCAACAGGCAGGCGAGCGTCACCACCTGGCTCAGCCACACCTTCTTGTTCTCCAGATCGGCATAGTTGTCGTTCAGCCACCTTCCGTAGTGTCTGACGGCAAACACCATATAGACGGTGAAGAGTATGTAGAGCAACAGAATGTACACAAAGGCTATGAGCAAGATTAGTTGGCTGGGATTGACCATGTACACGCCCCCCAGCACCACAAATGGCAGCATAGCCACAAAGACGGGCCAGACGCGCCGCCTACGATCCTGAAGCATGGAGAGCAACGTGCCCGCAAGCGTGGTCAACTGCGTCACGCAGTCGAATACGACAAGCGCCACATACCCCGCTGAATGGATTACACCGTCCATAGAATGATAATTGCGGAAATGGAAGTAGAAAAACAACCACCACACATGACCCAGTGCCGACAGGGCAAAGAACGACGCCGCCCAACGGCGCAGCCGCAACGGCGGCGTGATGTCAGGCGCAAAAGCATTGCCCCGGCGCAGCAACAGATAGAGAGCCGCAAATAGCGGCATCGCTCCCGTCACGCCGTAGAGGATGAAAAACAGTATCAACCGAATAGGTATATGCGCGAATATATCCATTTCGCGTGCAAAGGTAGCAAATTATTGGTGATTATTTCACAAATCGGTCGTGTTTAACGTAAATTTTGATGCAAATCTCAGATTTTTATTATACCTTTGTACCCGACAAAATGAAGAATGGCGTACTCTATTGCATAGGGCTGGGCGGGCTGATCCTTGTGCTCTTCGCCCTGAACC
>ERZ842401.5404-NODE-5404-length-14197-cov-38.718569_pt1 | contig 14197 bp, 17 predicted proteins | sample MGYA00521270_ERZ842401 | MGnify/ENA primary metagenome ERZ842401 (study PRJEB31892, sample SAMEA3878208) | bioreactor metagenome | biome: Moose rumen | place: Sweden | collected 2011-10 | study: EMG produced TPA metagenomics assembly of the PRJEB12797 data set... | reverse complement strand
TTCATAATTTTGCCTCCTGTCTCGCTTTTCCTTACACAGTTTATTGTACACTCTCGGTACTTGCCTACTCTACCTGCTCTGTTGTTCTGATAGACACATTCGCGCTGTCTTTGATATGCTCAAACGTCAGAAGCACAGACCTGACTTTAGGGGCGGCATTGAGGCTAAACTTCTCAAGTCTTGGCACATCGAACTGTTCAGGGAAGTCAATCCTAAATAGATTTTCTTCGCTTACGACACTCCTGATGACCTCCCTCCTCTCGAACATGCCGCAAGGCTCTTCAAGGAGGCGGGCTACGGCAATAGAAACCTCCTCCGCTGTTACGTCCTCATCGGTTATCCGGGTGATTCTTTCGACTTCGCCACTAAACGGCTGGAGACTGTCAAGGCTCTCGGCTTCTGTCCTATGGCCATGCTCTACAGGGATTTCAAAGGCGATACCACTCGTGATTGGCGCAGATTCCAACGCTCATGGGCCAGACCTGCCGCTATCTATTCTCCTCACTGGCATGACCCTTTACAGCCTTAATGTATAATAAACATTATAATTTCTTTAGGGAGATGAACAGTACGGAAAACGATTTTAACAAAAACACACCGACTCCTTACGATGATGCCTTTCGGACTATGATGAATGATTGCGTGAAACTTCTCATCCCTGTCATTAACGAAGTCTTCGGCAAACATTATTCTGGCAATGAGAGAATCATTTTCAGACCAAATGAGCATTTCATTAACCAGCAAGACGGCTTGGAGCAAAAAAGAATTACTGATAGTTCATTTTCTATTATCTCTGATGACAATTCGGAGGATAAATTTATTCTTGAGTGTCAATCTACTGATGATGATACTTTGCTCATCAGGATTTTTGAGTATATTACTCAGGAAGCTCTCGACTCTGGCTTAATAACAAAATACAAACTTACTGTTACTATTCCTCATGCTGCCGTTCTCTTCCTGCGCTCTAAAAAGAGTACCCCTAACTCTATGAATATTGTCATCAATACTCCAGGCGGATCAGTTTCTTTCGATGTCCCGGTTATGAAGGTTCAATCTTACTCTTTGGAACAGATTTTCGATAAAAATTTATTGTTCCTTCTGCCTTTCTACATTTTCAATCTCGAAAAGAACTTCCCTCAGTATGAACGTAATGAGGCCGCATTACAGAGCCTGAAAAACGTTTACTCTGACTTCATGCTCAGGCTTGAAAACGCCGTTGATGAGGGACGTATTTCGGCTTACTACAGAAGAACCATTCTCGATATGAGTAAAAAAGTTCTTGAAAATATCGCCGCTAAATATCACAATATTCAGAAAGAGGTGAATAACATTATGGGCGGACAGATTCTTGAACATGAGGGCAAAACTATCTACAACGCTGGCATTAAAGAAGGGATTGCTATCGGTCAGAGAGAAGAAAAATTTGACACCGCTAGACGTTTACGTGCAATGGGCTTGAGCGACAATGATATTCAGCAAGCTACAAATCTTTCATTTGATGATATTCGCATATTATGATGCTTAACTCATAATACCATGAAATATTACACCGCTGGATTTAATATACACTCTACGGCGGTGCGCTAGGTTGTGGTGAAAGATGATATTTTTCCGCAGAGACTTATGACTCAAATGTACTGTGGAATACTATTCGCTAAAAAGCAATGTAAGATTCGGAGTTCGTGTAGCCTCAATATATCTTCTTGGGTCGTCATCACTTCTGATAATAATATTCCTGTACTTACATACGGATCAGCTTCTGAGGCTTCCAACGCTGTCAAAAATCTTCTACCTCTTTCTGGTCTCTCAGTACCACATTATGAAATATACTTGATGTCGCCATTTTCGCGCGTCCTCCTTTTACAACGTCTGGTTCATTTCTTCCATCATTGTCTTAAACCCTCGATACTTGTCAAGATTTCTCTCCAAATCTCGATGGATTAGATTATTGATGTACACTGTGATATTTCCCCTGAAAAAGTACGAGGCTAACTCTACTCCTTTAGGGAGAAAAAACGGACACCCTTTTAAGATACGGGCATCCGCTTTTCTTCATGGTACAGGTTAAAAGCTATTTTCTGTTGTCAAAAACTTCATTGGCAATACGTAATGCGTTAAGCGTCCGAGGAAAACCGACATAAGGATTCATTACCGTGATTACTCCGATTACTTCCTCTTTTGTCGCTCCTGCTTCAAGCGTCCCAAGTACATGTGATTTGTACTGAGCTTCAGCCGTTCCAAGTGTCCCGATAACCGCCATCGTAATCATTTCGCGAGTCTTCATATCAAGAGTCCCCCGCGTGTAAGTGTCGCCAAAACAAAACGCAGACAAATCATCCTGCAAATGTTTCTGATAATCCGGCGTTGAGTCCCTCATCTTGTTGATACGTTCCCCGTATGCATTGACCTGGAACGCGAGTCCCTTCTCGAATCTGTCTGTGTCTGTTGTAGTCCCCTGATTTTCGAGCGGCAGCTTGATTCCTTTTGCTGTGAACACTTCATTGACAACATCAAGAGCCTCAAAAACTTTCGGAAATCCTATATACGGCACAACATGATAAAGTGCTTCGCGAATCTCAAGCGGCTTCACTCCCAATGCAAGAGCCTCACCAGCAACACGCGCAAGAAATTTATGATTCTGATTCGTGGTCAGTACGACAATCTCAACGAGTTTGCGTTCAGTCTGAGAAATTTTTGCCTGCATCACTATGTCAGCATAGATATATTTTTCATGACTGCTGAAAGTTCCGGGTCATTCGCTGATTCAGTCATGGCCGATTCTCCGTTGGCGAGGGCGTAATTCTCATCGGCTAGCTTTGCCCGGTCGTAACCGTCAAGGGTGCTGGCATATGCTGATGACGTAAGCATGAGCATTAGCGCGAAAATTATTGCCGACCTCATAGCGTCCTCCCGAAAAACTCCTTCAGCTTGTTGATTTCCTGCTCTACATATTCGGGAACATAATACGTCTGAATGTGGAATGCACCCTGTATCAGGAATAATTCTTTGTCCGTAGTGCCTGTCGCTTTCTCGATAGCGTCCTCTGACATATAGAGTGAGTCAGCCGTGCTTCCTGCCATCATGAGCAATGGAACGTCAATTAGCTTGATGTTGTCTGTTGCGTCCCATGCCATAAGCTCTGTGAGGCTTGAGCGTGTGTACTCAAATGTTGAATTAGGGTGTCTGTGAGTTTTGCCGTAATACTTCATACCCTCGCGGTAAAGGTCATTAGTGATTGCGTTGATAGACTCATCGGTGAGTGCGTCAAAGTCCACAGTGCCAGCCGCCAAATCTTTGCCCCTAGCGTCTGAGGCCTGAGCGAGTCTATCCTGAATGTCGCGGATCTGGCTGCTCATATAACCTTCACGCCTTACACGCCCACTGTTGAACATGCTCAAGGTTGCTACTGATTTTGCGCGCTTATCTGACTTCGCCGCGTTGAGTGTGTAGCCACCTCCGCCACAGATCCCCAGAAGGCCGATTCTGTTTGCGTCAACACCGGGATAAATCGTGAGAAGGTCAACCATGCCATGAATATCCTCCGTCCTGAAGAAAGGTACATCCGTGTGTCTGGGAAAACCGCCGCTTTCACCCTGATATGCCGCATCTGCCGCAACAGCAATGTACCCTGCCTCAGCAAGTTTCTGCGCGAAGAGTCCCGTAACCTGCTCCTTCACGCCTCAGTTAGGGTGCGCTACTGTAACAGCAGGATATTTTCTTGACGGGTCATAGTCTGCTGGAGTATAGACATTCGCGGCAATGGTTATTCCGTTGAGCTGGTAGCTTATCGGGTGAATATTGACTTTGCCCGGAACGTTCTCGGTGATTGCGTCAGCATAGACGAGTCCCCAAGGGTTAGCGTTGTGGGTTTTGGGCTGGCGTTCGGTGAAACTTTTTGCGGGCATCATGTCAGCAAAAGCAACACCGCATACGAGCATGAAACATACGGCCATGAATATTATTGTGAGTCTCATGGGATTATTCCTCCTGTAAAAATTTTTGCAGGATAAATATATTTTGCGGTTGTTACTGTTTGTCCAGACTGCACGAACACGGAAGAAGATTGCTCACATATTCAGCCGCCCCAGATAAAACTCCGTCATAAAATCCTTGCTTGCCGTCAATATATTTCACTGCCTCTTTCAGCTCCTCAATTTGTGCGCAGAGTTTTTCACGAGTCCTGCTGAGAATAATTTTGCGCTGTGGTATGCTCTCTTTACCCTGAAGGCACAGCGTCATATATTCGCGTATATCGTCGAGACTCATTCCGCATTTCCGCAATTTTCGCAGGCTCTTAATCCACGCAATATCATTCTCATCAAATATTCGGCGGTTAATCCTGTCGCGTTTCACGTTCGGCACAAGTCCTTCGTTGCAGTAGAACTTGAGTCCCTGATATGTCATACCGGTTTCGCGACAAGTCTCCATCATCGTATAAATCATAATCTTTCACTCCTAGCAGAAATTGAGCGTTTGTTACTGACGGTTATTATAATTTACGATATTTACAATCACATAAGGAGGCACGATTCTAATGGAAAAATTTTTATGCGCGTTAATGTTATTGTCGCTCGCTGTTCCTTCTCATGCTCTTAACATAAAGGAGCAGGGAATATTTTCGGTGGGCGGTGTTGTGCTTTCAACTGACGGGACATTTGACCCTGTTCACGGGCAGTTTGACCCAAAAGGTCAGACTCATCACGCTGACCACGCAAATGTTCTCTATCAAATTCCAGAAGGCAGCAGCAAATTGCCGATGGTGTTTCTTCACGGTTACGGTCAGTCGCGAATGGGATGGATGACGACTCCTGACAGCCGCCCAGGTTGGAGCGATATATTTCTCCGCAAAGGCTACGGGGTTTACCTTGTTGACCAGCCAAGAAGAGGCGAGGCAGGACAGACCAGCAAAGCCGCAGAAATTTCGACTCTCACGCAGGATCAGAACTGGTACACGCAGTTCCCCGATGACCCTGAAAGCCTCAATCAGTTTTTCCGGCAGATGACTCCAAACACGGGGGATTTTGACGTTGATGTTATTGTCGCGGCGTTCGTGAAAATCTTTGAGCGTTGTGGAAATGGAATTCTATTCACGCATTCACAGGGAGGAATTCCAGGCTGGAATATCGCAATTGCAACCGACAAAGTGAAAGCTGTAGTTGCTGTTGAGCCGGGCGGACTGTTTTACTTCCCTGAAGGCGAGACTCCCGAAAATATTCCCACTAATTACGCACCTGTAAGAGCGCAGTCTGTATCACCCGAAAATTTTGCAAAGCTCATCGAACAGCCAATAATAATATATTTCGGCGACTTCATACCCTATGAGCCTGTCGAGATTCCATCGCGTGATTATTGGCGCGGAGTCAGAGCTATGGCCTTCAAGTTTGCGGAGTGCGTCAACAAACACGGAGGCGACTGCACAGTGATTGACCTTCCAAAAATTGGCATTAAGGGTAACGAGCATTTTATTTTCCAGGACAAGAATAATGATGTTGTTGCTGAACATGTCGCTGAATGGCTCAAGTCAAAGGGGCTGTAATTCATGCGTACTTGGCTGATTACAGGCTGTTCTTCAGGAATTGGGCGGGGAACGGCTGAAGCTGTTTTGAGGCGCGGAGATTCTGCAGCAATAACCGCTAGGAATACCGCTGATATTAGCTCCCTCACGAAAAAATATCCCGACACAGCATTAGCCCTCGCTCTTGATGTTACGGACAATGACAGCATAGATAGAGCGGTGAAAATTGCACTTGAACGTTTCGGAAAAATTGACGTTCTCATGAATAACGCGGGATTCGGTTATCGCTCTACAGTTGAGGAAAGCGACATGAAAATTATAGTCTCACTGTTCCAGACTCATTTGTTTGGACCGTTTGAGCTGATAAAGAAAATTCTGCCGGGAATGAAATCGCGCGGACATGGCGTAATAATTAATGTCTCATCAATTGGTGGCATAAGGTCAGCACCTAATAACGGCTGGTATTCTGCCTCAAAAGGCGCGCTTGAGCTTATGAGCGATGCTTTGCGGAAGGAACTTCAAAACTCGGGTGTGAAAGTCCTTACGGTAGAGCCGGGAGCATTCCGCACAAAATTTTATGTGTCAATAGCGGGGAAATCTGCAGCAAATGAGACAGGCCAGCCCGGAGACCCTTACAGAGCCGGAGAAATCATAGCCGGAATCATTGAGCGGCCAGACTGTCCCGGAAGATTGTTACTCGGAAGCGATGCCGTGAGAAGCATTACGGGAGAATTTGAGTCGCGGCTTGATGAGATCAGAACATGGGAATCATTAAGCATTATGTCAGACTACAAGACAGGAGAAAATTTACAATGAGGAAAATTTTTGTTTGCGCGTTTGTGATTGTGCTTGCGTTGTGCACAGTGTCATCAGCGGAAATTCTCGCAGGGCCGGGCATCGCAGTGGCAGAGACGGTGAACGGAAAACTTCAAGGCTTCATACGCAATGGAATATTCACGTATCACGGAGTCCAGTACGCAACAGCAGAACCCTTCATGCCCCCGGTAAAAGTCTCATCATGGGACGGCGTGAAGCTCGCGCTGAATTACGGCTCTATATCCCCGCAAAGCATAAAGCCCGAAGACGACATGTTCCCCGTTCATTATTACTGGCCTTTGTGGGAAGGAAGAAATTATCCGCAAAGCAACAGATGTCAGAACCTCAATATTTGGACTCCCGGACTTGATGACGCAAAACGCCCGGTAATGATATGGCTTCACGGCGGAGGATTCGAGGCAGGGTCATCATTAGCTGAGGACGTTTACCGCGGGGAAAATTTGTCCCGGAAAGGAAATGTTGTAGTCGTCAGCTTAAATCACAGGCTGAATATTATGGGCTTCCTTGATCTTTCTGTTTACGGCGAAAAGTACAAGTATTCAGGCAATCTCGGAATAATGGACATCGTTGCGGCTCTCGAATGGGTAAGGGACAACATATCACATTTCGGAGGCGACCCGAATAATGTTACGCTGTTCGGTCAGTCAGGAGGCGGCGCGAAAATTCTAACCTTAATGGGTACACCTTCGGCAAAAGGACTCTTCCACAAGGCAATCGTGCAGAGCGGTGCTGTTGAAATGATGGGAATAACCTTGCCGGATCAGAAATTTTCACGCAGAGTAGCTGAATTGGTGCTTGCTGACTTAGGCATTGAACCCGCGAATGTTGACAGCCTGAAAGATATTCCCTTCGAGCGTCTCGACATGGCCGGGAAAAAAGCTCTTGCTGAAGTCAAAATTTCGTGGGCCCCAATCAAGGACGGAGATTATATCCCGAAAGATCCCGTGAAAGGCGGCTTCAGTGAATGGGCAAAAGATATTCCCCTAATGGCCGGCTCAGTGCTTAATGAATGGATAACAATTCGTGAATTTGTCCCGAAAATGGCAACTGCTCAGAGCGACAACAAAAATTTATGGGACGAGGCTAAAACGTCAGCCAAACTCCGTGAACGTTTCGGTGATAAGGCAGACAAAATTACAGCGGCATTCCTCAAGGCTTATTCGTGGAAAAAGGCCGGAGACTCTCTCTATGTTGACACGTGGTTACGGCTCGGAGCGATAAAGACTCTCAGCACAAAAGCAAAACAGCCCGCGCCCGTCTACTCATATATGTTCACGTGGGAGACTCCTATTATGGGCGGCTATGCAATGGCGTATCACTGCTCTGAATTACCGTTCGTGTTCAACAATATATCCCTCAGCGAGAAAGCTACAGGCGGCGGAGAAAAAGCTCAGGCACTCGCGGACAAAATGAGTCAGGCGTGGATAGATTTTGCGAGAACGGGCAATCCGGGATGGGAAGCGTTTACTCCTGAGAACGGCGCAACAATGATATTTGATGATGTGCCTGTATTAATGAATCATCATGACGATGAACTGATGAAACTTTTGACGGAATGAATATCTTGATGAAAATATCTGCTGCCCTGCTTCTGTGTATTATTGCGAGCGAGGTGGCTTCTGCGCATGGAAAAGTGAGCGCACACACAAAAATTTCTGACGTGATAAATAATCCTGCATTCGGGGATTACGGACGAATGATTTTCCCGCTGGACGAATATTATTACAGCGGTAACACATTGGGCGATTTGCACCTGACATGGTACAGCCATATTAACCCGGCAAGAACCGTTGACGTGATAAATCATATGCTTGACGAAGTGAATAACGGCAGGCAGATATTTTTCCGAATATATCCCGGAGATGATTCACGCTCAAAAGTTACGGGGCTGTTTTTCTTCAGGGGGAATCGCGGCGCAAAATTTGCGGTCTGCAACGCCGGAGGAGGCTTCGTGTTTGTCGGCGCGATTCATGACAGCTTCCCTCACGCATTAGAACTTTCACGAAGGGGCTATAACGCTTTCGCATTGATATACCGTCCCGGGGCTGACACGGCATGTGAGGACTTAGCGAGGGCAATCGCATTCATCCATGAAAACGCGAATGATTTTGGCGTTGACGTGAGCAACTATTCATTGTGGGGAGGCTCTGCGGGCGCGAGAATGTCGGCGTGGCTAGGCTCATACGGAACTGAGGCATTCGGCGAGAAAACATATCCCCGTCCCGCTACTGTCATAATGCAGTACACTGGGCTATCGGAAATAACCGGACGCGAGCCTCCTACATATGCCTGTGTCGGAACGTCAGACGGTATAGCTCCCTACAGGTCAATGCAGTCTTACGTGAACAGAATCAAAGCTAACGGAACTGATGCGATGATTGAGATTTTTCCGGGACTGCCTCACGGATTCGGGCTTGGCGAAAATACAGCCGCTGAAGGATGGCTGGATAACGCCGTAAAATTCTGGGAAACTCACATGTAATTTTAGAACTATTACAGGTATGCTCATCATTGCATTAACACACTATAGCATACCTGTAACTGACCACTTTTGAGCTTCCGTCTTCCATGCTGTATAATCTCACTTTATATTTACTCATTTCTTTTGCTCATTTGGGAGGCGATTTTTTGGTCTTTGGTTACGCTCGCGTCAGTACCAACGGTCAAGCTAGAGACGGCAACTCTCTCGAAGCTCAGGTTCTTGCTCTCAAACAGGCGGGGGCTGTCAACATTTTCTCTGATGTCTTCAGCGGGTCTAAGAATGCTCGCCCTCAGCTTGATAAACTACTCAATATCATTCAGTCTGGCGATAAACTCATTATTACTAAGCTAGACAGAATCGCTCGTAGTGTCATTCACGGCATTCAACTCATCGATTCCCTCAATACTAAGGGAGTTACTATCGATGTTCTCAACGTGGGCATCATCGACAACTCTCCTACGGGTAAGCTCATCCGTAACATCATGCTCGCTTTCTCAGAATTTGAGCGTGATATGATTATTCAGCGCACTCAGGAAGGTAAAGCTGTCGCTCGACAAAATCCCAATTTCCGTGATGGTCGCCCCAAGAAATTTACTAGAATCCAAATTGACCATGCTTTGGAGCTATTGCAGAATCATTCCTACAAGCAGGTTGTTGCTATGACTGGAATAAGCAGGGCTACTCTCGGCAGAGCCAAAGCGGAACAAAAGTGCAGAATTTCACAATCATTTTAGTCATAAGAAAGGGAACTTATTACAATACTATGCTAGACAGAACACCTAAAATTTTTATCTCGTACAGCTGGGAATCTGAAAATACAAAGAATATGACCATAGAACTTGCTGAAGCATTGCTTAGACACGGTATCGATGTAGTACTTGACGTATGGGACCTAAAGCCAGGTCAAGACATGTATGCCTTCATGGAACGGTCTGTTAAAGACGAAGAAATTGACAGAGTCCTCATGATCTGCGATAAATCTTACGCTAAAAAAGCAGACTCTAGAAAGGGCGGAGTAGGGGCTGAGACTACGGTAATATCCTATGAAGTGTATAACGATACTCAACAAGGAAAATTTATACCTATCATCATCGAAGTTGACGATGATGAAAAGCCATTCCTTCCTGCGTATCTCAAAAGCAAAATGTATATTAATCTTTCCGATGAACACTATGAAAGTGGGTACAATCAACTACTTAGGATTATTTATGAACAACCAGAAAACAGGAAACCTGCGCTCGGTACTCCCCCCGAAGATATCTTCAAGGAAGAACCCACGTTCCTATTACCTATGAGAGAGGCCGTTAGAAAATTAGAAGCTCATGATTTCAAGCGCGTCAACAAAAATACAGCTGATGACTTCATAAATCTCTATTTAGACTCCCTCAAGGGGTTTTACAGGAAGGACAACTTCATACCTGATAGATTTTTAGACGACTTCAGAGCCATGAACGAAAATAGAAGCTACTTTCTTAAATTCCTAGAACTACTCGCTACAAGTGATAAAATCGCTCTCGGTGAGTTTCTTGCAGGAGCTTTCGAGCATATCTACAACACGCTATGCGATCTGCATTTCTTCGAACCACAAGCAAATGGTTGCAACGTTTACAGCTTCGACATCTTCAAGTTGCACGTATGGGAATTATTCCTGTGTTCCATGACTTATCTGTTGTATCACGAGATGTTCTCCAACATTCACGATTTACTCGTTCACACTTACTTTCTCAGGAGGTCTCCTCTAAGCGAGGAAACACTACCAAGTAGTTACGGGGCATTCTGGTTCAAAACATACGAATTAGAGCCATCAATCAAGAAATCATCTCCAGAATTAAAGCAACAAATAACGCCAATAGGACATATCATTTGCATAGAAAGAGAGATGCAACCTATCTATTCAAGGAAAGCAATAGCTTATGCAGACCTCTTCCTGTTTCAGATACTTGACGGCCTAGAACTAGGGATTGAAGATTCTCCATCATGGTATCCCGTATGCTACATATACTCTGATACAGATTATTCCATATGGCAAAAACTTCGTTCACGTAAGTTCTGTGAAAAAGTCTTCAGTCTCTTCGGAGTACAATCTATCGATGCCCTCAAACAGAAAATATCCAAGTGCAGGAGTAAACCAGCAAGCGTTTACGACAATTTGATGATACCAGCATTGCCTATCAGTAGCTTCATCAATGTCCAAGACATCGGGACTCTCCCATAAATCATGCAGTCAGCTCATGATACAGCCCAAACAGCCTCCGCACAATTTCTTCTTGGCTTATGTCCTTTGGCCAGCCGTATGCCTCACAAACTGCTACATCGTTAGCCTTGTGAGCTTTCAATAACTCTTCCGGCATCGTCAACGGCGCGTAAAGGTCGGCGAGTGAACTTTCAGGGAATTGCGCCCGAACATCGAGGATTTTTTGCGCGGTCATTTCGATTTTCGCTCTCTGCTTCTTACTTGGCAACGGCCACACAAAATTGTTATATACCGCCGGGGAGTAACGAATATCACTCTTTATCCGTCCGGCTACAACTCGTACCCATGCCATATGAACACTTGAGGTCAGCACTCCAAACTCATATATTGATACGTCTGGGATTATGCTACAAGCATCACCGGCTATTACTTCTGGCAACATGAAACCGATCGGAATATATCTGCGGTTCTCGGATGAATGTCTTGGAATCACTAAATACGTGGAACTAGGTTGTCTGTTTTGGCAGAAAAGGTACGGGTAATCGGCCATTTTCCGAATCCTGTCCGCATTGCTACGTTCTCGAATGGCTTTCACTCTCTCAAGCCGTGCCTTGATCTCTGGAATATTCGCATAATCTGAGGGGTTGCCGTCCTTAAACCAAAAGCAATAACGCGAATATTCTCCGACCTTATCATGCAAAAATTCTCGCGCTCCTATGAACGGCCTAATATATTTCGACAATACTGGATATTTTGCCTCTAGCTGTATTTTCTCATCCGATGTCATGAGTAATCCTCCGTCATCTGTCGGCGGGCTTCCTGTCGTCATCTTCGAGATACCGTTTCGCGGTTTGTTCATCCTGTTCGTTATCCACATGTCCGGCGCGTCATAAAGATACGGGTTAATGTGCGTGGCTTCAGTGCTGCTGTTCTGGTCATAGATAAACTTCGCTTCTCCACTCTCAAAACTCGTAAAACCGACTATTACGCAATGAACTACCGCTTCCTCCACTGCCTCACTACTCCATACAAACGGTTTATACGCAAAGTTTATTACTGCTCCGTAGTCCTCAATCATCTTTCTCCAGAATGTTGGCACTGATTCTCCTTGACATATTGAATTTGTTGAGACAAACGCAACTTTTACAGCTGTCCCCTTGATGTAGTCCATCGCCTTCTTGTACCAGCATATTACGTAATCTAGTTTCGTCTCGATTTCTCCCTTGCCCCAGATAAATGCCATATCATCAGACTGTTCCCTCGTTCGCACTGATTGGCCTATGAAAGGAGGATTACCCATAATAAAATTTAGTTCTTCTGTCCTTACTACTTTACTCCAATCAATTCTCAGTGCATTCGCCTCGATTATCCTGTTATAAGACTTCAGAGGCAGAAAGTCGCCTATAAACGTGATTAACCTTTGAGCCTCATTCATTCTCTGTGTCTCGTTCCACATCTGCGCTTCGGCTATCCACAGGGCGGTTCGCGCTACTGACACCGCGAAATCGTTTATCTCTATTCCGTAGAACTGCGAGATTGGTACTTTGATTAGCGATTCATTTTTCGGCGGCGTGTATGAGCTTTCAGCAAGTGTCTTGATTATCCTGTTCTCAATCCTACGGAGCGACAATTCTCAATCCTACGGAGCGACAAATACGACTCTGTCAGGAAGTTACCTGAGCCACAAGCGGGGTCTAAGAATTTCAGAACGGATAATTTCTTCTGAAAGACTCTTAGCTTTTGCGTTCGGCTTCGAGATTTTGGCGAGGAGATTATCGCATTCAGTTCATCATTCAGGCCGTCAAGAAATAGCGGATCAATCACCTTGTGAATATTCTCGACGCTCGTGTAATGCATTCCGCCTGAGTGCCGCGTCTCTGGGTTCAATGTACTCTCGAATACTGCTCCGAATATTGTCGGACTTATTCCTGACCAGTCGAAGCCCTCGCTCATGTCCTCTAGGATTATCCGCAACGGTTCTCCATCAAGCTGGGGCAGCTCTATATCTTTCTCCGCAAAAAGTCCGCCATTTACATACGGAAATTCTCTCAATACTGACTCTAGGTATGGTTCTCTCTCTTCTGGCTTCTGGTCAAGAACGTCAAACAGCTTATGCAGAGCATACAGCGCAGTAGCTTCGCGAGACTTCAGATAATCATGAAACTGTCCCTTCTCAAATAGTCGGGCATCTTCCGCATATAGCAGGAATACTACTCGGACACAAAATATATTTAGGCTTCTTTGTGAAGCAGGGTTTTCGGGATTTATATAGCGTTCCCGCAATGAATCATACAGTTTCCCTACTAGTTCTCCGGCTCGTACTGATAATTCTACTTCTCGTATAGTCTTCGGACTTGCTGCCTTCACGTCTACTAGGAAGGATAGCTTGTGCCAATCTCTGGCCAAGTCCGCTAGTAAAATCACTTCAGGCCGGGCTTTCAGCTCTTCCATGTCATACACTCGGAACTCTCAAAAGTTGCAGACTACAATCCAGCGAGCGCGTTGTGAATCAGGCAACCAATCTGAATAACGCTTCGCCTGCTCATACGGTGTCATCAACTGCCCGTCTGACTAAACTACTGCCTTATCAAGATTTACGTCAACACTCTTCTGCTCAATTAATGTCCGAGTCGAGGGGAGATAGCCATCAATGAAACCCACATGCTCAAGCTCTACTCTTTTCTCAAACTCTATACTCTGTGTTGGTGAGGTAATCCCTAAAACCTCATTCAGAAATTCAATCCAGAATTTTTGCGTTTCACTTTTTTCATCGCCCCTGCATTGCCATTTCTCTATGAATTTTTCTATTGAGAGTAATAGAACCATCACAAAACCTCCGCATATCATCTTCCATATTACTGCCCTAAATTATAATTGCCCGACATTCTAAATTGCCGAGCAACTACTACGATATAATACTTTCTAACTCAAGCTATCCATTCACCACAATGCTACTCTGCAAAGAACGTCCCGGAATTTTACCCGAAACAGCCGGGATATTCTTGCTCTCAACCAACCGACAAAAAGACTTACTAAGCTAGGTGATCCCCTTACGATATAAACGTTATTCTCCCGAACCTCAACCACTCGATGAACACTGAGAGAAAATTTGACTTCCAGTTCCTTGAGTACTTTCATGATCATCACCTCCTTTCACAGGGATTATATC
>ERZ842401.5403-NODE-5403-length-14198-cov-3.255038_pt1 | contig 14198 bp, 11 predicted proteins | sample MGYA00521270_ERZ842401 | MGnify/ENA primary metagenome ERZ842401 (study PRJEB31892, sample SAMEA3878208) | bioreactor metagenome | biome: Moose rumen | place: Sweden | collected 2011-10 | study: EMG produced TPA metagenomics assembly of the PRJEB12797 data set... | reverse complement strand
CGGGCAGAAATCTATCAAATCTAGAACAAATCAAACAAATAATTTTTGAAAGATTCGGAATTTTTTAGACATACAGACACACTGACATACTGAACACACGTCTATTTGTCTGTTTGTCTGTCTGTCAAAAAACTACACCGCGGCGACAGCATTATATGAACTTATGTTCTTATGTCTAAAAATTCTAACAATACCCACTGAAGTAACAAAGGAGAGAGCCCTGGGTGGGTTCTCTCCTTTTGATTTCATGCTTTACGACGGTTTAGCGGAGCTTGGCGTAGCCGTAGGCGGCGTTGTCGCCGAGTTGCTCCTCGATGCGGAGCAGCTGGTTGTACTTCGCCATGCGGTCGGTGCGGCTGAGCGAGCCGGTCTTGATTTGTCCGCTGTTGGTAGCCACTGCGATGTCGGCGATGGTGGTGTCTTCGGTCTCACCGCTGCGGTGCGAGGTCACTGTGGTGTAGCCGTGACGGTGTGCCATCTCGATGGCGTCGAGGGTCTCGGTGAGCGAGCCAATCTGGTTAACCTTGATGAGGATAGAGTTGGCGGCACCCATCTTGATACCCTTCTGGAGGAAGTTCACGTTGGTAACGAAGAGGTCGTCACCCACGAGCTGACAGCGGTCGCCGATGCGCTCGGTGAGCTTCACCCATCCTTCCCAGTCGTTCTCGTCTAGGCCGTCCTCGATAGAGTCGATGGGATACTTGGTGATAAGCTGCTCGAGGTAGTCGATCTGCTCGTCGTCACTGAGCTTCTTGCCGTTAGGATCCTTCTGCTTGCCGTCCTTGAGCTGCTTGTAGTCGTAGAAATACTTGCCATCCTCGATTACGGCAAACTCGCTGGCAGCGCAGTCCATAGCGATCTTCACGTCCTTGCCGGGCTCATAGCCTGCCTTCTTGATAGCCTCCACGATGCTGTCGAGAGCGTCCTCGATGCCGTTGAGAGCGGGAGCGAAACCACCCTCGTCGCCCACCGCGGTGCTCAGGCCTCGTGCCTTGAGCAGCTTGGCGAGGTTGTGGAACACCTCGGCACCCATGCGGATAGCCTCTTTCTCGGTCGTAGCGCCAACAGGGCGAATCATGAACTCCTGGAAAGCGATGGGAGCGTCGCTGTGAGCGCCACCGTTGATGATGTTCATCATGGGCACGGGAAGCACGTGAGCGTTGGTACCGCCGATGTAGCGATACAGGGGGATGTTCAAGTACTTTGCGGCAGCCTGAGCGGTTGCGAGCGAAACGCCGAGGATGGCGTTGGCGCCGAGGTTGCTCTTGGTGGGGGTGCCGTCAAGCTCGAGCATCTTCTTATCAACAGCGCGTTGTCCGAGCACACACATTCCTTCAACGGCGGGAGCGATCTTGGTGTTGACATTCTCAACAGCCTTGAGCACGCCCTTACCTAGGTAGCGGTTCTTGTCGCCATCGCGCAACTCGAGAGCCTCGTTCTCGCCTGTTGAAGCGCCCGAAGGAACGGCAGCGCGACCTACGATGCCATTTTCAAGCGTTACGTCTACTTCGACTGTGGGGTTGCCACGCGAGTCCAAAATCTCTCTTGCATGAACTTTAGAAATCTTCATAATTGATTGTTAATCTTTATTTTAAACGTAAAAACAGTTATTTTCCATTGCAAAGGTACAAGTAATAAATCATTCTGCAAAATAATTCGTGAAATTTTTCGGTAATTGCGCGTTAGGTGTCGCGGAATTGCGAGGGGGTGTAGCCGGTGAGGCGTTTGAAGTATTTGTTGAAGAACGACGGGTTGGGGAAGTTGAGGTCGTCGCTTATGTTGGCTACAGGTTTGTCGGAGTGTTTGAGTTCCACTTTTGCTCGAGCGATGATGGTGTCGTCGAGCCATTGTTTGGCGGTTTTTCCGCTGATTTCCTTGACGATGGTGCTCATGTATCGCGGCGTGACGCATAGCTGCCGGGCGTAGAAGTCGAGGCTGTGATACGAGGTGGCGTGTTCGCCTACGAGCGCGATGAAATCGTTGAACAGCCGCTGCTGTCGCGACTGAGCCACGACCTCGCTCGGCTTATGGCGGCTGTAGAGGGCGTCGATGAGCCACAGTATGGCCGCCACGAGGCTCATCGATACCATCGCTCCTGCGTGAGCGTTGCTGATATTGTTGTAAAGGTCACGGTGGAGCGAGATGAAATATTGCTGCTCGTCGGGTGTGACGGAGATTACGAAGTCGCGAATATGTCCGTTGAACGCCTCAGGTATATTGTTTGAGATGGCGAGATTGAAAAGTTCGTCGTCAATAGCCATCCCCGCGCCGCGTATGTCAGGTGATGCCTCGATAAAACGCACAAGCCCGTTTTTGGCGAGATAGACAATGTTGCCGGCGTTGAACCGGTGCTCAACCATGTTGGCTTCGACCCTTGCCCAGCCGCGGGTGATAATCAGCAGCCGCATTTCAGGCACAAGTATGGGCGTGGAGGCGAATTGCTTGAATATGAATTGCGGCGAGATATCGACAATGATTGCCAGTCGCTTCGAAATATAGTTGGCCGCGAGCGATGAATCGGCTTCGATCAGTTCCTTGAAGCGTGCGAGTGATAAACTTGTGAAATTTGCCATAATTACTTTGAATTTTCGACGCAAAGATAATATGTAATTGCTAAAATATAGCCCAAAATGAGTAAAATAATACATTTTGACCATTATTGGCCATAAAAAGATAACGTGATAGCGGTGAAACGGCAGTAATTTTGCGCCGTGAAAACAAAATAACAGCAATAATGAACAGATTTTTTACATTATTAATTTTGTTGCTGGCGACAGCGGTGGCCGCTCCGGCCGACACGCTTAGCTTGGAGCAATGCCAGGAAGCCGCGTCGCGCAACTACCCCGTAATCAAGCAATATGATCTGATTGCCCGTAGCCGCGATGCCGAACTGAGCAACATCGCCCGCGCTTGGTTGCCGCAGGTGACGGTGGGCGCGCAGGCCACGTATCAGAGCGATGTGGTGTCGTGGCCGGAGCAGATGCGCTCGATGCTTGTGAGCATGAATATGGAATTCAAGGGCTTGCGCAAGGATCAATATCGCGTGGGCGTCGACATTAATCAGTGGATTTACGATGGTGGCGAGATTGGAAGCCGGAAAGAGCTGGCGCGCCGTAGCAGCGACGTCGACATCCGTCAGACCGAGGTCACACTCTACGCCATACGTGACAGGGTGAACGAGCTCTACTTCGGCGTGCTGCTGCTCAACGACCGGCTGGCGCTTAACGCCGACCTGCATCGCCTGCTGGCGGCGAGCGAGGAGAAACTCAGTTCGCTCGTTGAGCACGGAGCTGCCGCCGAGGGCGATTACAGTCTTGTCAAAGCCGAGCGCCTTAGCTGCGAGCAGCAACAAGCCGCGTTGGAGAGTTCGCGCGAAGCCATGTTGGCGATGCTGAGCCTGTTTTGCGGCAGCGAGGTTACCGGCGTGGTCAAGCCGGATGTGCCAACGGTGTCGAACAACCTCTTCAATCGCCCGGAATTGAACCTGTTTGAGGCGCAGCGACAGCTGGTCGACGCTCGGGAGCACGCCCTCGATGCGGCGCTACGGCCCAAGTTCAGCCTGTTCGCGCAGGGCTATTACGGCTACCCTGGCTATAATATGTTTGAGGACATGGTGAGCCACCGGTGGTCGCTCAACGGCATGGTGGGAGTGAAAATGACATGGAACATAGGCGCGCTGTACACCCGCAACAACGATAAGGCACGGCTCGAGCTGCAACGACGGACGATTGATACCAATCGAGAGGTGTTCCGCTTCAACAACGACCTCGAGCAGGTGCGACTGCGCCGTGATATAGAGCTATACCACAACCTGATGAGCAGCGACGACGAGATAATCGCGCTTCGGGCATCGGTGCGACGCGCGGCCGAGTCGCGACTCGACCATGGCATAATCGACGCCACCGACCTTATCGCCGAACTTAACAACGAGCATGCCGCACGAGTGCAACGCTCCACCCACGAGCTCGAATGGCTCAAGCAGCAATATGGTCTGCAAATAGCCCGAAACAACTGATAAAAGAATTGATAATAATATAAAAAATGATAGCGATGAAGAAGAATTTATTAATCATTATCGGCCTGGCGCTGACGCTTACGGCGTGCGGCAGCGGCGAGAAAGAATTTGACGCGACAGGCACCTTTGAGGCCACCGAGGTGACGGTGAGCGCCAAAGCCTCGGGTGAGTTGCGGAGTTTCTCGATAGTCGAGGGTCAGGACGTGGAGAAAGACATGGTGCTTGGCGGAATAGACGTGACGCAGTTGCGATTGAAAAAAGACGAACTGTCGACAGCCTATTCGCAGCTCGGAGCCAATCAGCGCCAGCTCGATGCCACCAAGAGTGTGAACAGTAGCCGGCAGCTCGACCTCGAAAAGCAAGTGGGGGTAATCAAGCAACAGATAGCAAATGCGCGTCGCGAGCGTCAACGCTATAGCGAGCTTGTGGCCGACGGAGCCGTGCCGCGCAAGCAGCTCGACGAGATTGATTATCAAATCAAGGTTCTCGAGAAACAGCTCGCCGCCACCGTCGACCAGCTCACCGCCACCAACAGCAGTCTCGACAACCAGAACCTTGCCACCGACGCGCAGATAGGCGGCATCGACGCTCAGCGACGAGGCATAGAGGCACAACAGGCGCAAATCGACGACCAAATTTCGAACGCGACGGTGAAAAGCCCAATCGCCGGAACCGTGCTCGAGAAATATGTGGAGCAGGGTGAGTTCGTGACCACCGGCAAGCCGTTGTTTAAGGTGGCCGACACGCGGAATATGTTCCTGCGCGCATATATCACCTCGGCTCAGCTTGAGAAAATAAAGCTCGGGCAGAAAGTGACCGTTATGAGCGACTATGGCGACAATAAGGGTAAGAGCTACGAGGGCACTGTGGCATGGATTTCGGAACGCTCCGAGTTCACTCCAAAGACCATCCAGACCGACGACGAGCGTGCCGACATGGTGTACGCCGTGAAGATTGCCGTCAAGAACGACGGCTTGCTCAAGATAGGAATGTACGGCAAAGTAAAGCTATCGAAGTGAAAGCTATCGAAGTGGAAAATATCGGGTTCAGCTACGGCGAGGTGAAGGCTCTCTCAGGCGTGAGCTTCGCGGTGGATGCCGGAGAGCGCTTTGGGCTTATCGGTCCCGATGGCTCGGGCAAAACCACGCTGTTTCGCATTCTTGCCACGTTGCTGCTGCCGGAGTGCGGCTGTGCGGCTGTGGACGGATACGATGTGGTGAAACAGATGCGCCACATCCGCTCCCGCGTGGGGTATATGCCAGGCAAGTTCTCACTGTATGAGGACTTGACGGTGGCCGAGAATTTGGAGTTTTTCGCAACCCTGTTCGGCACCACAGTTGAGGAGGGCTACGACAGCATCAAAGCCATTTATAGCCAAATCGAGCGGTTTGCCAATCGCAAGGCCGGAGCGCTCTCGGGAGGCATGAAGCAGAAGTTGGCCTTGTCGTGCGCGCTCGTGCATAGCCCCAGCGTGTTGCTGCTCGACGAGCCCACCACAGGGGTCGACCCCGTCAGCCGCAAGGAATTTTGGGATATGCTCGAATCCCTGCAAGAGCGCGGAATAACCATTGTGGCCGCCACGCCTTATCTCGACGAGGTGCGCCGCTGTGAGCGCGTGGCGTTTCTCGACCACGGCACGTTACGCGGCATAGGCGCCCCCGACGAAATCCTCACGCGCTTTGCCGCGGTGTTCAATCCGCCGGGCATCGGGCATGGCGCTCAGAGCGAGCATAGCGACGAGAATGTGATTGAGGTTCACAACCTGGTGAAAGCATTCGGCTCGTTTCACGCGGTCGACGATATAAGTTTCAGTGTGAAGCGCGGCGAGATATTCGGCTTTCTGGGTGCCAACGGAGCCGGCAAGACCACCGCCATGCACATCCTCACCGGCCTAAATCAGCCCACGAGCGGCGGAGGCACCGTGGCCGGCTACGACATAGCTACCCAACATGAGCTGATTAAACGAAACATAGGCTATATGAGTCAGCGATTCTCGCTGTACGACGACCTGACGGTGGCCGAGAATATCCGCCTGTTTGCAGGCATCTACGGCATGAGCGACAGCGAGATAGCGTCAAAAACTGAGGCTCTGTTGCGTCGGCTCGACTTCGAGGCGCATCGCGACACCATAGTGGCGTCGTTGCCGCTGGGATGGAAACAGAAGTTGGCCTTCTCGGTGAGCATCTTCCATGAGCCGAGTGTGGTGTTTCTCGACGAGCCGACGGGTGGAGTCGACCCCGCCACGCGGCGCCAGTTCTGGGAACTGATCTACGACGCGGCGTTGCGCGGAATCACCGTGTTCGTCACCACACATTATATGGACGAGGCTGAATACTGCGACCGTATCTCGATAATGGTCGACGGCAAAATCAAGGCAATGGGCACTCCCGATGAGTTGAAACGACAGCTCAACCAGCCCGATATGGACCATGTGTTCACCTTGCTCGCCCGTCAGGCCAGGCGAGGCGATTGAGATAATATATTAGAAGCGATGAAACGATTTTATAGTTTTGTGATAAAAGAGACAAAACATATCTTGCGCGACAAGCGCACGATGTTGATTTTGTTCGGTATGCCCATAGTGCTGATGTTGCTGTTCGGCTTCGCTATCACCAACGACGTGAAGAACGTGCGCACCGTGGTGGTGACTTCGAATAGCGACGATGCCACCCGCCGCGCGGTCGACCGCCTTGCCGCGTCGCAGTATTTCACGCTTGTGGGCACTGTGGCGACCAGTGGCGAGGCTGAGCGGATGTTGCGCAACCAGCGCGCCGACCTGGCCGTGGTGTTCACCCCCCGCTTTGCCGAGCGACACGACGGCGTGCAGTTGCTTGTTGACGGGGCCGACCCCAACATGGCGCAACAGTGGAGTAGCTATGCCGTGTCGACGATGACGGGCGGTGCCGACTCATTCATCAATCTGAAGTTGCTGTACAACCCTCAGATGCGAAGCGCCTACAATTTTGTGCCGGCAATTATGGGCATGCTACTGATACTCATCTGCGCGATGATGACTTCGGTGTCGATTGTGCGTGAGAAGGAGAAAGGCACTATGGAGGTGTTGCTGGTGTCGCCGGTGCGGCCGCTGATGATAATTCTGGCGAAGGCTGTGCCGTATTTCGTTCAAGCCTTTGTGATTTTGCTGGTGATATTGGCCATGTCGGCGTGGGTGCTTGAGGTTCCGTTGCAAGGTTCGCTGGTGTGGATAATCGCCATCTCGTTGCTGTATATAGTGTTGGCACTATCGTTGGGCCTGCTAATCAGCAATGTGGCCAGAACCCAGTTTGTGGCTCTGCTGGTGTCGGCGATGGTGTTGCTGCTGCCCACTGTGATGCTGAGCGGTATGCTGTTTCCCGTCGAGTCGATGCCGCGAGTGCTCCAATGGCTCGCGGCTGTGATGCCCCCGCGTTACTATATGCAGGCCATGCGCAAGCTGATGATAATGGGCGTAGGCATCAAGGATGTGCTGGGCGAGGTCGCCTTTTTAGGCTGCGCCACGGTGTTGCTGCTGACGGTGGCATTGAAGAAATTTAACAAGCGTCTGGAAGTATGACATTGAAGTATCTCATAGAGAAAGAGTTTTTGCAGATGAGGCGTAACAGCTTCATCCCCAAGATTATATTCGTGTTCCCGGTGATGATTATGTGCGTCATGCCGTGGGTGATGAACATGGAGGTGAAGAATATAGTGGTCGACGTGGTCGACAACGACCGCTCGTCCACATCGCGACGGTTGGTATCGGCGATAGCGTCGTCGCCCTATTTTATCTACAACGGCGAGCGCGAAAGCTATAATGTCGCGCTACAAGACATCGAGCACAGCGATGCCGATGTGGTGCTGGTGGTACCTCCCGATTTTGATAAGCGAACGGGGCGCGGCGAGCATCCGCAGGTGCTTATAGCCGCCAATGCCGTGAACGGCACAAAGGGCTCGATAGGCGCCTCCTACCTGTCGCAGATTGTGACCGCTTATGTGGCGCCCGAGGCGTCGGCTATCAGCGGCAAGGTGCAGACACTGAATCTGTATAATAAACATCAAAATTATAAGGTGTTTATGATTCCGGCGTTGATGGGCATCCTGCTGATGATGCTGTGCGGGTTCCTGCCGGCGCTTAATATCGTGGGTGAGAAAGAGAAAGGCACTATTGAACAGATTAATGTTACGCCGGTGTCGAAATGGACGTTTATCCTGGCCAAACTGATTCCCTATTGGATAGTAGGGTTGTTGCTGATGACGGTATGCTTCATCCTGTCGTGGCTGGTATACGGCATTACGTGTCAAGGGTCGTTAGTGCTGGTGTATCTGCTGGCGATAGTGACGGCTATTTTTTTCTCGTCGTTCGGCCTGCTGGTGTCGAACTACAGTGCCACCATGCAGCAGGCAATGCTGGTGATGTGGTTCTTTGTGGTGATACTCATGTTGCTAAGCGGACTGTTTACGCCGGCTCGCTCGATGCCCGATTGGGCTTATATTACCACGTATGTAAATCCGATGCACTACTTTATCGACGGGATACGCACGGTCTTTGTGCGTGGAGACGGATTTACGGCTATCGCCCACCAGCTTGGCGCTCTCACGCTTATCGCCGCGGTTATGGCTACATGGGCCGTGGTGAGTTATAAAAAGAACAGCTGACGTCATTCGCCCTTTGGAGAGAGTCGATTTTTTTCGAGGCAAGTGTAATTTTTCAAATTTGAGTTATTATTTTTAATTAAAAATGCTTATCTTTGCAGGCGTTTTGCAGCCATCGAGCCCGTTGCTCGTTGGTCAATAAATTATGTAATAACTAATTACACTTCAAATACAGAAAGAAATGATACAACGAGTACAATCGATTTATCTCTTTGTGGGCGCGGTGTTGCTGGCGATTTACGCCTTTATGCCGGCGGTGATTGACGCAAGCGGCGCGCCGCTCCTGTCGGCCTCTATGTGTCCGCTCGACGCTTTGTCAGGCAGTTTGCTCACCTTGTTGGCACTGATAATGGTGCTTGCGTTGGTGGCCATTTTCAAGTTTAAGAATCTGCGCCTGCAACATCGGTTGTGCAAGATAAGCGTGCTGCTCACTCTGGCTCTGCTGGTCTCGGTCGGCATTTCGGCTTATTACATGGCCGGGCGGCCGGCGTGGCACAATATGCTGCCGGTGGCGGCTTTGATCTGCTTCGCATTGGCTTCGAAGGGCGTGGCGCACGATCGCAAGCTGTTGAGCGACAGCTCCCGTCTACGCTGATCAGCGATTATAAACCGACATTTCCCTGAAATTGACTATAAAAGCTATTTGATGATATGATTATCACGTTGATAATACTGTTTGTGATTGGCTATTTGTTGATTGCGCTTGAACACCCGTTGAAAGTCAACAAGGCCACGTTCGCGCTCATCATGTGCGGCGTGATGTGGAGTGTATACGCCCTCACAACTCACGACCCGGAGCTTGGCGAGAAGATGCCTACGATCCTGGGCGAGACGGCCGAGATTTTGTTCTCCCTGATAGGCGCGATGACGATTGTCGAGCACATCGACCGCTATGGCGGCTTTTCGTTTATCACAGAGAAGATTACAGCAAAGAACAAGCGCAGACTGATGTGGGTGCTGGCGTTTTTCGCCTTCTTCATGTCGGCCGTGCTCGACAATATGACCACCACCATCATCATGGTGATGATGATACGCCGCATGATGCCCGACCAGAAAGAACGTTGGATATTCGCGGGTGTGATTGTGCTTGCGGCCAACGCCGGCGGCGCGTGGTCGCCCATTGGCGATGTCACCACCATCATGCTGTGGATGGCCGACAAAGTGACAACGGTTAAACTCATCATCAACCTGCTGTTGCCGAGCCTCGTGTCGATGATAGTGCCATTGGCAATCGCGAGCCGCTGGATAAAAGAGGAGCCTGTACATCAGTTGCACATCAATCCCGACCACGGACCGCAGCAGATTGCCACCGAGTTTCCGGGCGTTAGCCGCGCCATGCTCATCCTGGGCGTAGCCGGCTTGCTGTTTGTCCCGATTTTCAAGTCGGTGACCCATCTGCCGCCCTACTTGGGCATGATGTTCTCGCTTGGTATTATCTGGTGCTTTACCGAGATTATCATCAGCCGCTATCATATCGACCCGAAGTTCGGCGGTCGCGTGAGCCATGCCATGCGTCATATCGATATGAGTACGATTTTGTTCTTCCTCGGCATCTTAATGAGCGTGTCGGCGTTGCAGGAGGCCGGAGTTCTGGGCGACATCGCGCAGGCGATGAACACCAATATCCACGAGCCGTACTCGATGGCTACGATAATCGGTATGTTGTCGTCGGTGGTCGACAATGTTCCCTTGGTGTCGGCATGTATCAAGATGTTCACCAATATGGATCCCACCGGTTTGGTTCCCACTTATCTCTCTTACTTTGTTGAGGACGGCCTCTTCTGGCATCTGCTTACGTTCACGGCCGGTGTGGGCGGCAGCCTGCTCATCATCGGCAGTGCCGCCGGCGTGGTTGCGATGGGTATTGAGAAGATACCGTTCTTCTGGTATGTGAAGAAGATTTCGCTCATAGCGTTGCTCGGCTATTTGGCCGGCATCGTCGTGATTTGGGCCGAGAGCTACTGTCCGTTCCTGATGTAGAGGTGTAAAACGTACACTTTTTAAAATAATATAAGTTTCTAATGTTAACAGTGCGGGATCTCGTCGCGCGCGGACTATTGCGCCGCGTGAGGAAAGTCCGGGCAACGCAGGGCGGCTCACTCTCGAAAGGAGAGCTCGGGGCGACCTGAGGGCAAGGGTGACAGAAAACAACCGCCGGCTTGCCGGTAAGGGTGAAAAGGTGGGGTAAGAGCCCACCGGGTAGCGCGGCGACGCGCTATGCCGCACCTCCTGAGCGTTGCAAGGTCAAGTATATCGGCTTTTATGGGCTGCCCGTCCATAGCCGAGGGGTAGACTGCTCAGATAAATGACGAGACGCGTGTCGCAAGCCCACGGGAACTGCGGCCGCGACATAACCCGGCTTACACCCGCACTGTTTTTTCTTTTTTTGATTGTATACCTAACGCGGTGTTGTTGAGCCGACGTTATAGAACGATTATTTAACTATATGTTAGTCCAGAGGTAATGAGCTTGCGACGTATGTGGCGGTATTTGTTAGTGCCCGTAGTTGTTGGCTTGGCGGAATTTGTTGGGCGACATACCGAGGTGCTTCTTGACGTATTTGCCGAAGAACGAGAGGTTGTCGAAGCCCATCTGGAGCGCGATTTCTTTAATCGAGAGTTCACTGTAGAGCAGTTGTTGCTTTATGGCCGCTATCGTGCTTTGTGTAATCAGCGCTCCGGCCGTCATCGACGCGTGTTGAAGGCATAGGCTTGAGAGATATTTGGGAGATACACACAGCCGCTCGGCGAACTCCGAGACGCTTCGAAGGCGGTCGTCGTTGTGGGCGAGCATGAGCACGAACTTGCGGAAAATCTTGTCGCCCTGTCGCATCATTCGATGGTCCTTCTTGTGGTCGAGCACATGGTCGAGGCCTGCGATAAGATCAAGCAGATAGGCACGCAGCAGGTTCATCATCGATTCCTTGCCTCGGGCGAGCTCGCGATGTTCCATCTTGAATAGCGCCAGCTCATAGTATTTCCCGAAGAGGTGCATCTCCTGAGCGTTGAAGTGGACTACCGGATGCTCTTTCATCGAGAGGAAAGCGTTGAACAGGCTACGGTTGATAAACGAGAGCCCTACGCCATTGCAAATGCCGATAATCTTGCACTCGAAACGGTCATCGTGCGCGATGTCGCTCACCACACTTTTGGCGTCCACAAACAGACCGTCGAAGCGCTTAATCGTATATGGCGTGGAGTTGAGACGCAACGAGAGTTCGCCGTTCAGGCAGAACACGAGCGCGAAGAAGTTGACGCTGAACACGTCTTGAAGAGCCGATATGGAGCGGATATTGTCGGCAAAAGCGATTTCGTCGTCGATATATTTCAAACCCGCGTCTATGCCCTTAACGTCGCTGAAATCAAGTTGCTGGATATGGCTTCTCTCGTTTGTCATTATAAGTGAAAAAAGGAAAAAAGTATTAAATTCGGTGACAAAAATACTACTTTTTGCCGAAGTTTCAAAAAAAAGCAGTAATTTTGTCAAAAATTTAATTAAAAATAAACTAATGGCAGAGAAAATTAAGTTCGGAAAATTCGTTGAACTCGCCTACGAGGTACTCGTAGTCGACGCTGATGGCGAGGCTCAAGTGTTCAAGTTTGATAAGAAGCGCCCCGACAGCTTCGTCTATGGGCTCGAAGATGGAATGCTCGACGGTTTCGTCAAGGGCATAAGCGGCCTTGAACCGGGTGATAAGTTTGAGTTCACTTTGTCGCCGGCTGAGGCTTTTGGTGATAAAGATCCGCAGCTGGTGCATGAGTTGGACCGTGAGATATTTGTCGTCGACGGAAAGTTCGACGACGAGAAAGTGTACGAGGGCGCTTATGTGCCTATGATGACAGCCGAGGGACATCGATTGGACGGCCTGGTCGAGAAGGTGACCGCCGACAAGGTGGTGATGGACTTCAACCATCAGCTGGCGGGAGAGACAGTGCGCTATCGCGGCGAGGTGCTTACCGTGCGCGACGCCACTCCAGAGGAAGTGAATCCGCCTCATCAGTGCGGTTGCGGCTGCGGCCACCATCACGAGCATGGCGAGCATCATCACGAGCATGATGGGCATTGCGGCTGCGAGCATCATCACGAGCACGGAGAGCATTGCGGCTGCGATTGTAAGGACTGACCCGCTGAGACGAGATAACACGAATTATCATGACGACTACTGTTACGAACCATGATAATTCGTGTTTTTTTTAAAGCGAGTTCTCTACATATTAAAAATACGATACATAATTATAGTTGCATTCTCCATATTCTCCTACTATCTTTGCACCGATAAAAATTCAAAAATGAAACCAGTGTCCCAAATGGCGAATGTAGGAGCGACGCATGCGTCGCCCGGGTGCCCGCCCAATGCAATCCGATAAATATCCACATAATCATGCAAAAACAATCAAAAAACCACTGTCCCACCTGTCCCACACAAAAAATGTTGTCCTAAAGTCCCGAATCGCTACTCGGATTTGAGAAATATTTCTTACTTTTGTGCAGTATAGTTGATGTTATTTGTTTCCAGCTGGCTGTAAAGCTGCTGAAAATAAGGAATTTAGTGAGTTGTTTTCTTTTCAAAATAGACTGTTTTAACGAGATGAGACTGAGAATATTGAATGTGGCGCTGGCGGCGATGCTGGCGCTGGCGGCAAGCGCGCAGACTGGCGTTCTGCCGCGCTCAAGTGCCGAGCGGCAAGGCGTGAGCTCGGCCGCGGTGGCTAATTTTGTCGAGCGGCTGATGGCAGTGGTAAATACTGATGTTCACCACCTGGTGGTGGCACGTCACGGAACTGTTATCGCCGAAATGCACGCACGGCCTTATGTGGCTGAGGATGTGCACACAATGTACAGCGCCAGCAAGACCGTCACGGCTCTTGCCGTGGGCATTGCCGTCGACGAGAATAGGTTACGCCTCGACGACCGCGTGGCCTCCTTCTTCCCTCGACGGCTACCGGCAGAGGTAAGTCCAGCATTGGCGGCGATAACCGTGCGCGAGTTGCTCACGATGAGCACCGGCGTTCGCCCCGATTATAATCGCTTGCGCAACAGCAACGACGACTGGGAAGGCGCATATTTGGCGTGCGTCCCTGATGCGCCCGGGCAGTTTCAGTACGACTCGATGTGTACCTATATGCTCGCTGCCATAGTTCAGCGAGTTACGGGACAAACGATGATCGACTACCTGCGCCAGCGCCTGTTCGCGCCATTGGGCATCACGGTGGTCGACTGGGAGCTGAGCCCCACCGGAGTCAACACTGGCGGATGGGGACTCCGCTTGCAGGCCGAGAGCGAGGCGAAAATTGGAATGTTAATCAACAATCGAGGTGAGTGGCAGGGCAAGCGGATTGTGAGCGCGAGTTGGATCGACGAGATGACGCGCGTGCAGATCAACACGTCCACCGTCAAAAGTGACCCCAACGACGGCAATCAGGGCTATGGCTATCAGACGTGGCGCTGTCTGCCCGAGGGCGTAGTGCGTGCCGATGGCGCTTTCGGGCAATATATCATCATGGACCGCGAGCGCGACCTCGTGGTGGTAATCAATGCCATGAGCCACGAC
>ERZ842401.5402-NODE-5402-length-14201-cov-6.217022_pt1 | contig 14201 bp, 15 predicted proteins | sample MGYA00521270_ERZ842401 | MGnify/ENA primary metagenome ERZ842401 (study PRJEB31892, sample SAMEA3878208) | bioreactor metagenome | biome: Moose rumen | place: Sweden | collected 2011-10 | study: EMG produced TPA metagenomics assembly of the PRJEB12797 data set... | reverse complement strand
ATCAGTGACTTTGCAAAATTTCAACTATGCTTTTTTTACTTTAGAAACTTAAGTAAAAAAATAATCGTTGACTGGGCCTAATTTGTGGCTCTATATTAATTGCTGATGAGATTCAAAATGACAACACCATACCAGATTATAAGCAAACGCATATTATTTATCCTGCTCTTTCTGTGCACTTGCACCTTTATTAACGCAAAAGATGGAAAAAGTACAAGCACACTTGAGAAACGATTTTATGAATGTTTTTCAAATCGTGATTTTGAGCAATCTGTAAGTATAGGTAATCAAATATATGAGCAATGGCGTGCTCCTAAAGATACTACTTACACGGATTTCCTTTTTCATTGGGGTGTTTCCACTATTGAAACTCATGATTATCTCAAGGCGCTAGAAATTTTTTCTGAATATGAAGAAACGATTACCACATTCAAATTATTTGATGGAGAGGAGTTCTCATTAATGCTTGAACAAAGAATAATGTGTCTTATGATGCTTGGGAGGCAAAAAGAAGCAATTGAACTTTTTGACAAAAAAGTTGCTTTTGATATTGAATTTAGCGAAGATCCTTTGTCGCTCGCATTATCTTTAATGGACGAATCGCTTATTGAGATTATCAACAAAAACAATACTATAATTACAAGCAAACTCAAACAAATTGAAGCCTACACTATAATGTTAGAACTTTCTGATTGGGACGAGGAGACACGCAGAGAATATCTAATTAGATTAGCAGATTCCTATAAGGACATCAGATTGACTGGCAGAGCAAAAGAGATATATGGAGATGTTTTAAAGGAATATAAACAAAGCATCTCAGAAGCAGAACAAATTGAGCTACTATCAGGCTTGGCCACTTGCGATTATCTTGATGGAGATTTCAACGCTGCTATTTCAAAGTATGATGATGTCATTCGTCTTGTAACCACCACAATAAGTAGAAATCCAAGTAATAAAGACTTATGGGTCTTGGATTATGCATCAAGCCTGATATGTAAGAGTTTATGCTTAATGGGCATGACTGATTACTATTCATCTATTGATTTGCTGTCTCAAGCAATGGAGCTACTTGATGAAATTGATATACATGGAAGTGCATATATTTCTTGTTTGAACAATTTTGCCATCTGTTATTTTAATTTAGGAGAAATTTCTAAGGCCATGATGACCTATGAACAAATTAAATCTCTACAAACTGATACTGAAGTTACAAACCAGGCATTAATGGTGTTTATTGATATACAAATGGCGAATTGCTATATTGCTTTGGGTGACAATGAAAAAGCCAAACATTTGTTGGAATCTGCTTTGCCCGTAGTGCAGAGTTCCGAAAATATCAATGCTTATTATTCGTGTTTGAATAATTATTTGCTTATAAATCCAGGCAATGATGGCTTTGCTATGATGCAAAAGATTTATGATTATCAAAAAGAAATGATGGGAAAGAATCATCCAGCCACACTGCGAACTTATATGAATCTTGCTGTCCTTTCTTTAATGAAGGGAAACTATTTAGAGGCGAAACACATTCTTAACGAAATATTATCCACGCAAGAAAAAATACTAAGTCGTAACAATTTAGAATATGCGGCAACTTTAGAAAATATTTCAGCTTGTGAGATTCTTGAGGGAAATTTTGCAACAGCATTAAGTATTGAAGAAGATGCACTAAGAATAAGACAACAGTTATTACACAACCAACATTACTTAATAGCAAAGGCCTATTATTCAATTGCAATGTGTCAATGGCTTTTGAATGATAAAGAAGCTGCACTTAATACCTTTGAAATATTTGCTAACATGCAACAACAATTATTGTTGTCCACTTTGAGTAGCATAAATACCACACAACGAAATTCTTTTTGGTCTAAAAGCTCAGAACAATTTCAAGAAATTTTGCCACAAGTTTCCTTTTCTAAGGGAATTATAAAAGATACACATTTACTTTATGACAAGTCATGCTTGTTTGCCAAAGGCCTCCTATTGTCGGCCGAGACCGATATGCGAAAGCTGATTTTGGAAAGTGGTGATGTGGAGGCAGTAAAGAAGTTTGAACAGTTGCAGACTACACGTGCTTGGCTTAACAAGCTATATGAGAAGCCTATTGCTGAACGGCATGTCAGCACCGACTCGCTGGAAAATGTTGCAGAGAAGTTAGAAATGGAGTTGGTGCACATGTCAAAAACCTACGGCGATTTTATGCACAACTTGAAGCTGACATGGAAAGATGTGCAGGACAAGCTCAGTGACAAGGATGTGGCCGTGGAGTTCCTGTCGTTCCCGGTTCTGAATTCCGATAGCACGATGTATATTGCCTTGACGGTGAGAAAGGGCTATGATGCGCCTCACATGGTAACACTCTTTGAGGAGAATGAGCTGAAATCCATCAAATCCAGCTACTACGAGAGTTCCGAGTTAAGCAAGCTGGTGTGGGGGAAGATGGCCGATGAACTTGAAGGCGTTGAGAACATCTACTTCTCTCCGAGTGGGGAACTATACAACATTGCCATCGAGTCGATGCCACACTGGTCTAACAGCGGCATGATGGGCGACCGGTTCAACCTCTACCGCCTGTCCTCTACCCGAGAGTTGGCCATAAACCGCAGCGAGACAAAATCGAGCGGTGCTGTGGTGTATGGCGGCATCGAGTATAAAACCGATGTGGCAAACATGGGAACACCAAGGACAGATAAAGAATATTTATATACTTATCTTGGCTTTGATCCTGATTCTACTAACTGTCGTGGCACTAATTGGAAATATCTTTATAGCACTCTCTTGGAGGCTAATGATATTGTGACAATCTTGAAAAACAACAATATCCCGGTTGATTCATTGACTGGCATTGATGCCACTGAGGCGTCTCTCAAGGACTTGTCAGGCAAGAAAAAGCGAATTCTCCATATTTCCACACACGGCTTCTACTGGAGCGAGTCGGCCGCCGAGAGCAAATATGAGAGAGACAAATTGCGCTTCTTGCAGATGGGTGATGACCGACCGCGCTACATCGAAGACAAAGCCATGACGCGTAGCGGGCTGCTGTTTGCTGGTGCGCAGAACACCTTTGATGGCGTGGAGATCCCTGCCGGCGTGGAAGATGGGGTGCTCACCGCCCAGGAGATATCCAACCTTGACCTGCACGGCCTTGACCTGCTGACGCTCTCGGCGTGCCAAACTGGCCTGGGCGAAATCAAGGGTGACGGTGTGTTCGGCCTGCAACGAGGCTTCAAGAAAGCCGGAGCATGTAGCATATTAATGAGTCTGTGGAAGGTGGACGACTTATCCTCCAGATTGTTCATGACCGAATTTTATCGCAATTATATCTCAGGTCAAAGCAAGCAAAAGTCATTTAAACTTGCCCAAAAGTTTATTAGAGAATATAAAGACGAGAATGGTGTGCTCCTGTTTAATGACCCGTCTTACTGGACCGCCTTCATCCTCTTGGATGCTTTAGATTAAAGACATAGCCAATTACATATACCATAATCGTGGAGATTCGAAAATAATCTCCACTTTTTTTATTTTGGCTGTTAACCTTTGTTGAGCATTTGTCATAAAGGTTGAAACAAGATTTATTATTAACTTCTAAAATCAATACAACTATGTTGACATTAGCAATTATTATCTACGTCATCTTGGCAGTTATACTTGGCCCAATGTGGCCTTTGGAGATGTTTTTCAAAGCCGGACTATTAGGAAAATTTATAGTGGCAGCTTGGGTGGCTCTGCTCATTGGAGGTATAAACGCTTAACATCATTAGAATATGGACCGTAACGACACTTTAAGCGGAATCCTAGGATTTCTTATGTGGGCATATTTTATTATAAGTCAAATCATGAGCTTTGTATTCTTTATTGATTATTGCAGAAGCGACGATTCAATAATTCAGATTATTTTCATCGATACCCTATTGGCCGAGATAAAAGGTTTCCTATGGATATTCTTCATTTGGTAAACAAACATCAACTAAAACAACAAAAACATGAAAAAAGCATTATTTCTCTTTGGCCTGGCTATTATTTTAACAGCTTGCAACGACAGCCAAGACACTAGTCATATAGATAATCACGGGGTTAGCCAAGTTTACGCTGCTACTATTCCACAAAATTACACTTATCTACAAGTTGAAGTCTCAAATGAGACAGTATATATCTGCACCGGCCCTCAGTCTAAACGATTTCATAAAACTTCCAGCTGTCGTGGTCTTAATTCATGCTCCAAAGAAATAAAGGCTATGTCTATAGAACAGGCCAAGAAAATAGGAAGGACACCATGTAGCTGGTGCTACAAATGATGCAAAAGCGACAAATGTAAGTTCAATGGTTTAATTCAAACTAAAATCTATAAATATTACATATATGATAATCATCATAGACAAACGAATTTAATATAATGAGTCTTTAAAGAACTGTAATCTACTATTAATCAAATTAATAAAGTTATGATACAGATAAAACATTTATGTCTTATTCTAATTCTCGCAGTGGCGTTCTTCGCATCAGCCGAAAACAAGAAAAACAATCGCCCCACTTCATATAATTATTTGAGAGGTGTCGAGGCAGTGCATAATGAAAACAAAGATGAGGCTATAGATTATTTTATTAGGGATTTGCAAGAAAACCCAAAGAATGGTTATTCTTTCTCATGGATTGCTATGTTAAGAAATAGTGAAAAAGACTATGGTCGTGCACTCAATGCAGCAAATATGGCCATTAAATTGCTCCCCAAAAAAGATGTGGAATTTGTAACATTTGCATATTCAACAAGAGCAGATGTTTACCTTAATCTCGGAGATACAGTCAAAGCCATGTCTGATTTTACAACAGCTATAAAGGTCAACCCTGATGATAGTGACCTTTATGAGAAACGAGCTCAAATCTATTTTGAACTTGAAAGATACGATTTGGCTGATGCTGACTATCTCAAAATGGTAGAACTAAATCCAGGTGACATTATGGGGCACATGGGACTGGGAAGAAATGCCAATGCCCAAAAAAGATGGGATGACGCAATTAAGCATTTTGACCATGTGACAAAATTGATGAGTGACTACTCGTCGGGGTACTCTTTCAGAGCAGAAGCCTATATCGCTAAAGAGAAATGGGTTGAGGCAACTGATGACATTATCAAAGCACTGGCTATAGATTGGGATAGTAAAGCTTTATATTTGGCAACTACACTTAAAGACCCCGCCTTTTCAATGCTGGTTTCCAAAATTAAGGTTCAATCAGCAAAACAGCCTCATGAAGCAACTTGGCCCTATATTTTGGGGATTATTTATGATCAGAATAATCTTCTTGAAAAAGCAATAGATTGCTATAAATTGGCAATAGATAAAGACTTGTCACCAATTTTCTATTATAGAATGTCAATGTGCCAATATGAACTTGATAGCTACGAAGAAGCATTGAATAGTATTAATCAAGCTCTGAGTTTGGACAGTACCGTTGTTTCGTATAACGCACTAAAAGCCGATATTATTTATGAGATGGGAGATATTCAGTCGGCGATTTCAGAATGGGATTACGTTTTAACAACACAACCCGATTACGAATTTGGATATTATCGACGCGGATGGTATAAAGACATATCTGGTGATCCTGAAGGCGCATTAGAAGACCTCTCTATGTCTATAGTTTTAGACCCCGACTATACTTATTCCTACATGACTAGGGCCAACATATACATGAAACAAAATAAAACAGAGCTGGCAGTAGCCGACTACAAAAAAATAATAGAGATTGAAGACTCTCCCGAAAAATATGAATGCATTCCTTACGCATTTCTGGGGTTAGGTGAAAAAGAGAAAGCTATTGCCGCAATAGAGAGGATTATATTAAAGGATACTACCGACGCAGGCAACTATTATGATGCGGCATGCTTATACTCTCGCATGAAGGATAAAGCTAATGCTCTAAAGTATTTGGAAAAGTCTCTTGAACTTGGCTTCAGGCGGTTTGCTCACATTGAGCAAGACGATGACATGGATTTTTTGCGTGAGACCAATGAATTCAAAGAACTCATAATGAAATACAAATCTTCCTGGAAATCAACAACCAATGAGCAAAATAATGCTACAGCAAAAAAAGAAGCTGTTATCATCGAAGTCCCTTTCACTAAAGAGGATGGCATTTGCAAAGTGAAATGCCAAATTAACGGCCTGCCTCTTCATTTTGTTTTTGACACAGGAGCAAGCGATGTGACGATTTCAATGGTGGAGGCTACATTTATGATGAAAAATGGCTATTTATCTAAGAACGATGTTATAGGTAGCCAAAAATATATAGACGCCAATGGAAATGTTAGTGTTGGCACAGTATTTATTATCAAAAAAGTCAATTTTGGAGGTCTGGAACTTAACAACATTCGAGCATCTGTTGTAAGAAATCAAAAAGCGCCTCTCTTGCTTGGACAAAGTGTACTTGCAAGACTTGGAAAAATAGAAATTGACAACTCTAAGAATGTTCTTAAAATAACTCAGTAGCTTTTTAGCCTCACATCTTTGATGAAAACCATTAGAAATATAATAGGAATTTATCTCATTACTATATTATCATTTTTTCTTGGTTTGTAAAGAGAAGGATAGGAGTAATAATGACGATTATGAAAACGAGCAATAATTGTATTAACTACTAAAACAAAGATTGAAAATGAAAACAATGCAAGAAATAGAACGTCGGCTTATGGGAGACTTCACCATTGAATCTATGATGGGTAATCAAGTGGAGATTGACCAAATGCCGTGTTACAGCGAGGATTTAAACCTTCGCATGATGCAGGAGCAATATGCCCACTGGTGTATTGCTGTAAAAAAACTATTCTTGACCGATATGGTTGAGCCTAATTCAATGCAGGGACGTTTTGCCGGAATGATGAAACGTTACATGACACATTATGCTAAGAAAGAAAGCAGTCGTAGCAATCAAGCAATGAAATATCTATACAGCAGTTCCGACATGTCGCTGCTTGTCCACCAGATTTCCATGTTAGCCAAATATTCCCATTATAAAGATGCAAATGACATGGATAACATACCTGAGGAGATGCGCATGAAATCATTGGATCCAGAGAGTGTATCAGTAAGCATAGCATTATATGTGATGTTTACAATTCTAGTAAATGATAGTGTTGACACAAAGCAGTTTAATGATTTGTTTATCAATGTGTGGTTTGATTATTACAACAATTGGATGGCACGAGAACTAATGTTTAAGATGCGTGGCAATGCTACAATTCAGGATTTCGCAGGTGTCTTAATCAGCTGAGAAAAAACAAAATAATCAATTAATTAAAGAAATTTGAACAACATGAAAAAGTTTTTTAGCGTACTATTAAAGATTGTGGGATATATACTTACATTCACTCTCATTATCGGTGGTGGCCATGTGATAACTCGTGATGCATATATTTATTTTGGCAGTATGAAGGCCTTTAGTGCACTCTTAGTTGTGATCTTATTCTATTTGGCCGCAGCATGGCTATGTTTCTGGGGTAGTAAAAAATTAAAAAACAATAATAACCAAAAAGAGAATAACCAGTCATGAAAAAAGCATTATTAATAGCAGGTGGCGTTTTTATCGCACTAGCCATTATAGGTAATATTGTTAGAACTATTGGTAAGCCAGTAAAAACGACTAACACAGAGCCTTTTGCTGCTCAGATTGAAAAAGCAAATCAATCTTGCCCAATACCAGTTGCTGGAGGTGCTGGATATGTTAGTGCCATAAAACTCGAAGACAACAATGTCACATATTATATTCATTATAACGAAAAAAACAATAATCCTATGTTGTCTGAGAAAAACCAGGACAACTTCAAGGAAATGTTAGTTATGGCTCTTCTTTGTATGAATGGTCAAGAATATGGTCAAGGTGATATTTTTATCAACGAATTAATCAATGAAGGATGTGGTCTGAAAGTAGTCTATACTGATGCCGCAGGGAAAAAGACTGAAAGTGTAGCCTCAGTTAGTGAGTTGAAAACAATGAAAGAAAAGTTTCATTTAAATCCGCATGAAGCTTTACACAAGATTCTTGAAATGGAAGTAGAAGCAGAACGTGCATCATTACCATTAAAAATTGAAGACGGCATGTTCATTACCAACTATGGTCTTGATAGAGAAAATATTATTATAACTATTAGTCTTGATGAAAGCATGTATTCACTTAGTGAAGTAAAAAAGCAGAAAGATTTTCTTAAGATGTCAATACTCCAAGAAGGCTTACAAGATTATGAAACAAAAGCTCTACTTGATCTATGTAAGGTGAGTCACACTGGACTGGTTTACCGAATGACTAGCAATCATTCAAAGAAGCATTGTGATATAATAATCACAAGCGATGAAATAAGAAAAACTATTCCTGTACCCTCTAACATAAGCATCAATTAGAAAAAATGTATCGTTTGCATATCATTGAAAATTGACATCTTTAAAACACAATCTTCACACACAAAAATATCAAAGGCGTGGTGCTTGGTGCATCACGCCTTGATGGTAATGTGAGTGTACTTGAGGGAATTAGTTGCCGAAGTAGCGCTTGAGCAGGGCGGCGAAGCCTTGTCCGTGGCGCGCCTCGTCGCGAGCCATCTCATGAACGGTGTCGTGGATGGCGTCGAGGTTCTGCTGCTTGGCGAGCTTGGCGATGCGGGTCTTGTCCTCGCAGGCGCCAGCCTCGGCAGCGGCACGCTTCTCGAGGTTGGTCTTGGTGTCCCAAACCACCTCGCCGAGCAGTTCGGCGAAGCGAGAAGCATGGTCGGCCTCCTCAAGAGCATAGCGTCTGAAAGCCGCTGCTATCTCGGGGTAGCCCTCGCGGTCGGCTTGGCGAGCCATTGCCAAGTACTGGCCTACCTCGCTACACTCACCAGCGAAGTGATCGCGCAATCCTTGCAGAATTTCAGGGTCTACGCCCTTAGCAACACCAAGAACATGCTCGGCAGCGTAGCTCACGTTGCCTTCTTCCATTTCCTTGAATTTGCTAGCAGGAACTTTACATTGTGGACACTTCTCGGGAGGTGTGTCGCCCTCATGAACATAACCGCACACTGTGCATATCCATTTCTTTGCCATAATCGATTGTTTAGTTTTTAGTTATTAGTTGATTAGTTGATTAGTTGATTAGTTGATTAGTTGTTTAGTTTATTCTAGAAGTTCTAGATTTTCTAGATTCTCTAGCGGACGAGGCAGGCCTCGTCCCTACTTAACACTTGACACTTAAAACTTAACACTTATTACTCTACCACTTCCTCGAAGTCCTCGGGACCTACTCCGCAAAGGGGGCACTCCTCAGGTGGGTTCTCGCCTTCATGAACGTAGCCACATACTGTGCATTTCCATTTTTTCATAACAGTCAATTTTGTTTTAAAGTGAATAAAATATTTAACTAGTTGATTATCAAGAGTACAAATTTACGATAAATATTTTATCTGACCAAATTTTCGGACGCAAAATTTAAACTTTTTGGCAAATACAGCGGTCAAAGGATAAAAAATGGTCATAAATGGCAGCAAAACCAAAAGATTTTGCTATCTTTGCAACCAGTATTTACCTACCCAAGATTATTAACTCATAAAAACCAAGTATATGAAAAAATTAAGTATTACTCTATTGCTCGCTGTGATGTTAGTGGGATTGAGCTCCTGCGACACTAGGCACTTCTGGTCGTCTCTTTCGGGATATCATTGGTATGCCGTAGAGGGAGTGGAGGGTTATTCACGTTATCCCATCTATACCACCGACATCGACTACTGGGAAATTTACTTCGGCACCGACGGCACTGGATATTTGAAGTGCTATGACGATTTAGGTTACTGGAGCTCATACAGTTTTGAATGGGATGAATACCGGGATTACGTGACAATCTACTACTATGGTGGCGGCCACGACACCTACTATTTCGACACCAAAGGCGGATATCTGTATCTCTCAAGAAATCCCTACATGCAAAACTACACGGTCTTTGCCCACTAACGGGTTTTGCAACAGCCTTAAAATCTAAATGCTCAGTCTCTATCATGCGACTGAGCATTTTTTATAGAGCCACAAGTCCAATGTTTGAGAAATTTTCTTTACTTTTGCAGTCTAGAAACTTGATGCACCGAAAATGAGGGTTGTTATCATCAACCATAGCGACATGCAAGGCGGGGCGGCGATAGTGTCGCTCAGGCTTGCCCATGCGCTGCAAGAGGCTGGCGTGGATGCTCGCATGCTCGTCATCGACCGCCAGAGCGACGACCCGCTGGTGGGTGTGATGGGCGGCAAGTGGGGCAACAAGTGGCGCTTCCTCGCCGAGCGGCTGGGAGTGCTGGTGCGCAACGGCTTCAGGCGCGACACCTTGTTCAAGATCGACACCGGCTCTCACGGCATCAATATCGCCACACATCCCTGGGTGCAAAATGCCGACGTGGTGTGTCTCAACTGGGTGAACCAAGGCACCCTCTCGCTCAAAGGCATCAAGAAACTATGGGAAAGCGGCAAACCCCTCGTGTGGACTATGCACGACATGTGGAACTGCACGGGAGTGTGCCACTACTCCTTTGACTGCGAGCGATATAAAGACCGCTGCCACAGCTGCCCACTGCTAGGTAGCAAGAATAGCTCAAAAGACGATGACCTCTCCACCAAAATACAAGAGAAAAAACGACTGCTCTACAAGCAAGCGCCCATCCATTTCGTGGCGGTGAGCCATTGGCTTGCCGAGTGCTGCAAGCAGAGCAAAATAATGAGTGACAGTCAGTTGAGTGTTATATATAATGCCTTCCCCATTCACGACTTCGACTATCATAGGCTTAGCGGTGAAATCAAAGACATCCCCACCGACAAGAAAATCATAGTCATGGGAGCGCGGCGCCTCGATGTGGAGGTCAAGGGTTTCAAAGAGCTTATTGAGACCACACAACACATCGCCCGCAACAAGCCAGAGTTGGCAGGCAAGATTCACTTGGTGCTATACGGCGACCTTCACGATAAGTCGCTGCTCGACAAGATAGAAGTGCCCTGCTCTTATCTTGGCTCAATAGGCACTACCGAGCAGCTTAGCCAGCTCTATCGCCACAGCGACATAGTGCTCTCTACGGCACTCTACGAGAACTTGCCTGGCACCCTCATCGAGGGTCAGGCGAGCGGATGTCTGCCAGTGACCTTCGGCAAGGGCGGACAAGCCGACATCGTTGACCACCTCAAGACTGGCTATATCGCTGAATATAAAGACCCAGCGAGCGTGGCGGCGGGCATAGAATGGGCTATTGACGCCAACGTGCCGCGAGAGTTCCTTCACAGCGAGGTGGAACGCAAATTTGCCGCATCAAAAATTGCACAGCAATATATCGAACTATTCAACAACCTAAAACACAATAGATTATGAAACCATTGAAAATGATTATCGGTGCAGTGGCAGCGATGGTAATGAGCAGCACTGCAAGTCTTAACGCACAAAAGGTTCTTGTGCTGTATTATTCGCAAACCTCAAATACCAAGGCTGTTGCCGAGTGTATTGCAGAACATATCAACGCCGACATAGAGGAGATTGTGTCAATGAACCCCTATAGCGGCGACTTTAAGGCCACCATCGACCGTTGCATGAAAGAACGTGAGCTAGGGGTGGTTCCCGAGATAAAACCCGTGAAAGCCGATATCGCAAAATATGACGTGATATTCCTTGGCTATCCCATCTGGTTCGGCACTTACGCGCCTCCCATTGCCTCTTGGCTCGACAAGGTTGATTTGAGCGGTAAGAAGATTGTGCCGTTCTGCACCTTCGGCAGCGGCGGACTGGAGTCGAGTGTGATGAGCCTGGAGCAAAAGCAGCCTAAGGCAGAGATTCTTGAGGGTTACGGCGTGCGCGCGGCACGCATGGATGCTATGCCCGATGAGGTTCGCCAGTTCCTGATTGACAACGGATTCTTGAAGGGCGAAGCTGTGAAACTGGAACCTTTCTCGGCATCACATCTTGTAAGCAAGGAAGAAGAGGCAATCTTCATTGCCGCAATTGGCGATTACCCGATGATGCAGAATGCTAAAGCGCGCACTGTGGCATCACGCGCAATCCCCAATGGCACGGAATATCTGTTCACCGCCACTGAGAAGCCACGAAGAAATCCTGATCCAAACCTTCAAATGCGTCCACCAAAGGAAATGGAGGTATATGTGATAGTGGTTAACAACCAAGCACCAGTATTCACAAAAGTGGTGAGATAAAATCTCTCGTCCTCTTGTTCTCTTGTTAACTTTATAAAAACAATATACAATGCAAACCGTTCTTTTCACAAGCACAATATTCGGTCCCATCCATAGCCGCCGGCTAGGGACCTCGCTGGGCATCAACTTGATGCCTAACGACGGCAAAATATGCTCCTTCGACTGCCTCTACTGCGAGGCGGGATACAACGCTCAGGGTCCTGGCACTACTGGCGTGGCAAAGCGTGAGACGCTGAAAAAGCAGCTCCGCAACAAACTCAAAGCTATGCACGAGGCGGGCGAGACACTCGACGTGATCACCTTCTCGGGCAATGGCGAGCCAACGCTGCACCCCAACTTCAAGGAGATTGTGAACGACGTGATAAACCTGCGCAACCTGTTTTTCCCCGAGGCAAAAGTGAGCGTGCTCAGCAACGCCACTATGGCTGGTCGCCCCAACGTTATTGCCGCACTCAAGCAGGTTGACAACAACATTCTCAAACTTGACAGCGCCGTGGCGCGCACCATGCGCCTGATTAACCGTCCCACCTCGCCCAACGTGCTGCCGGTGGGCATTATCGAGGACTTGAAGGCCTTTGGCGGCAAGTGTATCGTGCAGACCATGATGGTACGCGGCGAGCATGACGGACAGATTATCGACAACACCACCGATGCCGAGATTGACGCTCTTATCAACGCCTACCTCGCTATCCGTCCACGGGAAATCATGCTCTACACCATCGACCGCAAGACCCCCGAGGAGAAGCTAGTGAAAGTGCCTGTCGAGGACTTGAAGCGCATCGCCCGCCACATCGAAGCCGAGACCGGCATCACCGTGCAAGTGACAGGATAACTAGTGGAGAGTGGAGAGTGGAGAGAGTGTAGTGCCATTAATCTCACAATTGTCTTCCATAAACGATAAACGACCAACGATAAACGATGATTATCCCTCCATTTCTTAAGCCTGGCGACAAGTTTGCCATCATCTCACCCTCGGGGACGGTGTTGCCCGAGAGGGTGGACGGCGCTGTGCGCGCTATTGAGAAATGGGGCTTCGTGCCAGTAGTTGGCGAGCATTGCAAGGGGGAATATCACGCCTATAATGTTATCACTCACAGCGCCCCACCCCACCACCGCCTAGAGGACTTGCAGTGGGCTTTGAACGACCCGCAAGTGAGGGCTATCCTGTGCAGCCGTGGCGGGTATGGTGCGGTGCATCTGCTTGAGAACATCGACATTGATCAACTAGCCCGCGACCCCAAGTGGCTCATAGGCTTCAGCGACATTTCGGCACTGCATGCCGCTTGGCATCGCGCTGGTGTGGTAAGCATCCATTCGCCTATGGCGAAGCACCTCACGCTCTACGACAGCGACAACGAGACCAACCGCATCAACTATAATATCCTCACTGGAAAGGGGCTGCCCACCTATGTCGAGCCTCCACATCGCCTAAACCGTAACGGCATCGCCACCGCCACTATCACTGGCGGCAACCTGGCAGTGCTCATGTCGCTGCTGGCTACACCGTTCAACATCATCAAACCTGGCAATATCCTCTTCATCGAGGACGTGGCAGAGCAGGTCTATCAGGTGCAGAGGCTGCTCTATCACTTGCGGCTCGCCGACATCCTGCCTCATCTGGCTGGACTCATCGTGGGGCAGTTCACCAAGCATCGCGGCGACGACACCTCGGCGATGCTTGACATGATTCACGACATGGTGGCACCTTACAATTACCCTGTGGCGTTCAATTTCCCCATAGGGCACGTTCCACGCAATGTGCCAATAGTAGAAGGCACCACCGCCACCCTCGAAGTGAGCGACACAAATGTGAAATTGACAATGAATTTTGTAATAGTTAACGAGTAAACAAGTTAACGAGTAAACAAGCAAAATGTTTTTCTATCTGCTCGTCAACTTGTTAACTTGTCAACTTGTTAACTAAAAACTAAAACAATAAACAACAAAAAAAAAAAGGCCTATTGGTCATTTTGCAGGATAAGAAGTGCCTGAAGAGCCGATTCACAC
>ERZ842401.5400-NODE-5400-length-14203-cov-8.600580_pt1 | contig 14203 bp, 8 predicted proteins | sample MGYA00521270_ERZ842401 | MGnify/ENA primary metagenome ERZ842401 (study PRJEB31892, sample SAMEA3878208) | bioreactor metagenome | biome: Moose rumen | place: Sweden | collected 2011-10 | study: EMG produced TPA metagenomics assembly of the PRJEB12797 data set... | reverse complement strand
GTGTCAACGCGGCAACGAAACGGGCCCTATCGACCCAAAACCTTGCCGCGTTGACGGCCGCAGCGCACTCCATGGCCGATTTCGTGTCAACGCGGCAACAAAACGGGCCCTATCGGCCAAGAACCTTGCCACGTTGACAACTGCAGCGCATTCCAGGGCCGATTTCGTGTCAACGTGGCAGCGAAACGGGCCTTATCGGCCAAAAACCTTGCCGCGTTGACAACTGCAGCGCATTCCAGGGCCGATTTCGTGGCAACGCGGCAACAAAACGGGCCCTATCGGCCAAAAAACTTGCCACGTTGACGGCCGCAGGGCTTTCCAGGGCCGATTTCGTGGCAACGCGGCAACAAAACGGGCCCTATCGACCCAAAACCTTGCCGCGTTGACGGACGCAGGTACTCAAGTAACTGTATTACTGCATGAGGAGGGTCTCGTATCCTTGAAAGTCCAGCATGTGGATGGCTCCAAGATGGAATCCGATGCCAACAAGTACACTTTCAGGCAGAAGGCTACCGGAACCTAACAAAGCAAAAATACGGGAGGTGCTTGCGCAGGCTGAGAGAGCGCTTGAAACAAAGCTCGAGGAACAGGACACTGATAAACTTCTATCTGCGGTTCAGATGCAATAGCGCACCGACCGGATCCTTGAAAGGCGGAATGAAGACAAGGAGGCGTTGACAAAAAAGCGGAAAGCCACCAGGCAGATATCCGGGGAATCCGTATTATTTCAAGACAACCTCCCGGAGCCATTTGTCCAGCTCCGCCGTCCATTCCTGCTTGTAGATAAACCTGTCGCCGTTTCCCCAGCCGTGGCCGCCGATGGGATACAGGTGCAGGGAGGCGCTGATACCGTTGTCCAGCAGGGCCAGGTAATAGTTGATGAAATTGCGGACCGGGACGGTATCGTCGTTGGTGGAGCCCATGATAAAGGCAGGCGGCGTATTGGGCGTTACCTGCTTTTCGTTGCTGTAGAGGTCGGTCAGTTCCTGGGAGGGATTCTCTCCCAGCAGGGACTGCCTGGAGCCAGCATGCGTGTAGGAGGGATCCATGGTAATAACCGGATAGAAGAGAATCTGGAAGTCCGGGCGGGAATCGGCCGTATAATGGGTGGCTGCGGTAGAAGCCAGATGGCCGCCGGCCGAAGCGCCGCCGATACCCACTTTGGCGGCACGGCCCAGGCTGCGAACCAGCCGGATGGCCTCCTGGGCATCTTCCAGCGGGGCAGTTGTATATTTTCCGGCGGGCAGGCGGTACTGAAGCATATAGAAGTCTATGCCACGGGCATTGAACCAGGCTGCCAGATCGCGGCCTTCATTGTCCTGGGACTCGAACATATAGGCGCCGCCGGGACACTGGACCACCGCCACGCCGCAGGGATTCTGGGCCGGATAGGCCTCTAGGAAGGCCTCGGTGAAACGGCTGGCCAAGGGATTTCCGCTGACATCGTAGGCCGACGGAGTGCCGTCGGGCCAGAGTTTGAGGGTATCGGCCACCTGGATGCCGAAGGAGCGGAGCTGCTCCTTGGACATGGAACGCATAAAATCGGGAATCTGCGCCCAGGCAGTGCACGTTGCAAGGGCGGCGACCAAGGTCAATAGAATCTTTCTCATAAAACCAAATGTGTTTGTCATTCAAAGTTACACTTTATTTGCAGCAAAAATGACAAAAACATTGAAAAAAAGACATAGAATGACTATCTTCGCTTAGATATCATCTTTATACCATGAAACGCATTCTCTTCTTTCTTGCTTTTTGGGCATGCGCCACAGTCGGCTACGCCCAGACCGTCCACTCTCAAATCGTAGAAAACGGCGGAACGGGCCCTTACAAGGCCATTGTGGTGGGAGACGCCTCCTGCCCTGCCTTCACCATCTACCGGCCCCAGGACCTGGATGCCGCCGGGAAGCTTCCTGTCATCCTTTACGGGAACGGCGGCTGTGCCAACAGCACCGTGGAAATCCGCTTCTTCCTGAACGAGATCGCCTCTTACGGATACCTGGCCGTCGGAATCGGCCCGTACGAGGAAGACGACCCCAATGCCAAGTGGAAAGACGTGCTGCTGGGCTCCTTCCCGGAAGGGAAAAAAGTAGTCCTGGCCAACGGGGAAGTGCTGCAGGCTCCCTCTCCGGATGAGATTCGTGCCCGCAACGAGGCCAATCGCAAACGGATGGAGGAAATGATGAAGGAACTCGAGAAGAATCCGGACGCACCGGTGAATTTCGCCAATGCCACCTACGCCAAGCAGCTGCTGGAGGCCATGGACTGGCTCACGGAGCAGAACGCAAACCCGGCGTCGGAATACTATCATAAGCTGGACCTGGACAAGGTGGCGGCCATGGGGCACTCCTGCGGCGGCAGCCAGGTGCTGGGGGTAGCCCATGACCCGCGCATCAAGACCGGCATCATGCTCAATTCCGGCATCGGCGACATGGAAATGCAGGGCGCCACCAAGCAGAACCTGGAGAACCTGCACACACCCATGCTGTACCTGATCGGCGGTCCTTCGGATGTGGCCTTCCCCAATTCGGCCCTGGACTTCCAGCGCATCAAGAACGTTCCGGTGGTGATGATCAACACCACGGACGGCCATTTGGCCACGTTCTATGAGAAGAGCGGCGGCGCTTACGCCGTGACCGCGCGCAAATGGCTGGACTGGCAGCTCAAGGGAGACAATTCCCAGGCGCCCTTCTTCCTGGACGACGCCGTCCTGCACGAGGCCCAGCCCACCTGGAACGTAGACCGCAAGAACTGGACGCCGGCCGGTCCCGCCCGCAACCCGGGCATGCGCCAGATGTCCCGCGAAGAGATGGAGGAGATGTTCCGCCGGATGAACACCCCGCCCTCGGACCCTGCCTATAAAGTAGAAAAGAGGAGCTGCACCAGCGCCGGCAACAAAATCTACGGAGAAGCCTTCATCCCCGTCGCGCCCGGCAAACATCCCGCCGTCATCCTGTCCCACGGCTACGGCGGCACCCACAGCGGTTTCTATGCCCTGGCCGACAAACTGGCCAAGGCCGGTTACGTGGCCTACTGCTACGATTTCGCAGGCGGTTCTCCCCGCAGCCAGAGCGAAGGCCGCACGGAAGACATGTCCATCCTCACGGAGCGCCAGAACCTGGAAGACGTGCTGGAGATGGTGCGCGGCTGGGACTGCGTGGACAAGAAGAATGTCTTCCTGCTGGGCGAAAGCCAGGGAGGCTGCGTGAGCGCCATCACCGCCCCCTATGTGAAGAAGAAAATCAATGCCATCCTCCTCACCTACCCCGCCCTCTGCATCGCGGACGACGGCTACGCCCTGTATCCCACCCTGGCCGATGTCCCGGAGACGGTCAATTTCATGGGCATGAATATCGGCAAGCCCTATTATGAGCTGTACTACAAAGGCTACGACATCTACAAGGAGCTCTCCGGATTCCAGGGCGACGTACTCATCGTCCACGGCACGGAAGACACGCTGGTAAAGCCCGAGTATTCCGCCCGGGCCTCCAACCTTTACAAGAACTGTGAACTGCACCTGATCTTCGGCGCCGGCCACGGCTTCCGCGCCCCCGAGCAGGTGGAACTATACCACGGCTACGTGATGGACTTCCTGCAGCGCCATCTTAAATAAAGGCCCTGCAGCACTTACATTCCTGTCTCACAACATTTTACGCATTTATTGGTGCACGAAAAATTGCACCAATAAATGCGTAAAAAATTAATAATCAAATAGATAAGTGCTGCAGATTACTGCTCCGGATTCACGTAACGGTTCCCGGTCTCTGCCTTCACCGCATCGATAAACGCGGGGGCATAGGCCGGGGACGTGCGTCTGCCGGGGACCACCACGCCATTCTCGCTGGGCTGCATGATCTGGTCGTTGTGCTTCACGATCAGAAGTTTGGCCAGCTTGTCCCAGCGTTTCATCATCATGTCCGTATAGGTCTCCGTCTTGGCGGTGAGGTAATCGACCCGGTCGCTGCGAGTCATCTTGGCGGCGCGATCCTCCACTTCTTTCTGGTCTTCGGCGTAGAAGTCTTCCAGCTCGCTCTGGGCTTCGCGGAGGTCTCCGATCATGGCGCTCCAGCGGGGATACACCATGTTGGCCACGAAATTGCACATCCAGAAGGCGCTCTCTGTGGAGAATTCGCGGATGTTGTTGTTCTCCCTGCGGAAAGGCTCCGGGACGCGGTTGATGCCACAGTATACAGGGACATAGGCCACCATCGTGGCATCGTCCATGTTGAAATAAGTGACGCCGCCCACTTCGTCGGGCAGCCAGTCACGCATCTGGCACACCATGGTCATGCCGCTCTGCTGGCAGCCGATGGGCCGCTCGCGGAACATCTTGGTACCGTCGGAGGCTTCGAAATTCACCGGCTGGTTGCGGTACGGGGAGGCCCAGGGACCGGCGCTCATGTCGGCCGTCATGTCCAGGGCGGTTCCCTCGTAGTGGTCGCGCATGTCGGCCATCAGGTCGCGGACGCTCAGGGGTTTGTCGGGCTTGATCCAGAGGGGAAGATGGTCCATCTCGGACATGTCTCCGTTGATGAAGGGCAGGTAGCTGTCGATCTCGTCAGTATTGTAATGACGGCGGTAGAAGGTCCAGACGCGGGCCTCGCAGTAACGGATCTTGCTGAAGCTCATGGGGCCGTAAGCCTCGCGGAAGCTGAAGTCCTTGTCGGCACCGTCAAAATAACCCATCTCACGCGCAAAGGAAATGACATCGGCCGAATACATGCAGTCGCCGTCCGGAGTGATGCAGAAACCCAGTTTCTTGTCGGCCTTCCGGGTCTGGGGGAACTGCTGGATGCGGCTGGAGTTGGCATAGGCGGTGATGCAGTCGTCCGGAACGCGGAGGGCCACCCAGACGGCCCCTTTGCGGCCTTTTCCCTTGCCGATGAGTTCCATGATCCAGGCTTCGTCCTTGTCGCAGACGGCAAAGGACTCGCCGGTCTCGTTATAACCGTACTGCTGCACCAGCTGGTGCATGACGGCGATGGCCTCACGGGCGGTGGTGCTCCGCTGGAGGGCCAGGTGCATCAGGGTGAAATAGTCCAGGTATCCCTCGCGGTTCTGGAGCTCCTCGCGGCCGCCCCAGGTGGTTTCCACGATGGTGACCTGATGGTCGTTCATCAGGCCGGCCACGCCATAGGTATAGGAGGCCTGGGCTACCAGGCGTTCCGCCTCGGTGGCAGGGCCCCAGCCCCGCACGGAAATCATTTCACCGTCCGGATGCAGGCCGGGCTGCGAAACGGTCAGCGGAGAAGCGAAACCGAAGCCGTCGCAGTTGTAGGTACACATTACACTCCCGTCTACGGAAGCTTTTTTGCCAACGATGAGGTTGGTGCAGGCGTCCGTGGGGAGAGAAGACGCTGCAAGGAGGGTGGCGAAAGCCAGGGTAAGAATACGTTTCATATAGCAGACAGTTTTCACAAATATAAAGAAAAATTGCAGAAACTGTATGCTCTCCCGGGCATTATCCCAAAGAATGCTCTTTCAAATAGGCGTCGAAGGCGGGCCTGCAGGCTTCCGAAACATGCAGGAGGGCGTCCCCCACCTTGATATCGCCCGACGGCGTGGCACTGGAAATATGCTCCAGGGAGACGATGAAAGAGCGGTGGATGCGCATGAATGCAGCGGAAGGGAGCATTTCCTCGGCGGCCTTCATGGTAAGATGCGTCACCAGCGGGGAACGGGCCGATGCCAGATGGAACATCACATAGTCCCGCATGCCCTCTACATACTGGACATCGGACAGTTCCACCTTCCGCAAGGCACCGTCCACCTTGATGAAAACCGATGATTTCTCCTGTCCGGAAGAGACGGGAGCCTGGGCCTGCGCGGCCGACTCCTTGAGCGAAAACCATTCCCGGGCTTTCTCGGCCGCCTCCAGGAACTTCTGGTACCGGACGGGTTTCAGGAGGAAATCCAGGGCGCTCACCTCGTAACTTTCAAAGGCATACTGCTTGAAAGCGGTGGTGAAGATAATGCGGGTTTCCTGCGGCACCATCCGGGAAAGCTCCATTCCGTCCAGGTCGGGCATCTGGATGTCCAGGAACACCAGCTCGGGCTGCCTCGTCTTGATGGCCGACAAAGCCTCTACGGGGTCGTTGAAAGAAGCTTCCAGATCCAGAAAAGGAGTGCGCGCGATAAATCCCTCCAGCATCTTGATCGCCAGAGGTTCATCGTCAACGACTATGCAGCGAAGCTTGTTCATGCCAGGTCCAGGGTAACTTCTACAGAATAAGTGCCGTCACCGGCGTTTTGCGAATAGGTGTATTTCCCGGGATACAGCAGCTCCAGGCGGCGCTTCATGTTTTCCAGGCCGATGCCGGAGCCGATATGGTCGCTTCCCTGCTTTTCGAAGAGAGAATTTTCGCAGCGGAACACCAGGCGTCCCCCCTCTTCGTGCATCGACACGTTTACGAAAGAAGGATAGCGGGCGTTCACCCCATGCTTGAAGGCATTCTCCACCAGGGAGATGAACAGCAGAGGAGCCACTTCCATGTGCCCCTGGGGCACTTCAAGGTCTTTGGTCACCTGGGTGAGATCGTTGCAGCGGAGGGCCATCAGGTCGATGTAATTGTTCATGAAGTCCACCTCGGAAGCGACCGGCACGGTAACGGCCTCGCTGTCATAGAGCGCGTACCGGAGCAAGTCGCTCAGCTGGCCGATGCTCTCCTGCGCCTTGTCCGGGTCTATCTGGGTAAGGGAGGAGATGTTGTTCAGGGTATTGAACAGGAAATGCGGGTTCAGCTGGCTCTTGAGCCAGGTAAGTTCCGCCTCCGTGCTCTTCCGCCGCTCCTCCTGCATCTGTTTTTCCAAGTTGTTCATCCGCATCACGTACCGGAGCCCTGTCGCCAACAGGATGACAATGGACATAATGAACAGGGAGGCGACCACGCCTATGGCAAAAAAGGCCCACACACTTCCTCGTCCGAAAGCATCGATCACCTCTGCGGGAACCTGGCCCCGGGGATAGAACATATACATGTTCCAGAACACCATGACAAAGCCGTTCACTGCCCAGAACACCCATTTCCGGCTGTCGAACAGGAAGCGGGGAATCAGGTAATAGTAATTCAGACCGTAAAGCAGGAAGAGCGGAAGCAGGGCTCTCAGGGCACCGGAAAGGATGTTCACCGACTGCTTGAAATTTCCGGTCATACTGAAATTGATCACGGCCGGAACAAAAAAGACACCCACCCAGACAATGAGCTGGGTGGTGTCCAGAATATAGTTTCGTTTACTGCTTTTCTCTGCCATCGTACAAATGTAGCAATTATTTTTTACATCTGCTGCATGATGGTACCCATGCTTTCGGCAGTAGTGGTGCTGTTGAGCTGGTCTTCGTTCTCGATGGACCGGCGGGCGCGTTTGGTGGTGTAGTTGCCCTGCTTGCCGAAGGTCCAGCTCACCTGGAAGGTTACCTGACGCATCTGGATGGTGGTGTCCATGTTGGTAGTGAACCCGTTTCCGGTGGTAGTGCTGCCCATATGCATTTCAAGGTCCTTGGTCAGAGGGAGCATGCCGTTCACGGAAAGGCTCAGGCGGTCGTCAAAGAAGGTCTTGGTGAGCCCCAGGATGCCCATCGACATGCCGGTGGAAGTCCCTTGCAGGTTTACATTGCTGCCCATGGAGATCACATTGGCGCTCAGGCGGAGGTCCCAGGGCAGGGTCTGCTGCACACCGGCCATGATGTTGTAGCTCCATCCGGCATTCATCTGGTCCAGCAGTTCGCTGCGGATGTCATTGTAAGAAACGCCGCCGTTGAGCATGATGCGGGTCTTGTTGGTGGGATTAATCATCAGGAAGGCGTTGAGGCCGGTGTTGTTGCTCTTGACGATGTTGCCGTAAGTGGTATTGAGGAGGTTGTTCTCGTCATAGAAGCTGTAGGAAGATATGCCGTTTCCGGTGTAGCTGTGACGGAGGGTGGCATTGACCATGACCACAGGGCTGTAAAAGTTGTAGACGAGGGAGATGTTATGGCCGCGCTCCACATCCAGGTCGGTATTGCCGTAGCTGAGGGCGGTAGGATCGGAAGTGTCTACATAAGGATTCAGGTAGGTGATACCCGGGCGGGAAATGCGCATATTGTAGCTGAGGCCGATGTTCTGGGTCATGGTGGGGCTCCACTGGATACTGGCGGTAGGGACCAGGGCGCCATAGTTCACGTCGAAGCGGCCGTCCGTTCCCACGGCGAGCGGCGGGATGGAAGAGTAGGTCTGCCAGGTGTGTTCGTAGCGGGCGCCGGCTTTTACGCCGAAGGCGCCGAAGTTGCCGGAGAGTTCCGTGTAGGCTGCGCCGATCCGGTTGTAGAAGTCATACTTGAGGCTGGAGACAGGATTCAGCACGAACTGGGAGCCGTCCCACAGGTAATCGGTCTGATCGGAGGTATTGTGCCTGTAAATGAACTTGGCGCCGGTGGCTATGGTGAAAAGGGAACCCAGCGGAGTGGTGAAGTCGGTCTGGACGGTATGGTCGGTGGAGCCCGTTACGCCGTCAGTCTTGCGGTCGGTCAGATTCATCCCGGGAACTACCGTACCGCCGAAGGTATTCAGGGTATTGTTCACGGACGGAGCGGCATTGAACTGGTAGCTCAGGGTGAAACTGCGGCCGGGGACGTCGGCCCACAGGTGCTGGTAGTCGGCGCTGGCGGATATGCTGTTGCGGGTATTGGTGGATGAGGTGACACCTGAATAGGAAATGGCATCCATTCCGGGGAAGATCATGGAGGTGGAGGAGGTACCGTCATTGGACATGCCGAAGTGCATCAGTCCCACGGTGGCCGACACCAGGTTCAGGGTATCGATCTCGTAGCTGGCGGAGAAGTTGCCCATGACCATCGGGGTGCGCATATCGGTCTCGGAGTGCGAACGGGTGGTGAAACCAGTGTCCTGGATACGTTCGATGTCGATGAAGGACTTGTTGTTGAAGTTGTTCATGGCATTCACATTGGCACTGAGGGCGAACTTGCCCTTCTGCATGCTGGTGAACAGGCCGCCGCCGTAGCCGCGGGTCGATGCCATGCCGCGTACGGTGCCGTAAAAACCGTCGGCCACGCTCTGCCCGCCTGTCATTTCCTTGTTGGTGGTGATGTTGAGCACACCGCCAACACCTTCAGCGTCGTAGCGTACGCCCGGGTTGGTGACCACCTCGATGTTCTTCACGGAAGAGGCAGGCATCATCTTGAACACCATGGAGGCGTTCTGGGACATCATCTGGTTGGGCTTTCCGTCTACGTATACCTGGAAGGAAGAGGATCCGTTCACGGTGATGTTGTCCTGGCCGTCGACGGATACCATCGGCACTTTGCGGAGCATGTCCAGCACGGTGGAGGTCTTGGAATCCACGTCATCGGCCACATTGTAGATCATCTTGTCCACCTCCATCTTCACCAGGGGGCGCATGGCGGTGACGGTGCCGGCCTTCAGCATTTCCACATTGTCCTGTGCCAGGATTTCTCCCAGGTCGATGACTTCCTGGTCGCCAATGGTGAAGCAGCGCTGGATCACCTTGCGGCCCAGGTTGTTGAAGCGCAGGCAGTAATCGCCCTTGAGGGTGAACGAGTGGGAGAACTGCCCCTCCTCGTTGGTGGTGGTGAAGGCAATCGCCTTTTCCGGGTCGGAGGACTGGTAGAATTCAATGACGGCGGCCGGTTCGCCCACGCGGGTGAGCGAATCCAGCACGACGCCCTTGACGGTGGTGGAACGGTTCTGGGCAAAAGACATCGTCCCGACCAGTAAAGCGGTAAGAATAACAACTAACTTTTTCATATCTGTCTATTTTTTTGTTTTCTGCTTGTTTCGACAGCAAAATTAGTTTAAAGTAAAAGGGCACGGTCCCGCTTTTCGACCAATGCCCTTTTTTCTTCGACGAACGGGAGTATTCCCTATGGGATCCGGTACGATTTGGTAACGCCTTTCCAGATGCAGCGGATGGTCCGGGAGGCTTCGTCGCGCGTTACCTTCACCTCTTTGGAAGTGGGAACGGCCTCGATGGCGGAGAAGTCCGTACCCGCCGGAACGGCCAGTTCATATAAGGTATAGTCCAGGATACCGTTCTGGTCGGTGGCGCGCACCGGCTGCTCCGGCGTTTCCAAAAGCTGTCCGCCGGCCATGAACTGTACCCGGGGCACCGCCGGGAATTCCATCTCCTCTCCCTTCCGGGTGAAGCCCAGGCCGATGACATCGCACAGCGGCTCACCGGCAGGGCCTTCCGCCACCAGGAAGAGGGCATGCTTGCCCTTGAGGGCGTCGACCCGCTTGTCCAGGGATACGGTAAAGCGTTCCACACCTGAGGCAACTCCGGCAGGGACTTCCACCTGCGCCACTTTCCGGCCGTTCCAGGCACCGCCTTCCCAAGGGCCGTCCAGCCAGACGCTCACGGTGAAGGGCTTGTCTGTTCTCCTGGTCAGGAAAAGATTGAAGGAAGAACCGCTCCGGAAAGCCTCGAAAGGCCTCAGGCCCAGATTGTTTTTGCCGAGCCCATCAAAACCGAAATACTTGTAGCCGATGATGTCGCCTGCCGTTACGCCGGTGATGTCCATCCGGTTGTCCCAGATATCCCAGCTGTCCTGCATAGTCTCCGGACGGGACATGTAGCAGGCATAGCCGGCCGAATAATAATTGTAAGGATCCAGGCCATACATGTTGAAGCCTTCGGAGGTCACCTCCGCACCCACATATTCGTGACCGTCAGCTGCCTTTGTGGTAAAACCACCCTTGTAAGGGTCATAGGCGGTAATACGTACCTGACCACCCTCGGAAACCGGTTTTTCATCGGCTTCCAGACAGACGGGCGCCACCATGGCCTGGCGGGCGAAGCCGAAGCCGCGCGGCGCCCTGTGGTAAAAGATGTACCACTGCCCGTTGATCTGCGCCAGGGATCCGTGGGTGTTGTTGCCGGCAAAGCTGGTTTCCAGGTGCGCTCCGTCGCGCGACAGCACCGGACCGCGGGCGTCCACCAGCACGCCGCCACTCTTCCAGGGGCCTTGGGGGCCGTCGGCATAGGCATAACGGAGGCAGGCATTGGAGAGGGAAAGCCCGTATTCGGGGCCGGAATGGCCGCTGTACAGATAGATGTACTTGTTGCCCACTTTCCGGAACGACGAGGCTTCGAAGAAGTTGAAATCGGCCAGGTCCTCCCCTTCCGCAACGGCCGGGAACTCGATCTTGGAGTCGTTCCCTTCCATGTTGGCCCAGCGGCGGAACTGCTCCATCTCAGGAGAAAGCTTTGTGCCGGCGGGAATGCTCATCAGCAGCTGGGTGAGCTGAGAGGGCAGCCAGAATTCATAGTCCATCTTTCCGCCACGCGGAGAATACATGGTATTCTGGTCCAGCTGGGTGGAACTGGAGCGCTGGATGCCCCAGGCGGCATAGGCCCGGAAGCCGATGTTGTAGTCCGGGTCGGAAGGATCGTCCACCGGGTCTACCAATACGCCCGGATCAAAGCCGATGACGCTGCCGGGCAGCATCTGGCCAGCCTCCACGTTAAGCACGGTGAACGGGCCGTCCGGACGGTCTCCGACGGCCACCATCGGCATGTGCATGAGGCTGTGCGGGTACAGGTAATACTTGCGTGTGCCGTCATCGCGGCGGTTCACTTCCACCAGGTCCGGGGCATACATGGTGCTCCAGGTGCCGTTTTCCTGATAGGAGAAGATGGGGCCTTCGTCCCGCCAGGCGGAAAGGTCCTCCACCGGGGCCGACCACTGCCGGTCGTCCTCTCCGCAGTAACTGTCGAAGCGGACGTCGTGCGAGCCCGTCACGTACACGCGGTATTTCCCGGGATTGTCCGGATCCTCGAACACACGGGGTTCACCGTCAGGCATGTGCTCCCAGAGCGGGAGATAGGGATTGGCCGTCACGGGATAGGTGACCGCCTTTTTGGGCCCGCAGGAGCAGACCAGTGCCAGCGCCAAGCCGGCAGAAGCAAGGACACGCAATTTTGTCATAGTATTTATGGGATTATCTGTCGTTCAACACACAAATATAACTATATTTTTGCCATCTTTGCAAAAAAGTAACCGCTATGGCAAGTTCCGGAAAAAGGGTAGAGGCCGTAGATATCCTCCGGGGATTCACGATGGCCTGCATGATCTTGGTCAACAACCCCGGTGACTGGGGGCACATCTATGCGCCCCTCAGGCATGCCGACTGGAACGGGCTCACTCCCACGGACTGCATCTTCCCGGTATTCCTGTTCCTGATGGGCTTTTCCATTTTCCTGTCGCTGCGGAAACAGGATTTCCGCCTTTCCAGGACCCTGGGCCGGAAGATTGTGAAAAGGACGGTGCTGCTCTTCGGCATCGGTTTTCTGCTAAGCCTTCCTTCCGGCCTGATGAGCGGCAATATCCGGATTATGGGCGTGCTGCAGCGGTTTGCCCTGTGCTATCTGGCCGCGTCGCTGCTCGTGTGCCTTGCCGGCAGAAAGCGGCTTGGCTGGATCGCCGCAGGCATCCTGGCAGCTTATGCGCTGCTGCTCGCCCTGGGGCACGGATTCTCCACGGAAACCGACAATGTCATCGGCCTGGTGGACCGGTCTGTCCTTGGAGAACGGCACATTTACAATGAGTATGGGCTGGATCCGGAGGGCCTTCTGAGCACGATTCCTTCCATCGGCCATACGCTTGTCGGCTTCTGCGCCGCTTCCCTGCTGCTGGAGAGCGGGTCGCGGGAGAAGGGGCTGGTACGGCTGCTGGTCCTGGGAGGTTCCCTGCTGCTGGCCGGCTTGCTGCTGCAATACGGCTGCCCGCTGAACAAGAAGGTCTGGTCCCCGACTTTCGCCATGGTTACCTGCGGGATCGGAGCCCTGTCGCTGGGACTTCTCTCCTGGCTGGCAGATGAGCGGAAAATACTTCGGCACAGCGGCTTCTGGAAGGTTTTCGGCACCAATTCCATCCTTTGCTACGTCCTCTCCTTCGTGTTCTCCTACCTGCTGGGGTACACACCTCTCGGCAACAGCCTCTACTCCGGGCTTTCGGCCCTGTGCGGCGGGCCCGGCGAAATGCCGTCCCTGCTGTACGCCCTCTGCCATGTGCTCCTGATCTGGCTGCTGGTTCTGCCGTTGTACAGGCGTAGCCTCTTCATCAAGCTGTAGAGCAAAACGAATGGGAGAGGTCCCGGTAAAAATGGACCTCTCCCAAAAGTGTGTCGAATTGTGCCGGCTTACCGGGTGGCGGTAGCGGAAGCAGGGGCCAGGCCTTCGCCGGAGACGGTGAGTTTCACCTTGCCGCCATCGGCCTTCACGATAGCCTGGGCCTGGCCGTAGTAAGTAGTATAGGAGCCGCTCTGGAAGCGTTCTTCGGTGCGGGGCTGGGCGCTGCCGAATCCCAGCAGCTCTCCCCCTTCCACGCTCACCGTAAGCCTGGCATCGCGGTTGGCCCAGATCTCACCGGCGCCATCCACCAGGTCGATGTCGAAGTAGAAGACATCGTCAGCGGAACGCTTGGGCTCGGCCGCTACACGGATGCGGACATCGCCTTCGGCGCTCTTCAGGGAGGTGGTCGCCACGACCTTTTCGCCGTCAAGAGCCTCTGCGGTAAGGGTCCCGGGAGCGTAAGGGACGGTGAAGGTGGCCATGTTCTTCTGTACATCCTGCTCGCCCAGCACCTCACCATTGAGGCTCAGGCGCACCTTGGCGGCCTTGGTATAGACTTCCACGGCAGCTTCCTTGCCCTCGCAGCCGGCCCAGCTCCAGGACGGGATGGCGTTGGTCCCGCGCCAGGCCGCCTTGATGAGTTCACCTTCGCGGATGGGACGGACGGCCATGGAGAGCTTGCCGGTCCAGGTTGCATCGGCCAGAAGGGCCTCGCCGTTGGGGTTGCCCAGGATGTCCAGGGCGCCGGTATCGGCCAGCTTCCAAGGATAAGGCTTGGAGAAGGTCATCATTTCGGCGCCATAGCCCCAGCCGCCGATGCCGACCTCGCCCAGGTAGTCCCAGGAAGTCCACATGAAGTCGCCCACCAGGTACGGGATGCGTTCTACCATCTCCCAGTTGCCGGGGATGTCGATGGGCATCGTCTCGCTGCCCACGACGATACGGCCGGGATGCGCCTCCCCTTCAGCCTCGTAACGACCCTTGCCGTAATTGTATCCGGCAATGTCCAGGGCATCCAGGATGGGGGTGGTGAGCTGGTCAACACCGGGGCTCATCAGGTACGGTCCCGACATGCTCTCGCCTACCATGGAGACAATCTGGTTGTAGACGGTGCTGTTCA
>ERZ842401.5398-NODE-5398-length-14207-cov-5.613836_pt1 | contig 14207 bp, 12 predicted proteins | sample MGYA00521270_ERZ842401 | MGnify/ENA primary metagenome ERZ842401 (study PRJEB31892, sample SAMEA3878208) | bioreactor metagenome | biome: Moose rumen | place: Sweden | collected 2011-10 | study: EMG produced TPA metagenomics assembly of the PRJEB12797 data set... | reverse complement strand
ATATACCCTTTTAGGGTTTCTTAAAAACCACTAGTTGAACTAGTGGATTTTTATTAGTAATAAGTTTTTTGTTCAAATTTCTTTTTGTTTTCAGCAGCTCTAATTATTTGAGCTAAAATATTTAAAGCAATTTGTTCTGTCTTTCTTTCAATATCACGTAGAGGATTAAATTCTACTAAGTCAAATGATAAGACATCTTTAAAGTGTTTAACAATATATTCATTAATTTGCATTGCTTCTTCTTCAGTAATACCATCAAATTCAGGAATACTAACTCCTGGACAAACATCTGGATCAATAACATCTAAATCATAGCTAATGTGAATACCTTTAGTCTTAAAACCAGCTATTTTAAAAGCTTCATCCATAATAGCTTCAATACCTTTTTCATGAACATCTTGAGTAGTGAACACTGTAACTCCTGAATATCTTACATTATCTCTTTCAGCATCATCCATACTTCTAGCTCCAATAATAACAGTTTTAGAAGGCTGGATTATTCTACCATCATGGTATGATCTTAAATCGCTATTTTTATAACCATTAATGGTAGCTAAAGGTAAGCCATGAATATTACCAGTAACAGTAGTTTCAAAAGTATTATAATCAGTATGAGCATCAATCCAAATCATTCCAACATCGATATTTACTTTAGTAGAAGCTAAGGCAGAAGCAATTGCTGCTGAATGATCTCCTCCAATCATAATTGGAAAATACTCTTCTTTAATTTTATCTACCATTGTTTTATATAATAATGTATTGAATTTCTCTATTTCATATTCATTTTTTCTTCGATCAGATAAATTTCTACTTTTTATGATGTCCTTATCTTTCATAAACATCATACTTTCCCCTTTATAGAAAGATTTTAAATCATTCATTAATTGTACAGGACCTAAGTCAGCTCCATCAATATGAACGCCTAAATCAGTACCTGCTCCAAATATCATTGTTCGCATATTATCACCATAATCATTTTATCTTAAAAATAATTATATTTCAAGAAAATCCTTTTATTAAAAAAAAGTATACTGTATAATAAGTATAGGTGGTAAAATGAAAAAGATAAATGAATTATATCCAGAAATACAAGAAGATATATTAATAAAAGGAGTTAAAATCAACTCAAAAGAAATAAATGAAGGGGATTTATTTGTCTGTACAATGGGAGCTACTGCTGATAGACATGACTTTATAGATGAAGCTATAAAAAATGGGGCAGCTGCCATAGTAGTTAGTAAAGATGTAGGAGAAAAAAGTGTTCCTATTATAAAGGTTCCTGATACTAATAGAGAATTACCTTATTTATGTCAGAAGTTTTATGATTATCCGGATCAAAAATTAAAAATGATAGGTGTTACTGGTACTGATGGTAAGACTAGTACAACAACAATCATTCAAACTTTAATTGGTAGTGATTTATGTGGTTATATTGGAACAAATGGTAGAAGTTGTGCTAAGTTTACAGGAGATAATCCTAATACTACTCCTGATGCTCAAAATATGTATATGTATTTAGATGAATTTGTAGGCTATGGTTGTAAATATGCATCTATCGAAACATCTAGTGAAGCTTTCTTTAGAGGAAGATTACAAGCTATGGAATTTGATGTATCAGCTATGACTAATGTAACTTCTGAACATTTAAATATCCATGGTAGTTTTGAAAACTATTTAGATTCTAAATTAATGTTATTTAGACAAACTAAAAAAGATGGTTATACAATTCTTAATAAAGATGATTTGTATTACGATAAAGCAAGAGAAGCATGTAATGCAGATAATGTTTTAACTTATGGAGTTGGTGAAGATAACGACCTACAAATAGTTAACTTTAAAGTATATCCAAATCATACTGATATTACTTTTAAATATAAAGGTGAAGAATTAAAAGTAGATAGTCCTTTAATGGGAGACTTTAATGTTTATAATTTAGCTTGTGCTATTCTTTGTACTATTAGTGCAGGATTTAATTTAGATACTATTTTAAATAGAATTAAAGATATTAAAATTAGTGGTCGATTAGAACTATTAAATATTAATACACCATATTATGTAATGGTTGATTATGCTCATACCCCTAATGGTATTATGAAATTGTTAAACTTTGTTCATACTTTAGATATTAAGAGAAGTATAGTTGTAATTGGACAAGCTGGAGAAAGAGATTATTTGAAAAGACCACAAGTTGGTAATATAGTAGTAGAAAATGCTACTTATGCAATCTTTACTTCAGAAGATCCTAGAAGCGAAGATCCTGCTAATATTTGTAATGATATAATTAAAGAGTTAAAAGAAACTCATGATAATTATGAAATAGTATTAGATAGAAGAGAAGCTATTAAGAAAGCAATTAATATGGCTGAAGCTAATGACATGGTTTTAGTCCTAGGTAAAGGTAATGAAACATATGAGAAGTTAAAAGATGAAACTATTTACTTTAATGACATGGAAGAAGCTTATAACGCTGTTGCAGAAAGAGAATTACAAGAAAAGAATAAATAATAAGGAGAATAAAAATGGAAGATTTATTTGAAAAGTATAGTTATTTAATAAGAAAAAATGAAAATAGTAATAGAAGATATGTTTTGAATTCTGATATTGCTGCACTTGATATTAGTGATGAAGAAAAAGGTGTGCTTAGATTACTATTTAAAATGAAAAATATTAGATTAGCTGATAAAAAAATTGTTTCAAAAGATAGGCCTACAAAAGTAGGAGATTATAATTATGGAGAAGTTGAAGCTTATGGAGCTGAGCACTTAGATAAAGCTACTATAGCTACTATTGAATATGATGGAGAAGAACTTGTTTTTGAAAACTATGATGAATTAGATAAGTTTATTCTTAATGAATTTGTACCTGATAATGTTCAAATGAAAGTTAATCGTTCTAAAAATAATAAAGACTCTTCTTTATCAAAACCATACCCATCAATTCAATTAGGAAAGATTGTTAAATTGGGTTTAAGCGAAAAAGAAGTAGATCATGTTCTTAATCTATTAAAAGAGAATAAAATACATGTTGGTGGAAAAGAATCAGGCTTAGATGAAGAAAGAGAAAACTATGATTATATTACTACTTATGATATTGTTACAAAATATGCTAATAAGATTAATAAAAATCCTTTAACTTTGGAAGAAATGCAAGAGAAATTTATCGAATATTATGAAACAAAAGATCCAATATTAAGAGAGGAATTAATTGCTAGGAATTTGAAACTCGTTCCATACTGTACTTGGAAGGTTGCATTATATCATGATGTAAGTGTTGATGAAGTAAATAGCTATGGTTATGAAGGATTAATATATGCAGTTGATAAGTTTGATCCATATCGAGATGGTAAATTTTCAAGTTATGCAGTTCCATGTATTACAGGCTTTGCTAGAAGAGGCGTATCAGAAATTAAGGATGTTCCATCATATCTTTATTATACATTTAACACTTTAAAAAAGATGGTTGAGAAAGAACATGATTGCAAGTTAGAAGAAAATCCAAAATTAATGGATATCATTCTTGATGCTCTAATTGCACAAGGAAAAATCTCTGCTGATAGTAAAGAAAAATATCGTAGACTTCTTTCACCAATGGACTCTTTTGAAGAAATAAAAGATAGTCAAGATATAAAACCTCATGATGATGAACCATATGATTCAGCTGATGAAGTAAAGCAAGCACTTAATAGAGCGCTGCTAACTTTAACTGACAGAGAGAAGAGAATTCTTGTGACCCGTTATGGTTTAGATGATGGCAAACCAAAAACATTAGAAGAAGTTGGTCGAGCAATGGGTCTTACACGAGAAAGAGTTAGACAAATTGAAGCAAAAGCATTACGAAAATTGCGTCATCCTAGACGTTCTAATAATCTGAGAAGCTATACAAATTATAGTTTTGAAGCAAGAGACTTAAACAATATTAATGATATGTTTGATTTAGTTTCTAAGGAAGAAACTGATGATAAAGATAGTAACTTTGTAAGATAGAAAGAGGTGAGTGGTATGGATGATATTAAGCTATTACCTCATAACGAGGAAGCTTTAATAAAATTAGAAAACTGTTTAAATAATAATCAAATGGCTAGTATCAACCATGCTACAGGTACTGGTAAATCATTTATTTTATTAAAATACTTATATGAAAATAGAGATAAGAAAATACTATTCTTATCTCCAACTTATCCTATTATAAATCAGTTAATTGAAAATCATATGCCTGAATTGAATATTTCTGAAAGTGATTTTAAAGACTTTGATACGATGATTTATAGAACATTATTAAAAAATGATATGAAAGAATTAGCTGCTAAATATGATTTGATTGTTTTAGATGAGTATCATCGTTGTGGAGCAACTAAATGGGGTAAAAAAGTAAATGAATTACTTAATATCATAAAAGAAGATTATCCAAATACTAAAGTAATTGGAACAACTGCTACTGAGACAAGGTATTTAGATAATAATCGTGATATGAACAAAATATTATTTGATGGGGTAGAGGCATCCCGTCTTTCTTTAGCAGATGCTATTCTAGAAGGTATTTTACCAGCACCAGTATATGTTAATTATAATTATGAATTATTAACAGATATTCAAAGTATTGAAAAGAATATTGAAAAATATGATTTTTATCATTATGATTTAGATAATGATTTGGAAGTAACACAGAAAGTAAAAAAGGCTATAGAAGCCACTTTTAATAATAATAGTATAGGAGAATATCTTAAGGATTGTAATAAGATTTTAGTTTTTTCAAGTACTATTAATAATATGAAACAAAATAGTAATTTTATTGAGAAAAAAATAGGTAGAAAAGCTAAGGTTTATAAAGTTCATTCTCGTCAATCTAATGAAAAAAATCATCGAGAATTGGCAGAATTTAGAAATGCTGAGTCTAATAATTTATCAATATTATATAGTGTAGATATATTGAATGAAGGAGTTCATGTTAAAGATGTAGATGCTATTTGTATGATGCGTAAGACTACATCACCAATTATTTATTTTCAACAATTAGGGAGACTCTTAGCGTATTCTAAACGAAAAGATGAAGTAATTGTTTTAGATTTAGTTAATAATATACGTAATCATCCTGTAATTTATGAACTATATCATGAAATAGTTGAACGAGCAAAAGAATTATCTAAACAAAATCCTGATAAAAAAGAACAATATGATAAGGTTATTGAAAGATTTAAGATTGTAGATAATACTAGTAAAATCTGTGAAGAGTTAGAAAAGATTTCACTTTATTATAAAAAAGAAAATATTTTAGAAAGAAGACTTGATACTGCTATTTCAATATTAGAGGGCAAAATAAAAGCAAACGAAATAGAAAAGTATCAAGCTCAAATAGATGTTTTGAAATACGGAGAATATATTACTCCTGAGTTATTAAAACGTATAAGGAAAATACCAAATATTACTAAGCCAGCATTAGTTAATATTTCTGATGAAGAATTTAAAACAGTGCTAGATGGAAAAAGAAATATGCATGCTAAAAAAGTTAATTCTAATAAAGAATTATATTCTGAAATTATTAATTTCTTTGATAGTAATTATCGATTACCATCTATTTTTGGCGAATCAGAAGAGGAAATATCTTTAGCTAAAAGTATACTTGCAAGGTATAGTACTTTTAGTAATAAAATGACTAGTTTTATTTATGATAATTTATCTGATGATATATCTTTATTTGAAAGATTATGTTATGGTGAAACTATTAATGATATTAATTATGTAAGACTTCATAATGAAACAAAAGAAGCTATCAAACGAGGAATACCAATTAGTCCAATTGTATATTCTTATTTAATACATAAGTATAAAGATAGTGAAATTGAGCAATTAGCTATTGATAAACTATATGAGCAAGAAGATAGTATTGATACTTCAACTAGTAAGAATAGTTCTACTTATAATATGGAATTAAATGATTATTTTGAACAGATATCTAAAGGTATTAATGAAGAATTAGAAAATATTTCATTTGATGAATATGTTCAGAAGACTTATCAAGAAATAATGGAATATCTTACAAAACATAATAAAGTTCTGGAATATAGTTCTAAATCAGTTAAGTTAACTAATGAAGAATTATCACAAGAAAAACAATTATATTGTAAAAAAATAATTTTAAGACCTCAATTAGCTAGATTAGGATATTTAGAAGAAATTGAAAAACTAGAACATCAAATTAAATATAATAGTATATTAGAATCTCAAAATAAAGAATTAGCTAAAGTAATAGAGTTTATGGAAAAACATGAGGGCGCTTTACCATCTGCTAAAAATAGTTTTTCTAAAGATGAGGTAGAATTAGCAAGATCATATTTAAGACTTCGAAGATATTTAGATGAAATAAATATTGCTAGAATTAATGCTATTCAGGAAGAATATCAAAAAGAAAAAGAAAGAGTATTACATGAATATATTGAATTCATTAAAATTAATGGTAGAAAGCCACTTTTATATCATGCTTCTGAAGAAGAATTAAAACTAAACACTGATTTAAATCGTTGGCAAAGTAGTTTTACTCCAGAAGAAAGAGAGGAGTTACAGGTAGCTTTAAATAGTATTAATAAATATGATGAATGGAAGAAGACACTTATCGAAGTAGAAAAAGGGAGAAAAAGATAATTCTCTCTTTTTGTTATTCATGTTATAATTATTATGGTGAAAGTATGATTACAAAGATAATTAAATTTATACTTATTATATTATGTATGACTTTTATATTTTCTTTAAGTGCTGATAACGGAGAACAATCAGAGGCAAAGAGTGATAGTGTAATAGTTAAAGTTACAGAGACTATTTTACATAGAAAATTAAGTTCAGAAGAAAAAGAAAAATATATTGAAAAGATGGTTGTTTTTGTTAGAAAGACTGCTCATTTTATTTTATATTTTGTACTTGGTTTATTAATAATTAGTTTCTTAAAAGAGTTTGGATTAAGTAAGAAAAGTATAATTATTAGTATAATTGTGGTATTATTATATGCATGTAGTGATGAAATACATCAGACTTTTGTAGCTGGTAGGAGTGGAGAAGTACTTGATGTTTTAATAGATACAGTTGGTGGTAGTTTATCTACAATACTTTATTATTTGATTTATAGGAGGATAAAACATGAATAAGAAAAAACAATTAGCTAAAAATACAATTATTATTTTCTTTGGAAAAGTTTGTACACAATTAATATCTTTTTTCTTACTTCCATTATATACTGCTTATCTAGCAACTTCTGAATATGGATTGGTTGATTTAATTCAGACTTATGTAACATTACTTGTACCAATAATCACTTTAGAACTAGAAATGAGTATTTTTAGATACTTAATAGATTCTAGAAGTAGTGAAAAGGAAACTAAAAAGCTAATTAGTAATAACTTTTATGTTTTACTGCTTAGTTTAAGTATATTTAGTATTTTATATATCATAGTTACTTGTTTTGTAACACTACCATTTAGATGGTTAATTCTAGTTGATATAATTGTCTGTGTTTTATCAGGTAACTTCTTACAAGTAGCTCGCGGTTTTGGTAAGACAGTAGATTTCTCAATTAGTTGTATTTTAACTGGTCTTACGACAGTAGTATCTAATATAATTTTAATTTGTTTTGTAGGTATGCAGGCTGAAGGTATGATTATTTCAATGGCTCTTGCTAACTTCGTGTGCAGTTTATACTTGTTTATTAGATTAAAACTACATTCTAAAATAGATTTTAAATTAGTAGATCATAAACTATTAAAAGATATGTTTAAATACTCAATTCCTTTGATACCTAATGGTATTAGTTGGTGGGTAGTTAATGTTAGTGATAGAAGTATTATTTCAATTGTACTTGGAGCATCTGCGAATGGTTTATATGCTATTAGTAATAAATTTCCAACTATTATTTCTAGTCTTACAGGAGTCTTTAATTTAAGTTGGAGTGAAAGTGCTGCTTTACATATAAATGCTAAAGATCGTGATGAATTCTTTTCAGATATTTTTAATACAATTATGAAACTATTTGTAGCATTAGGAGTAGGAATGATTGCTTGTATGCCATTTGTATTCCCAATACTTATTAATTCTAAATATGATGAAGCATATAACTATATACCATATTTAGTCTTAGGTAGTGTCTTCAATGTTGCAATCTGTTTATATAGTCAAGTCTATCTTGCTAAGAAGTTATCTAAACAGGTCGCATCTACGGCAATACTTGGTGCAATTATAAACATAGTCATTAATGTGGTATTTATTAAGTATATTGGATTGTATGCTGCGGCTATTTCTACTGCTATATCCTATTTTGTAATGATGTTATATCGTCATTTTGACTTAAAGAAATATGTTAATATTAAATTAGAATCAGGTTTAATTATAAAAAGTATTTTAATATTTACTTTCGCAATTATTCTTTATTACCAACATAATCTCTACTTAAATATCTTTAATTTAGTAGTAGTATGCTTATACGCATATCTTAGTAATAAAGAATTCTTAAAGTCATCATATAAAACTGTTTTAAGGAAAATAAAAAGATAATTCGACATATAATTACTTAGGTGATTATATGTTTTTTATTGAATTAATAAGAAGTTTATTTTGTTTTACAGGAAGTTACTCTAATGATGTTTTTTTAGATCCGTTATCTCCTGAAGAAGAAGAGAAATGTATAAAAGATAAAATGAAAGGTGATATTACTGCTCGTAATAAGTTGATTGAACACAATCTAAGATTAGTAGCTCATATCGTAAAAAAGTATGATAATACTTATACTGATACAGATGATTTAATTAGTATTGGAACAATAGGTTTAATTAAAGGTATAGATACTTTTTCTCCTACTAAGAATGTTAAAATTACTACTTATTGCGCTAGATGTATTGAAAATGAAATATTAATGTATTTTCGTATGAATAATAAATATAGTAAAGATGTATCTATTAATGAAGCAATTGGCTATGATAAAGACGGTAATGAAATAGCTTTAGGAGATATTTTAGAAGTAGAAGATAAAGATTTTTCTGAAGATATAGAATTAAAAGATAATATTAAATTGTTATATAAATACATGAATGTTTTAACACCTCGTGAGAAAAAGATAATAATAGATCGCTATGGATTAGATAATAAAAAAGAAGAAACCCAAAAAAGTATTTCTAAGAAAATGGGTATTTCTAGAAGTTATGTTTCAAGAATAGAGAAAAGAGCTTTAACTAAATTATTAAGAGAATTTTTAAAACATAATCAAAGCTGATTCTTTACAAAATTACTCATTTTTAATATAATCTAGATAGAGAGTGGTTAAGATGAGTAGTAGAGTAAAGATTAGAAGGAAAATTAAAAGATTTTTAAAAACAAGAGGTCATGTTAATACAAAGACTATTGTTGGTTTAGTAATAGTTCTTTTAGGTGTGTTATTGTTTGAAGTATATGAATTTATATTACTACCAAGAATAGATTTAAAAGGAAAAGATGAAATCACTCTTAATTATAAAACTAAATATGTTGAGAAAGGTTATAAAGCTACTCGTTTAGGTAATGATATTACTGATGATGTTAAATTATCTGGAAAAGTTAATTCTAAAAAGTTAGGTACGTATGAAATTAAATATAAGGTTGGTAAAGGTTTATTTGCTAGGACAGTAGTTCGCAAGGTAATTGTTGAAGACTTGGAAAAGCCAAAATTAAGTGTTAATAATGATGATATATATGTATGTCCCGGATCTAAAGTAAAAAAAGAAGAAGTAACAGCTACTGATAATTATGATGGTGATTTATCTAAGAATGTAAAAGTAAAGATTAGTGAAGATAAAGTTATTTATAAAGTTATGGACAGTTCTGGTAATACAAAAGAAGTAATTAAAAAAATAATTTATAAAGATATTGAAAAACCAGTAGTAACTTTGAATGGTAATAAAGAGTTATATATGTTTGTTGGAGATAATTTTGAAGATCCAGGAGTTAAAGTTCTTGATAATTGCGATGGGGATTTAACTAGTAAAGTTAGTGTTGATAATAAGGTTAATACAACAGCTGTAGGTGAATATGAAGTAACTTATCAAGTAAAAGATACAGCTGGCAATGAAGGAGTAATCACTCGTAAAGTTAAGGTTAATGAAAAGACTCCTAATGGAGTGGTTTATTTAACGTTTGATGATGGGCCAAATAGTGGTACTACTGATGTTATTTTAGATATTTTAAAATCTAAAGGTGTTAAAGCAACTTTCTTTGTAACTAATAAGGGACCAGATGAATTAATAAAGAGAGAATTTGATGAAGGTCACACGGTTGCGTTACATACTGCTAGTCATGATTATGCTATTGTTTATGCATCAGATGAAGCGTATTTTAATGATTTAAAGATTGTTAGTGACAGAGTTAAAAGAATAACTGGTCAAGAATCAAAAATAATTCGTTTTCCTGGAGGTTCTAGTAATACTATATCTCGTCGTTATTCAAATGGAATAATGAGTAGGGTAACTTCTAAAGTATTAGCTCAAGGATATAAATATTATGATTGGAATATTTCCTCAGGAGATGCTGGATCTACTACTGATCCTAATCAAGTATATTTAAATGTAGTTAATAATTTAAGAAGAGATAGACCTAATATGGTTTTAATGCATGATATTAAACCATATACTAGAGATGCTCTTGCTAGAATAATTGATTATTGTAAAAATAATGGTTATCCAATGGAAAAGATAACTATGTCTACAGAAATGGTTACCCAAAGAGTTAATAATTAGGAGAGAATATGACAATAGAAGAATTAAGCAAAAAAGATAGTAGTTTTAGTAGTAGTATCTTTATTAGTAGAGCTAATAATATGATTAAGAAATTATATAATGCTGTTACTTTAGATGAATTAGATACTGTTGATCATTTTGCTAGTGATAAAGTATTTAATAGTTTTAAGGAAGAATTAGAAGAAGCAAAAGCAAAAAATGAAATACTTATTTATGATCAAGTAAATGTACAAACAGAAATTGAAAACATTGAAGAAGAAAATGATTTATATAAAGTGTTTTGTCTAGTTCGTTGTAGGTTTTGTAAATATTATTTATCTAGTGATGGAGATTTACTTCGTGGTAATCAAGATACTAGGACAGGAGTAATAAAAAAAGCAGTTTTTTGTAAAAAAATAGGAGCAACTAGAGAAATAGTTTCTAGATGCTTAGGATGTGGAATGCCATTAAATATTAATGATAACGGTAAATGTCAAAATTGTGGTAGAATTTATGATTTAGAGGAATTTGATTATTATTTAGATACATATGAATAAAAAGAGGTTTTATGAAAAGAATTAGCATTTTAATAATTTGCTTATTAGGAATATTAACCATTGGTATTAGTGTGCCAATGGTTGTTTCTGCTGACTCTGGTTGGGATAATGATTATGATAGTGGAAGCTCTAGTTGGAGTGGCTCTGATTGGGATAGTGGTTCTAGCTGGTCTGACCATGATTATTCACATAGTAGTAGTTCTGGAGGATCTTCCAGAGAATCAACTGAGTTGGAAGATACTCTAACAATCGTGTTTATTATTATTTTATTTCTTAATATTCTTGGATTTTCTATAGTGAGGTTATTAGATAAAGTCGCATCTAAAAAAGTAAAAAAATTAGTTGTTGTTTTTGACAAAGCATTAATTATTGCCTGTGTTATTGAAATACTTTCAGTAATTATATATGGAATCTATGCTAGTCTTACTGATTATTATATTCAATACAAAGCTGATCCAACAATATTTAAAGATACTATTTATATAATTGCTGGTATGATTGGAATACCAATACTGATAGTAGTATTTGATAGTTTTATTAAGAAGATTAAAAATAAACATAATTACCAAAAAAATCAAAGTAAAAAGTTTACTTCTGCTGTTAGATTATCTAATGAAAATGATATAGAAGTAATAAAAGGAGAAGCTGCTAATCAATTAAAAGCAGATGTTTATACTAATTTTGTTGAAATTCAAGAAGCTTGGATGAATTTTGACTATGATAAATTAAGAGATTTATGTAGTTCAGAATTGTATGAATCATATAAGTCAGATTTACAAATACTTAAGAGAAAAAGTCAAAAGAATATTATGAAAGAATTCCACTATAAAGACTGCAGTATAGTGGAAGTTAATGAGACTAAAAAGCAAAAAACTATTAAAGCCATACTATATGTAAGTTTTAAAGATTATATTATCGATACAAAAACAAATAAATGTATTCAGGGATCTAAGAATAAGACTTTTTATAATGTATACCAATTAGAATTTACTAGTAATAAAAAAGTTATTACAAAATGTCCTAGCTGTGGATCAAAAATAAAAGGTAATGAATGCGAGTATTGTCATACTGTAATTGATAATAATAGTAGCAGTCTAGTATTAACAAATAAGCAATTAATTAAATAAAGGTGATAAGTCATGAAGAAATATAATTTAAAAATGTTATTGATAATTATAATCTTAACTATTGGACTTATAGTGCCAACTCTTGTTTTCGCTGACTCTGGTTGGGATAGTGATTATGGAGGCGGTGGATCCAGTAGTTGGGATAGTGGCTCAAGTAGTAGTTGGAGTAGTCATGATTACAGTAGTAGTCGTGATCGAGATAGAAGATCAAGATCAACTTATCATAGTAGTAGTGGATACTCATCATCCAGTAATGAAGACTACTCTGGTGTTATGGATTTAATATTTATAATTCTAATAAGTGTAATTGTAATTCTTTATGGACTTGCAGAATTAATTGTAGTAATTAGAAAACTCCAAAGAGCAAGGGTTTGTGGTGATGGTAATGATCCAATTGAAAATAGTATTATCTCTCGGGAAAGCCTTGCTGATGTAGAAGTAAAAAAATATTTTCCTAATATGACTGAAAATGCTTTGGCTCAGATTTTATATAATAAATTTATTGCTGTTCAAATAGCTTGGATGAACTTTGATTATAAAAGTTTAAAAGAATTATGTTCTGATGAATTATATTCTTCATACAAATCAGATTTAGAAGTTTTAAAGAGACAAAACGGTCAAAACATAATGTCAAATTTTAATTTACTTGCTACTAGGGTAAGAGGAATTAGACAAGAAAATAATAATATAATTATAAAAGTGTTTTTAAACGTATCTTTTCATGATTATGTAATTAATACTAATACTAAAAAAGTTACCAAAGGTGATAAATTTAGAACAATGAATAATATGTATATGTTAGAATTTACTACACAGCTTGGCGGTAAAAGTACTATCTGTCCTAGTTGTGGAGCTAAATTAATAGAAAATGCTAAGGAATGTGAATATTGTCATACTTCAATAAGTAATAACTATAGTGACTTTGTTTTAATCAGTAAAAAGAGAATGTAATTAGACAAAATAATAAAAATATAGTATAATACACGAGGAGTGATTCAATGGGATTATTTAAACCGAAAATTTATCAAAAGAATATTTTTGATATAAATTATAAGGATTTAAAAGAACAAGGAATAAAATGCTTGATTTATGATTTAGATAATACTTTGGGATTAATATCTCATAAGAGTTGCCCAGAGGAAACTAAGCAATTAATTAATAAACTAAAAAAAGATTTTATAGTTGTAATTAGTTCTAATAATACTAAGAAGAGACTAAAACCTTATTTAGAAGAATTAGGAATAGATGGTGTTGCTTGGAGTATGAAGCCTTCAATTAGAGGACTAATTAGAATTAAAGCAAAATATAAATTAAAGAAAAAAGAAATGTGTATTATTGGAGACCAAATAGTTACTGATATTTTAGCAGGTAATCGTTATCATATTAAAACTGTTTTGGTAGATCCATTAGGAGAAAAAGATTTAAAAATAACAGGACTAAATCGTAAGATTGAAACTAGAATTGTTAAACATTATGAAAAAAGAGGTTTGTTTGAAAGAGGAAAATATTATGGATAATGGTAAAAAGTGTACTGGTTGTGGAGTCCTCCTGCAAGATCAAAATGTTTTGCAAGAAGGATATACTACTAGCTTAGATAATGATGTTTGTCAAAGATGCTTTAAAATGAAAAACTATGGTGAATATCAAGTAGTAACAAAATCTAATGAAGAATATCTAGAAATATTAAAAGAAGTTAGTAAAACTAATGATTTAGTTTTATATGTTACTGATTTGTTGAATTTAGAAAAAGATATTGAAGATATTAGAAAAATAATTACTAATAAAATGATATTGGTTTTAAAT
>ERZ842401.5397-NODE-5397-length-14207-cov-7.046071_pt1 | contig 14207 bp, 2 predicted proteins | sample MGYA00521270_ERZ842401 | MGnify/ENA primary metagenome ERZ842401 (study PRJEB31892, sample SAMEA3878208) | bioreactor metagenome | biome: Moose rumen | place: Sweden | collected 2011-10 | study: EMG produced TPA metagenomics assembly of the PRJEB12797 data set... | reverse complement strand
AATCCCCAATCCCCAATCCCCAATCCCCAATCCCCAATCCCCATTTAATTTTATCAAAATATTAATAATTAAATAAATAAAAATTTATAAATTTTTAATATAATAAAAAATAATTTTCTTATCTCCCTAATTTATCTATATAAAAAAAAATAATAAAAATAAAATTTATAATAAATGGAAGGTCGTTGTACTCCAGAAGCTCTTCCTGCACCAGTAGCTTTTACTCCTTCTCAAAAGAAAGATAATTCCAAAGAACATTCAAATAGTACATATCTTTGCATTTCAACAAATTCAGACTTTATAGATATAAATAATTTTAAAATTAAAAGTAAATATCCTAATCTAAATCTACAAAAGAAGAAAACAAAAAATTTATTAATATTTTGTGTCTATAGTGAAGGAATTTTTGATAGCGCTTTGAAATTGTTTAAAAGTACGTATTATTTTAATATTTATTATGAATTCAAAAATTCAAAAAGAATTGAAATAACTCCTGAATTAACAGTAGATAAAGGTAAGACGAAATTCATTTTTGATGCAGGAAATAAAGTTATTAAAAATGACAATCTTTTCAATAATCCAAGTTGTTTGGATCAATATCAAGTATTTTGCTCAATATCAAAAAATCGTATAAAGGTTTTTCAAGATGCAAAAGATTTTTTGAATTATAATTTAGATATTGAATTATTTTTATATTTATTAGATAATGAAAAAGATAAAAAAGAGGAATTAATGAATATTTTTATAAATTTTCCATATTTCAAAATAAAATATGATTTGGAAAAATCAATTCCTCAAATAGATTTTGGGAAAATTTCAAATAATAAATATTATAAAAAATTAATATTAATTTATTCAATAATTCAAGATTCAACAGAATTAATAATGAATTTTAGCGAAGATGATATTTATGATTTTATATATTATAATCAAGCACAAAAAGACGCGCCACTTATTATAAGAAAAAATATTTTTGAATATTTAATTTCAAAATTCAATAATGATTTTATAATTAAGCAAGCTTGTAAAAGTACTTATTCTATTCCTTTATTATTTGATTATCTAATTGATTTAAAACCAGATAACTTCAAAAAAATTAAAAAATTAACAGTTAATGATATTCCAAATAAATATCCTAAAGAAGATGATCTAATTATATTAATAGAAAAATATGAAAAAATAAAAGAATCTTTTAATGATTGTGAAATTGAAGAAATATTAAAAAAATATTTAAGTTTTAGTTATGATAAAAAAAGTATCAAACAACTGGAAGAAATTGTCGAAAAATTAAGCTCAATTAAAGATGAAGGCTATGTAAATATAATAAAACAAATAAAATCTGAAATAGTTCAAAAAGGAAAGCAATCAATAAAAGAATATTATATGAAAAGTATGGAAATGTTTAAATTTATTAATAAATATAAAGATATTGGAAATTTTTATTCAGATGAGAATCTGTTAGTTCATATAGGAGAAAATGTGAATCTAAATGAAATAGATACTAATGAAAATACACTCAAAGAATTTAATAAATGTAATTTTCATAATATGATTAATTCTCAATTAATACCAATATATTTTTCAGGTGTTCTGTCTAGGATAAAAAATTTCCATATATTTGGTTTATTTTTCAAATATATATATATTTTAGAGGAAAGAGAAAAACTAAATAAAGAAAAAAATGTTATTTCTTTAAGGCCTGTGATGTCACATTTTAAATGCCTGCTGGTCACAAAATTTAGTATAGATGATGAATTTAAATCAATTGTGCAAAAAATAATTATATTATCAATTAAATATATACCTATTAATCAAGAAGAAAAAAATAATTATAAAGATATAATAACAAATATACAAAAATACAGCAACCATAGTGGAGATAATTTATTTAATATGTTCATAGATGTAATTATCAATCCAAATCTACAAGCTCATATTTCAAATGAAGAAAAAGAAGAAATTTGTAAATTTATAATTGAAAAATTTTATTTAGAACTCAGCACTGAGAAGAAAGTTGACTTTTTATTAAAAATAAAATCATATGATATAATTGAAAAATTAATCTTTAAAAATAATGAAGATTTTCCATTATTAAAATTTGCTGATTTATTAGAAAAGGATGAGAAAATTTGTTTTATTAATATGAAATATTTTATTCAAAAAGGATTGATAAAAAACAACGAATTTTTAAAGGGTGATTTTTTTAAAAAGTTAATATCTGAATGCAATTTAATTAAAGGACGATTAGATAAAAAAGAAATTAATTTTTCGGAATTAAATAAAATAAAAGAATTAATAAATAAAAATAAATTTTCTAGCAGAATATTTTATATTTGTTTTGGAGAATCAAAAATTAGTGATGAACTTGTAGAAAAAGTTAAAGTATATACTGAAAAATATATTTATTATTGTGAACAATTAGATACTTTAATAACATATTATAATAAATATTATCCTAATTCTAAAAAGGAAGAAATAAATAAATATTCTTTGCAACAATCTAATTTTAAAGAAGCAAAAATCTATATATGCAATATTGAAATAAATGAACAAATTTTTGAAGAAATTCAATTTTTCCAAAAATATGAAAAATCTAAATTATTTTGTTTAATTTATAATAATTTAAAAAATGAAAATGATGAAATCACTAATTATAATAATGCAATTAAAATATTTAATGAATTAGAAAAGTTATTTAATGGCCAAGATTTTGAACTTGATTTTTTAGAAGCTCCTTTGAATAAACTTGAAGATAATGAAAAAAATGATAATTTATTAAAAGAAATTAAATATCTCAAAGAAAATTTCAAATATAATAATTCAGACGAAAAAAAAATTGTTGATTTTTTATTATTTTATAAAAATAGACTCAAAATTTCCTTTGCTTTAAAATCTTTGAAAAATATAAGTGAAAAAATGTCTGTTGAAAATATAGATAAATGTGAAATTGATATTGAAAATTTAGCAAATGATATTGCAAAAATAAAAAATTATTTAATGATTTCTGAAAACATTAGAACTTTGAAGAGGCTTGATGAAAATTTTTTAGATAAAAAATTTATCGAAGTTTTAAATAACCTTTATCAAAATGAGCAATTAATTATATTTTTAAATAATCAAAAAGAATCGGAAACAAGAGATTTAATTGATGGATTATTCGATGATGAGAATGAAGATAATATAACTATTGAATTAAATGATATTGAAATTCTTATTAATGCAGTATGCTTTTTTCAAGAGTTGAAAACCAAAACTCAAAATATTAATTTTTTCCTAAATAATTTCCACTCTATTCTTAATGAAAAGAATTATCTTTATAAAGATATTGTTTCAAATATTGCTCATATTAACGAAAAACTAAATTTATTACAAGATTTTGTGAAAATTCAACTAGGAAAAAAATATAATTTTTCAACAAACATCAAAAATTTTATGGATAATGGAATTATTAAATTCATCAAAATGAAAAGAAAAAAAAATATTGATACATTGTTTCGAGAGTTTCTTGAAAGAAAGAAAACTAATATCTTTGAGGTGTTGTTGAATGATGAAGAAGAAATATTTTATAATGCAATAATAAAAATCGATGACAAAGAAGAAAATTTTGAAATGTTTATGGAAACTATAAAAAAAATAAAAGCCAAAAATGCTTATAAATACGGAAAAAATAAAGAATATTTATTGAAAGCTCAAAAAATAGCACAATTGATTGATAGTATACTTATGGAACTTAATTCAAATGTTGAGCAAGAATTCAATGAAGAATATAAGGTTTCTGATTTCCAATTCGAAGAAAGAGGAATTTTAAGGCTTCCACAACTTGAAAATATTTTAGAAGATTTGAAAACAAAAAATAACAAATTGAGAATGAAAAAAATGAAGGATATAGAAAATAATAATGTTTTTTCATTATTATTTTTAAGTTTAGATATATTAAGCTCAAAAATAGATTCCTTATATTTTAAAGATTTACAAAATAAGGAAATGATAGAAAGTTATTTTCCAAATATCCAAAAAATAGAAGAAGAAAATGGAAATAAAATATCCCATAATCATACAATATGTGAAGGTTGTGCAATGAGTCCAATTGTAGGTGTGAGATATAAATGTAAAGTTTGTGACGAATTTGATTTTTGTGAAAATTGTTATAATGAAAATAAAGAAAAACATGGGCATGAATTCGAAAAAATTGAAAAACCTAAAGAATTTGAAAGAATACCTGATAAAATATCAAATTTGTTGATTAATACACAATTAAAAAATAAATATAATTTTCTAAAAGGAATATTTTTTTATAAATCAACAAAAGAAATGTATGAAATTGACATATTAAAATTATTTAATGAATTAATAGGAATAATTCCTTATTATTTCAATTTGTTATTATGTTATGATGGTCTTGAAGCTGAGCAAATTTTTGCTTTTTGTGTTAGTGCAATTAATTGTGCTACAAATAACTTATTTATTCTTGTTAGACCTGAAGAATTCAAAATTGGCCAAGAAAAACTAATTCTTAATTCTTTTAAGAAATTATTAGAAAAAAAAGGTGGTAAAATTGAAACTTGTATAATAATTCTATATATAAATCAAAATTCTCATATCATTAAACAGTTAATTAATTTAAAAAAAAAGTATAAATTTCCTAGTGATCCTCCTTTATTTAAAACTATAGAAAATTTACCTATTGAGAGCTTAAAAAATTTTCAAGATTTACCAATAGAAATTGTAACTTCTGATTCTCCAAGAGTAGGCAAAACACAATATATAATATCTCAAATAAATCAAATAAAAGAATCAAAAAACTTTATAATTACTTTGGGAGACATTAATGATTATTATTTATACCAAAAATCAATAGGATTAGATAATTATAAAGATGAATATATTTGTATTATTTTTGAATTATATGAAAATCCTAATGAAAATGCGTATTATTTAATAAAAACATTTCTATTTAAATTTTTAATTTTGAAAAATTATTCTTCATTTAATTATATAAATAAAAACGATATTAAAATATATATTGAAATTTCTTCTGATTATACAAATTATGATGAAGATTATAAAATTTTAAAGTTATTTAAAAGAACTTTTATCAAATTTTATAATTGTCCAGATTTTTATACTAATAATAAAATAATTCTACCAAAAGATGAAAAAATTGAAGAAGTTATTAAATGTTTAAAATTACTCAAACCAGATAAAAATATTGGTGAATTAATCAAAGAATATTTTATAAATAAATATCCTTTAGAAAACAATACAAAAAATTTACCAAATTTCGGCCAAATTAGAATTTTTTTCGATTTATTAGGTGATTTATTATTAAATTTAAATAAATTTCAAGAATTATCACCAGAAAAAATAAAATTAAATATAAAGAAATTTCCTTTTTTGGGTACAATTAAACAAAAGATTATTGAATCTTATATTGAATTTGTAATAAAGTTTTCAACATTTTCTTATGATTCAATTTTGGATAATCAGATTGAAGCTGCTAAATATCAAAAAGAGTTATCTTATAAATTATCAGAAGCAAAAAAGAAAGATTTAATAGATAAAATGAATAAGAAAAATATCATAACTTTCAATAATTTAAAGCATGGTATTGTTTTATATAATGATATTCCTTTATCTAATCAATATGAATATATTTATAAATGCTCAATTTTAAAAACTTATGAAAAAGATAAAGAAGATGATGAATATAAACTATTAAATAAATTTTATCATGAATATTTAGGAAATCCAGAATTAAATAACCTTTTAGACATAGGAGCGCCACAATACAGAGCAGAATTAAAAAATATATGCATAACATCTGATGAAATCAATGATTTTGTAAATACTAAATTAGACCTAATTGGATATGTTTTTACAATTGACAATTTTTTGAAAATGGTTTTAATTTATTTAAGAATAAGGGCAAAAGTACCATTAATATTATTAGGTGAAACAGGCTGTGGAAAAACATCATTAATTGAGTCTTTGATGTATTTTATTAAGGATAGATATAATCTAATTAAATTCAATATTTATTCAGGTTTAAATTATTTTGATATTAATGAATTTTTAAAAAAAAATAAATTATATGTAGATCCTTTACTATCTGATGAATGCGATATAAATAGAATTCTATTTTTAGATGAAATTAATACAACTAATAGTTTGAATTTGCTCTGCGATTTATTTGTTAAACATAGCTTTCTTGGGAGAAAATTAAAATCAAATGTATTTGTAATAGCTGCTTGTAATCCTTATAGATTAATGCTTTCAAATACAGAAGAAATTGGTTATATAAATAAAAAAATGCATAGGATAAGAAATTTAGTTTATACAGTGAATCCCTTGCCATTATGTTTAATTAATTATATTTTTGATTTTGGGAGTGTTAAAGAAGAAGACGAAAAAGAATATATTCAAAAATTTGTTAACACATTTTTAAATGAGAATTTTTCAAAAAAAAATGATAAAAATTATAGTAAAATATTAGATATAATTATAAATGCAGTGCATGAATCACAAAAATATATTAGAAAAAATAGCGAAATTTCTTCTGTTAGTCTCAGAGAAATAAAAAGATTTAAAATATTTTTCGAATTTTTTTTTAAAATTACTAAAAATAGAGAAGAATTTGAAAAGCCCAATTATGAATGTATAAAAGATATTTCAATTTTTTCTGAGATAAGAGATGATACTGATAAGAGAGAAAATTTAATAGTTTTGAAAGCAGCTAATCTTGCTCTATTTATGTGTTATTATTTAAGAATTATGAATAATGAAAAAAGAATGGAGTTAGCGAATATAACAGAACAAATATTAAAATTTGATTTCCTTACAAAATGAATTAGCTGATAGTTTGAACTTAGATGGAGGAATAGCAAAAAATAGGGCTTTATTAGATAATATATTTACATTATTTGTATGCCTTAATAATAATATTCCGATATTTATTTGTGGAAAAGCTGGATGCAGTAAAAGTCTTAGTTTTTCATTATTATTTCAGGCAATGAAGGGAGAATATTCAAAAAGTAAATTATTTAAAAAATATCCAAGCTTGTATGTCACTTCATATCAAGGCTCATTAACCAGTAGCTCAGAAGAAATAAAAACTATTTTTAATAGAGCAAAAAAAGTTCTTTCAAAGCAAAAAAAATCTGATAAAAAAAATTTATCAGTAATTTTATTCGATGAATTAGGATTAGCAGAAATATCTCCTAATAATCCTTTAAAAGTAATCCATTCTGAATTAGATGATAAAAATGAAGTTGGTTTTGTTGGTATTTCAAACTGGACTTTAGATGCATCAAAAATGAATCGAGGTATACATCTATCTATTCAAGAGCCAGACGAAAATGATTTAACTTATACAGCACTGACTATTGGAAAAAATATATATGAAGAAATAGAAATTAAAGATTATAAAAAATTAATTGAAAATTTAACTAAATCATACTTTGAATATAAAAATTTTATCAAAACTAAATGTATATCTAATTATAATTTTCATGGATTAAGAGATTTTTATAATTTAATAAAGATTACTTCTAGAGAAATAAAAAATAATGTTGATAATAAGCCTTTAGAAAAAATAGCAATGGAAAGTATTGAAAGAAACTTTGGTGGACTTGAATTAAATTTAGATGGAAATTCCTTATCATCTTCCACAAGAAAATTCAAAGAAATATTTTCTAAAATTCAAAATAATTTTGTAGAAGATGTATTTAAATATGATATATTCTCTTGCGTAAAAAAAAATTTGGAAAATGATTATAATAGATATTTGTTAATAATTACCAATAAAACAAAAAATGAAACTTTAATTGAATTTATTCTTAAAAAATTAAAGAAAGAATATAGATTCATACAAGGAAGTAAACTAAAGGAAGATCAAAATGAAGATTATGTACTAGAAAAAACATGGTCAATTATATCCTATATGGAAAATGGAGAAATTATAATATTAAAAGATTTAGAAATTATTTATCCAAAATTTTATGATTTATTTAATCAAAATTTCCAAAAGTTTGGAGATTCAAATTATGCAAGAATTGTTTTAGATTCAACAACTAATGAAAGACGGGTTGTAAATAAAAATTTTAGATGCATAGTTTTATTAGAGCAAAAAGATGTCGAAGAACAAGATCCACCTTTCTTGAATAGATTTGAGAAACATTTAATGTCTTTTAGTTACCTTTTAACAGAGCAACAAAATAATCTAGCGAAAAGTATATATAATGAAATTAAAGATTTAGCTTTAATTCCAGAAAACAAAGATTTACTTCCTCTTTACATTAATATAAATATCGAAGAAATAAGATGCATTTTATTAAATTTAGCTTCTTTAAATGATGATAATATTGAAAATCATATAAATGATATGCTGAAATTATTGGTTCCTACTTTTACCCAAGAAAACATTTTAAATGCTCTTTTCTCTCCTGAAAAAAAATATATAAAGAAAGATGAGTTAATAAAAATTTATAAAGAAAATTCGCATACAAATATTTATAATTTTTTGCAAAATGTAAAAGAAAATAGATTAATGATATATACTTTTTCTCCTTATTATAAAGATATTTTTACTGAAGATAATTTAAATGAATGCATTAACGAAAAATATGGAATTATATCGAAACAAAATACAGTAGAAATAATATTTAATAGAAAATTATCAGAAAAAATGCTAAACTATTTTTTCCAATTATATTATGAAAAAGAAAATTATAATTTATTTGTTATTCATTTTGATTTAAAAGATTCGAAATTTCTTAAATATATTAAATATCAATTAGACGAATTCCATAAAAACAATAAGCAAAATGAAAAAAAAATATATTTGTTTGTTATTCATATTAATAAAAATTATGGTCATGAGATACATGATGATTATGAAGATGAAAATCCTAACAATTTAACAGTTGAAAATTTAGAAAAATATCATTCTTATTTTTTCTCTTTTCTTTCAGAATATCAACAAATTACAATAGATAACTTGTTGGAAAAGAAAGATATTTCAGTCATAGATTTATTTAATAAAACTAATGAAGAGTTAATTAATTTAACTGAATTATTTGAAATTAATGTAATTATAAAAAATCAGTTTTCAAAACAAATAAATGCTTTAATTAAAAATGGAAATTCTTTGATTAATCAATTAGATAATTTATTGGAAAATGGAGTTATAAAATGTATAATTAAAAAAATTACAGATGTAGTTAAAAATTCTAGTAGTATTTTAAGAAGTATTCTTATAAAATATACTATACAAGAAGAAAAAGACTATGATTTAATTAGTTTCTTTTTTGAAGAAATAGAAAAAATAATTTCAGATTATGTAGAAAAAATAATTAAAGAATTAATAAAAAATGGTTATCTTGTTTCTTATTTATTCGAAAAAGAAATTCCTCAAAAATTCAAAAAAATAATTTTTTCTTTTATTGAAAATATTAATATATCAAAATCAGCTAGTTCCTCAAATTTAGATGATGTAATTCATAATTTGAAAATTCCTGGAAGTCAAATATTATTCAAAAATATCATAGATTTAGTTAAAATTTGTAAGATAGATTATTTAAATGTAGAAGATGAATATAGAAAATTGTCAAAGAAAAAACAAGAAAAAAATGAAAATAAAAGAAAATTGGAAGATGTTCATTATGAAAAAAAACAATTAATAAAAAATAGATTATGGAATGAAGAATTATTAATAGATGATATATTTTCTCAATATCATAAAGAAATTTTAATAGATTTCTTTACTTATTATTTTTATGATCAAAACGAAAATATATCTATTACTCAAAAACAAGAAGAATTTCTTTTTTTCATTTTTTCAAAGAAAAATGCTAATGATGAAATTATAGATAGATTTATTTATTTTTGTTTATGGGTCGGAAGTTATCATGAAACTATTTGTAAATTTATAGAGATATTTAATAAATTAGATAAATATTTTAAACCTCAAGAAAATTTAAGAGACAGTAAAAATTTGAGCCATTATAATCAAACTTTATTAGATTCTATAAAAGAAAACTATGATTTTATAAGTGAAACAAATGAAAAAGATAAAGAAAGTGAAATAGATAAAGTAAATGGAATTTTTTATAATATTTCAGAATCTTTTTGTCATGTAATGACAAACATAAATAATATCGATATTGATTCACTTGATTTAAAATCATTTTGTGCTGATATTAATGAGGTTGCTCAAACATTAACTCAATTTAATTCTACTCTCAATCTTGGATTAAAAGGGCAATATACATTTTTATCAATAAGTAAATTTATTGAATATTCTCAAAAGAAAAAATATGATGAAAAAGAATTTAAGAAACTATTAAGTGTATTTATTAAAAATATTTTCGATGAAAAATGTTTTATCTTAAAAAATGACATTCTTCAAGCAAAGGGAGCTTTGATCGAGCAAATAAAAAAAGCTAATGATTTATCTGAAGAATTATCATCTAAAATTTTAGTAAATAAACTATTGCAATATACTAAAATTGAGAAATATAAATTAGAATTAATAAAGACTATATTCGAATTTCCAGGTCTAATTAAATTTTCATCTTTATTTTTTAATTATATATTCCTTACTCAACCTATAAAACCTAAAAGGCAAAATAAAAGAAGAATAAATGAAGATGAAAAAAATAATTTCCTTTCAACTTTTGGAGAGATACAAAATTTAGATAAAAATATGATTTTAAAGGAAATAAATGACCATTTAGAAAATGATGAAATTTTAAAAGAAATTTTATTATATATTTTTGAATTAAGAATAATATCTTATTTTGAAAATTGCCAAAATTCTAAAGTAATGGAAGGAGAAGAATATAGAAAACTAATATTAACAGGGCTTAATTTAAATTATTTCTCAAAAGCATGCAATGAGATAAATAATAATAATTTTGGTAAATTAAAAAATTTAGGTATTATTTTTTATTTTGCATTTATAAGGTGCTATTTATATTATTTCGTGAAGCTTCAACTTGATTTTAACAATTTTGGAGATTTAACACTTATACATCATCATCTTTTCGATATATCTAATTCAAGTTTTGGAAAATTGATATTATTATATATAGCAAAAAATTTTATTCTTAATGGAAAACAAGAATATTTTTTGAAAACATATTTAAAAGAGGAAACTGCAAATTATTGGAAAAATGCCATTTTACCTGAAAATCCAGAAGATGAATTCTTTCCTATTAATAAATTTGAAAATTCAAAAAATTTATTATTTTATGTATGGTCAAATATTAATAATAATAACTTTAAAAATTGTGCAAAAAATTTAGAAATATTTGATATATATTATATGATTGATTTTGCATATAATGAAATGATTATGAAAATAAAAAATAATATTTTAGAAAAATCTATAATAATAGAAAAATTAAATGAAGCTAAAGATGAAATTAAATTAAATAAAGATACAAAAACAAAAATAAATAAATTATTTGAAACAATATCAGATTTTAATTTCTTCAAAAAGGGAGAAATTAAACCTAATTTAAAATTGCTTTTTCTCATAATAAAATTATATGTTATGGGATTTGTTGGATGTAAAAATAATTTATTATTTAGTTCAATTTTTGCAGATAAAATAATTTATCTCATTAAAATATTTTATAATAATAATATAAAAGATGAATTAATCTTTATTCAAAGTTATTATGAAATGAAAAACTATTTAGAAGAAGAATATTTAGTTAAAGATAATTATGATCCTGTTTATACATGTAGTTGCGGTAGATTTTATACAAGTAAAGATTCTTTACCTGCTCAAGTTAAAAATTGTATATGTGGAAAAAAAATTGGTGGAATTAAAAATAATTCTGATAATCCAGAAAAATGTTATGCAATTTATTATGATGAAAATCAGAAAAATTTCATTCAAAAAAGGAAGGCAAATTCAATAAATAACAATTTTAAATTAAAAGGATTAGATGAATTTAAGGATGAATATATTCTTAAAAAAGTTATAGATAATTGCGAAAATTTGGATAAATTAATTTTCTTGGATAATCCTATCTTGAATGACGAATCTTTTCCTGAAATCTTCGTAAAATTTATATTTTTATCACTAATTTTTATCGAATATAAAATTGGTTTAATTGAATCAAATGATATAAAAGAATTAAATCCTGATACTTTATTTGATAAATTGGTTAAAATAAATAAAATAATAGAGGAATATATTAGTACAAAAAATATAAACTTTACACATTTTCTTAATTATGTTTGTGAACAATTATTTAATTTTATTAAAAGTACGGATTTCATAAGGGAAAAAAATAAAATATTTAATATTATTAAAGAATTAATAAAACAGTTAGAACAAAAATATAAAAATCCTCCAGAAGACCAGGAATTTAATAATTTAGAAATAAATTTATTAACTCCATTAGCATATGATGAAAAATTCAATAATGGAAATTTTAAATATCTATTAACAGCTGTTCAATATCCAAACTTAGATTTATTGAAAAAAGCTCTATCTTCATATAGCAAAAAATCTCTTCCAATTTTAAAATCTTTTATATCATTAGATACTAAGAAATTTAACATTGAACATCTTTCTCATATAGAAATAATTAATGATTTTATTAATTCTTTTGCTGAAAAAACTAGGAACTTAATTACTAGAAAATCAGCCAAAAATGAAACAATTGAAGATTATTTAAGTGAGATAAGAAAAAGTTCAATACATGATGAAAATAATATTTATCTTATTGATAAGCAATTCGAAGATTTTAGTTCTTCGTATGAAAATATAAATAATGAATGTATCACAAGAGATAGTGAAGTTATTAAAATTTTAAATGATGATAAAATTAAAGGAGAAGAAACAGTTATAAATAAATTGTATTCCCATTTAATTGAAATTCAGAATTATTTTTTGAATAAAATAATTGAAGAATATAATAACAGGCAAATAGATGGAAACGAGGATATTATAATTAAAAATGCTATTGATCAAATAAAAAAAGAAAAATGCATACAACTTTGCACAAAAGCTGATATATTTTCATTTAAAGTATCTAATAAAATTATATTATCTTTTGAAGAGTTATTCTCATTTTATTCTTTAAAGAATATTTTTAATAGTGATGATAGTAGAATTGATTACTCAAAATATTCTGAAATTAAATTTAAATTAAATATGATAGAAAAAGAACTTGTTAATATTATTTTAACAGGAAAAAAATTATTTTCCAAAAAACAAATTACTTATAAATTTTATTTAGACCCTTATGAAGTTGAAGAAAAAACAAAAAAATTTGAAAAATTCACTGAATTATATAAAAAAGAAAATTTAACAGAAGAAGAAAAAGTAGGTTTAGCGAACGTATCTAAATTACAACCTAATTTAAAAAGAATAATTTTGCCTAATTTAGAAACATTAATCTTTTATTTGATTCAAGAAAATAATTATCAAGGAACTCATAAAATTGGGCAAATTAAATTAAATTCAAATCTATATATTGATAATAGATTTTTCCAATTATTCAATGATTTTAATAAATTTACAATAAATAAGTTAATTTCTATTTATGAATATTTAGAAGAAGTACTTTTCGACTTTATTAAAGATAGATATATTATCCCAGAGTTTCAAAAAAAAATTCCTTTTGAATATGAACAAAAATTGGATAAATTTTATGATGAAGAACCTAAAAGAGAACTTAAAAATAATTTATTAACTTCTCTTTTAATTAAATTTGTTTGTAGATATCTACCTAATATTTCTGAAGAATCAAAATCAAGAGATTTATTTGAAATGATAAGAGAAAAAAATATTTATCTGCCTGATAAAATTCAATTAGAATTAAAAAATTTAACTAATAATAATTTAGGTGCTAAACTAGTTTATGCTGTTGAAATTACAAAATATTTCAAAAAAAAGATAAACTTAGGAAAAGGAGCTAATGAAAAGAAAATTGAAGAAAATAAAGATGATGATAAGAAAAAAAATCCAGTCCCGAAACCAGAAGAAAAAGAACCTGAAGTAATTGACGATGATGATGATGATGAAGATAGAGGTTTATAATAAGGTAATTATTAATATAAAATTAATTAAATAATTTATTAATTATTTAATTAGGTTTATTAAATAAAAAATTTAATACAAAAAAATATTAAAGTAATGAATATGGGGATTGGGGATTGGGGATTGGGGATTGGGGATTGGGGATTGG
>ERZ842401.5396-NODE-5396-length-14207-cov-56.320308_pt1 | contig 14207 bp, 5 predicted proteins | sample MGYA00521270_ERZ842401 | MGnify/ENA primary metagenome ERZ842401 (study PRJEB31892, sample SAMEA3878208) | bioreactor metagenome | biome: Moose rumen | place: Sweden | collected 2011-10 | study: EMG produced TPA metagenomics assembly of the PRJEB12797 data set... | reverse complement strand
CTGTATGTCAAGGCCGAGAGTCTGATGGCGCTGAACCACCCCATCATGAACATGGTGGTCTACGGCTGCATCATTGCCCTGTCGTGGATGGGCGCCCACTACATCGTAGACGGCACGCTGACCACGGGTGAGCTGACGTCACTGTTCACCTATGTCATGTCCATCCTGATGTCGCTCATGATGCTCTCCATGATATTCGTGATGCTGACCCAGAGTGCTGCCTCAGCCAAGCGTGTGGCAGAGGTCATTGAGGAGCAGCCCGACATTGAGAATCCGGCTCAGGCCGTGACGACGATACCAGACAGCAGTCTGGAGTTCCGGGAGGTGCGCTTCGATTATCGGGAGAAGACGGCGGCGAGCGGTCAACAGCTGGAGAGCACGGGGTCCAGAAAATCAGCCCTCTACAACATCTCGTTCAGCGTCAAGAGCGGCGAGACTATAGGCATCATTGGCGGTACGGGCTCAGGCAAGTCGACACTGGTCAACCTCATCAGCCGCCTCTACGACCCGACGAAAGGTGAGGTGCTGGTGGGAGGTCGCAACGTGAAGGACTACGACCTGACGACGTTGCGCGAAGCTGTCAGCGTAGTGCTGCAACAGAACATTCTGTTCAGCGGCACCATCCTCGACAACCTGCGCTGGGGAAAGCCCAATGCCACACTGGAGGAGTGCCAGTGGGCCTGCCGGCTGGCACAGGCCGACGAGTTTATCTGCCAGATGTCCGACGGCTACAACACCCATATTGAGCAAGGTGGCACCAATGTCAGCGGTGGTCAGAAGCAGCGCCTCTGCATAGCCCGTTCCCTGCTGAAACAGCCGAAGATATTGCTGCTGGACGACTCGACATCGGCCTGCGACACGGCGACGGACGCTAAGATACGACAGGCACTGCACACCCAACTGCCCAGCATGACGAAGGTCATCATTGCCCAGCGCATCCTCAGTGTGAAAGACTGCGACCGCATCCTGGTTCTGGAGAACGGTGCCGTGACAGGATACGATACGCACGAACAACTATTGAAAACCAATCAACTCTATCAAGAGATTTATGCAATACAGAACGAGGACATCGGCGATTTCGATGCCTAAAGGAGAGGTGAAGCGTGATGTGCTGCTGCGCATGACGGCTTTCGTATGGCGACACTATAAGTGGCAGATGCTGCTGGTGCTGGCCTGCATCCTGGTGTCGTCGTTGACGTCGCTGGCGTCGTCACTCTTCACGCGCACCTTAATAGACGACTACATCGTACCGCTGACTCAGGTCGACAATCCCGAATACGCGTCACTGGCACAGACGCTGTTCAAGCTGGGACTCGTCCTGCTGTTCGGAACGGTTTGTTCCTACACCTACAACCGACTGATGATTAACATCTCGCAAGGGACGATGCTGCGCCTGCGCAAGAGCATCTTCGAGCGCATGGAGCATCTGCCGCTGACCTATTTCGACCAACGCTCACACGGTGACGTCATGTCTGTCTATACTAACGACGTGGACTCTCTGCGACAGATGATATCGACAGCGATGGCACAGGTATTCTCCAGCATCATCACCATCGTGGCCACCTTCACCTCAATGGTGGTGCTCAGCATACCGCTGACACTGGTCTCTGTCTGCATGGCTGTCGTCATGATGCTGACCACAACGGCCTTGGGCAAGCGGTCGCGCAACTACTTCCGCACGCAACAACAGTCGCTGGCACGTGTCAACGGCTTCATAGAAGAGATGATGACTGGCCAGAAAGTAGTAAAAGTGTTCTGTCATGAGCAACAGGCTATCAGTGACTTCGAAGTCATCAACGAGCAGTTGCGATCGTCAGCCTATCATGCCAACAAGATTGCCAACATTGTGATGCCCGTCAACGGGAACCTGGGAAATCTGGGCTACGTACTGCTGGCCGTTGTAGGTGCTACGCTGGCCATTGCCGGTAGCCACACAGGAGCGGCAGCAAGTCCTTCCCTTCTTACTTTTCATTTTTCACTATCGTTAGGAACCATCGTGGCATTTCTGCAATTGAACAAGAGCTTTACCCAGCCTGTCACGCAGGTTTCGCAACAGATCAACAGTGTACTCAATGCCTCGGTCGGTGCTGAGCGCGTCTTTGCACTGATGGATGCAACACCCGAGGTAGATGAAGGTACCGTCACGTTGGAAAATCCCCAAGGTGATGTGGACTTTGAGGATGTTGACTTCGGCTACACCAAGGAGAAACAAATACTCTTTGACATTGACATCAACACCAATCCAGGACAGAAGATAGCCTTTGTAGGTGGAACGGGAGCCGGCAAGACAACTATCATCAATCTGATTAACCGCTTCTATGAGATACAAGGCGGACAGATACGCTATGATGGTATTCCCGTGACCGAAATCTCGAAAGAATCGCTGCGCAAGAGCATGAGCATAGTCCTGCAGGAGACACACCTCTTTACCGGTACTGTGCTCGACAATATCCGCTATGGGCGACTGGATGCCACAGATGAAGAATGCCGGGAGGCCGCCCGACTGGTTGGGGCCGACGACTTCATCCGGCGTCTGGCCAATGGCTACAATACACTGTTGCAGGGCGACGGTGGCAACCTGTCACAAGGTGAGCGCCAGCTGCTGGCCATCTGCCGTGCTGCTGTAGCCAATCCGCCAGTACTGATACTAGATGAGGCAACCTCTTCTATTGACACGCGTACGGAGCGACTGGTACAGCAGGGCATGGACCGGCTAATGCAGGGACGCACCACCTTTGTCATTGCCCACCGCCTCTCTACCGTTCGCAATGCCGACCAGATCATTGTGCTGGACCATGGTCGTATCATTGAGCAAGGCAGCCACGAGAAGCTACTGGCCATGAGAGGCAGATATTTCCAACTCTATCAAGGGAAATGAAAAGAAAAAACAAGTTTTCTTTTGGTATTTCGCTCGATTTGCACTATCTTTGCAGGCGATAAACCGAAAACAGTGGCAAATGACAATGAAAAAATATGTATGGATGGCCGTTGCAGCCATGGTGCTGGCGGCATGCAGTGAGAAGAAATTTCACGTAGAGGGACAGATTACCGACGCCAAGGACCAGGTGCTGTATTTCGAGAACATCGGACTGGAGGGTGCCGAGATGCTGGATTCTGTCAAGCTGGACAAAGATGGTGCTTTCAGCTTCAGTGGCGAACAGACGGAAGCACCCGAGTTCTACCGTTTGCGTGTCAAAGACCAGATTATCTCACTCTCCATAGACTCGACCGAGACGGTGAACGTGAAAGCAGCCTGGCCACAGATGGCATCACAGTATGAGGTCAGTGGCTCTGAGAACTGTGCAAAAATCAAGGAGCTGGCTCTGAAGCAGATGGACCTGCAACAGCGAGCCATTCAGGTAAGCCGCAATGAGGCATTGACCGTTGATCAGGTGAACGACAGCATCCTGAACATGATTACGCGCTACAAGGACCAAGTGAAGCGTGAGTATATCTTCCCCAACCCTGCCAAGCCCTATGCGTATTTTGCCCTGTTCCAGACACTTGGGAACATGCTGCTGTTCAATCCACAGAGCAATCGCGACGACATCAAGGTATTTGCTGCCGTGGCTACCAGCTGGGACACCTACTGGCCACATGCCGAGCGTGGTGCCAACCTGCACAACATTGCACTGGAGGGAATGAAGAATGTACGTATAGCCGATGCCCGAGGCAGTCAGGTAATAGACGCCTCCAAGGTACAGGAAGCCGGACTCATCGACATCGCCCTGCGCGACAACAAAGGACAGCTTCGCCACCTGACAGACCTGAAGGGACAAGTGGTGCTGCTGGACTTCCACGTGTTTGCCACCAACGAGTCGCCGGCCCGCATCCTGCTGTTGCGTGAACTATATAACAAATACCATACCCTGGGGCTTGAGATCTATCAGGTTAGTCTGGACCCCGACGAGCATTTCTGGAAACAGCAGACAGCGGCACTGCCCTGGATCAGTGTGCGTGAGGACAAGGGCCTCAACTCGGCAGCACTGACCATCTATAACGTACAATCGGTTCCCGAGTTCTTCCTCATAGACCGTGGCAACAACATCGTGGGTCGTTCGCAGACCATCAAGGATGTTGAGCAGGCCATCAAGAACCTGCTGTAAGGTAACAGGACAAATAAACTGAAGACACTGAAAGGCTGATGACATTTTGTTTTGTCATCAGTCTTTTTTATATATACAGAAAAACGACAAAGGATGAAGAGAATCATTGCTTTAAGTATGGTCTTGTGCATGGTTGTCATGGCCATGGCGCAGGAGGTAGCTATTGTGACCAGCAAACAGGCGTCACAACGTGAGCAGTATGCCAAACAGTATCTGACGGAGAAGTTGACGGCACTGGGCTATCAGGTAACACCCAAAAAGGGAATATGCATCACGCTGTCGAATGCTGGCAGCGGTGCTGCGGAGGGTTACACGATAACCTCTGGAAAGAAGGGGTTCACCGTCACCGGCAACGATGCGACGGGTGTCATCTACGGTTGCGTGGAGCTGGTCGAGCGTATCAAGCTAGCAGGGGCGTTAGAGGGTGTGCAACCCGTGACGGATGCCCCGCAGATGGTGATGCGCGGCACGTGCATCGGACTTCAGAAGACGGTCTATCTGCCGGGACACGGTGTCTATGAATATCCCTATACGCCGGAGAACTTCCCGTGGTTCTATGACAAGCAAGAGTGGGTGAAGTATCTCGACATGATGGTGGAGAACAAGATGAACTCGCTCTACCTGTGGAACGGCCACCCGTTTGCCTCGCTAGTCAAATTGAAGGACTATCCCTTCGCACTTGAGGTGGACGAGGATACGTTCAAGAAGAACGAAGAGGTGTTCTCATTCCTGACGCACGAGGCTGACCGCCGCGGCATTGCCGTCATCCAGATGTTTTATAACATCATTCTCTCTAAGCCCTTCGCCGACCATTACGGTCTGAAGACACAGGACCGCCACCGTCCCATTACGCCGTTGATTGCCGACTACACACGCAAGAGCATTGCCGCCTTCATCGAGAAATATCCCAACGTGGGCCTGCTGGTATGTCTCGGCGAGGCTATCAGCGGCATCGACGATGACATCAAGTGGATGACGGAGACCATCATCCCCGGCATCAAGGACGGCCTGCAGGCGTCGGGCCGCACAGACATTCCCCCTATCGTTCTCCGCTCGCACGACACGGACGGGCCGCGGGTGCTGAAAGCCGCCCTACCCCTATATCCGAACATCTATACCATGTCAAAGTACACGGGCGAGAGCCTGACCGCCTACGAGCCTGGCGGTCCGTGGGGCGAGACGCACCGCCAGCTGGCAGCAGCTGCCCCCGTCCACATCGATAATGTACATATTCTGGCCAATCTGGAGCCGTGGCGCTGGTCGTCGCCTGCCTTCACACAGAAGGCAGTACAGGCCATGCACAGCGTACACCACTCGAAGGGTCTGCACCTCTACCCACAGGCCAGCTACTGGGACTGGCCCTACACAGCGGACAGATTGCCTAACGGTGAGCGTCTGAAGCAGCTGGATCGTGACTGGATGTGGTATCGTGCATGGGGCCGCTATGCGTGGAACGATGACCGCTCCTACACTGTGGACAGCGGTTCGGCCACTGCCACCACCGAGCGTTCCTATTGGACACATGAGCTGGCCGACTACTACGGCATCACCGACGAGGCGGCCAGTCACCTGCTGAACGCCTACGACGAGACGGGCGAAATTGCGCCCAAGCTGCTGCGCCGCTTTGGCATCACCGAGGGCAACCGTCAGACGCTGCTGCTCGGCATGACAATGGGCGAGCTGGTCAATCCCTATAAGTACACCATCTACCCCGGTTTCTACGAGAGTTGCGGACCCGAGGGCGAGAAACTCATCGAATACGTGGAGAAGGAATACAAAGGACTGCCCCACAAGGGTGAGTTGCCACTGGACATCGTAGACCAGTGCGTCAACCACGGCGACCGGGCACTCGTTGAGATGAGTGCTACCGCCGCCAAGCCTATCCGTCACGCCGGCGAATACCAACGGGTGTGGAACGACTTCCTGTGCTATGCTTCCTTCGCCAAGGCGTTCCAGCTGAAGGTTCGTGCTGCCGCCGAGGTGCTGCGCTATAAGTGGACGCAGGACATCAGTCATCTGGAGACCGCTGTCGTTTGGCTCGAGCAAAGCCTGAGCGTCTGGCAAGACCTTAGCCGCATGACGGACCAGTGGTATCTCTATGCCAATTCCATGCAGACGGCCCAGCGCCGCATTCCTGTGGGTGGCGATGGTGGTAAGATGAAGACTTGGTCGGAGCTGGCCGTGGTCTATCAAGAGGAGCTCGATACCTTCAAGGAGAACATTGAGAAGCTGAAGCACCCTGTGGCTCAGACAGACGTGAAGATTCTGCCGGCAAAGCCCGCCAAGGTTGCTTATGCAGGAGCTACCGTCCCCCTGCAGAAGGGCGCTATCCTCTTTGAGAACCGCCCCGATACCCCCGTCGACTCTATAGCCCCTGAACTCATTGGCCTGCAGGCACTGGTACTGAATCGCGACACGACCCGCATCGTCGGCACCAGCATCACTTACGATAGCGACAAGCCCGTCAAACTGCTTGTCGGTCTTTTCAAAGACGACGACAAGAAGTTTGCCAAGGCTCCCAAGCTGGAGATCGACGCTACCGGCAATGAGTACGGACAGGCCGAGCCCATCCTGACCAATGCCATCAGCATTGTCCAAATGCCTAAAGTCAACATCCACCAATACTCCTTGCCTGCAGGTCGGAATACCATTCGTCTGCCCAAGGGCATCCTCATGGTGGCAGGCTTTACCCAGAGTGACATCCGCCCCCGCGACTGCGGGCTGAACGGGCCTTCTGGCGAGGTCGACTGGCTATTTCAAAAGTAAAAAGGTAAGCAGGTAAAAACAAGAACAATGAAAGCAACATCAATCAATAATCATCATATAAAGGTAATGGGTAGTTTACTTTTTTATCTTTTTACCTCTTTACCTTTATTAGCCGATGGAATCAGCCGACAAGAGATGGAGCGCATCTACCAGGAGGTGCGCACTCCTTACAAATATGGTATGGTGGTCGCCCCCACGGACAACTACCACAAGATAGACTGTCCGACGGTGTTCCGCGTGGGTGACAAGTGGCTGATGACCTACGTCGTCTACAACGGCAAGGACGGACTGGACGGTCGGGGCTACGAGACGTGGATGGCCACCTCCGACGACCTGCTGCACTGGCAGACACAGGGACGTCTGCTGAGCTATCCGGCTGATACGACGCGTTGGGACGCCAACCAGCGGGGCGGTTTCCCGGCACTCATCGACTGGACATGGGGCGGAAGCTACGAACTCGGGCAGTATAAAGGCCGCCACTGGATGACCTATATCGGCGGTCATGGCACGGGCTACGAGGCCGTGCGCGAGCCGCTGAACATCGGCATGGCGTGGACCCAGGGCGACATCACCCAGGCCCACGAATGGCAGACCGAGGACCGGCCCCTGCTCAGCATCCACGACAAGGACGTGCAGTGGTGGGAGAAGCTGGTGCAGTATAAGAGCACCATCTATGAAGTGAAAAATGAAAAGGGAAAAGTGAATAATGCAACGCCACACTCTCAAAGAGAGAATTTGCTACCGCCCGAGCTTCACAAGTATCGCTTCATCATGTTCTACAACGCCGGCGGCGTCAACCCCGCTAACAGCTTGAAGGCGGAACGCATCGGTATTGCCCTTTCCAACGACCTGAAGAAATGGAAGCGCTACGACGCTAATCCCGTCTACTACCACGAAGCCCCCGGCATCATCACAGGCGATGCCCAAATCGTCCGTATGGACGGCAGCGTGCTCGGTGGTTTGGCCACCGAGTCCTCCCCCCTCTACGTCATGTTCTACTTCTCGGCCTACAATCCCGCCCGCAAGTACAACGCCTACAACACCTTCGCCGTCTCGCGCGACCTCATCCACTGGCAGGACTGGGAGGGCGAGGACCTCATCGTCCCCTCGAAGCCCTACGACGAGATGTTCGCCCACAAGTCGTACGTGGTGAAGCACGACGGCGTGGTCTATCACTTCTACTGCGCCGTCAACAACGACCAGCAACGCGGCATCGCCGTAGCCACCAGCGTGCCCATGGGCCGCAGTGACGTTCGCTTCCCAGCCCCCAAGCCCACGGGCCGCCGCACCGTCACCCCGCTCAACGACGGCTGGACGGCCTCCTGTTCCGTAGGCCGCGATACCATCGCGGCTTCTGTCACCCTTCCCCACAACTTCGACGACTACTACGGCTACCGCCAGCTGCGCCACGGCAACCTGCACGGCTCGGCCGTCTACCAGCACTCCTTCGTCCTGAAGCCTCAGGAGGGCAAGCGCTACTTCCTGCAACTGGAGGGCGTCGGTACCTACGCCACCATCACCCTTAACGACACCCAATATCCGCGTGAGCTCATCGGCCGTACCGTCTTCACGCTCGATGTCACCGAGGCCCTGAACACAGGCAAGAACACCCTGCACATCCTCGTCGACCACCCCGCCATGCAGACCGCCTCGCCGTGGGTCTGCGGGGGCTGTTCGTCAGAGTGGGGATTCTCTGAAGGCAGCCAGCCCTTCGGCATCTTCCGTCCCGTCTCGCTCATCGAGACCGACGCCGTGCGCATAGAACCCTTCGGCGTCCACATCTATAACAATGCCGCCTGCGACAGCGTCTTCATCGAGACCGAGGTCAAGAACTATACCGACCAGCCTCAGCAGATAGAACTCGTCAACAAGTTCACGCTGGCCTCTGGCAAGCAGGTGTTCCGCCATGCTGAACCCGTCACCCTTGCTGCCGGTGAAACCAAGACGCTCCCTCATGCCGAACGCATCGAGAACGCCCATCGCTGGAGCCTCGACGACCCCTACCTCTATAACCTCGTCACGATGATTAAGCGCAATGGCAAGACCACCGACGAGGTGCGCACGCCCTTTGGCATCCGCAGCATCCAATGGCCCATACCCAGCGCCCACTCCGTGTCCGACGGTCGAAGTGTGGCCACCGTGCCCGACGGATCTCCGTCGGGTGACCACCGCTTCCGCCTCAACGGCACCCCCGTCTTCATCAACGGCACCTGCGAGTACGAGCACCTGCTGGGCGCCAGCCACGCTTTTTCGCCTGAACAAATCCGCAGCCGCGTCAAGCAGATTACCAACGCCGGCTTCAATGCCTTCCGCGAGGCCCATCAGCCCCACAACCTGCTCTACCAACAGCTCTTCGACCAACAGGGCATCCTCTTCTGGAGCCAGTTCTCTGCCCACATTTGGTACGACACCCCCGCGTTCCGCGACAACTTCAAGCGCCTGCTCGTTCGCTGGATCAAGGAGCGCCGCAATTCACCCTCCGTCATCCTCTGGGGCCTACAGAACGAGAGCGTGCTCCCCAAGGATTTTGCCGAAGAGTGCAGCGACATCATCCGCTCGCTCGACCCTACCTGTCGTGACCAGCGCCGCATCACCACCTGCAACGGTGGCGAGGGCACCGACTGGAACGTCATCCAGAACTGGAGCGGCACCTACGGTGGTTCTGCCGACAACTACGACAACGAGCTGAAGCGCCCAGAGCAGCTGCTCAACGGCGAATACGGAGCCTGGCGTACCTTAGATTTGCATGGTGATGCAAAGTATAGCGAGGAGTCGTTCACAAAACTGCTGGAGACCAAAGCCCGTTTGGCAGAAAGTGCCAAGGATAGCGTCTGCGGTCACTTCCAGTGGCTCTTCACCTCGCACGACAACCCCGGTCGTGTGCAGCCCGATGGTGCCTACCGGCGCATCGACAAGATTGGCCCCATCAACTACAAGGGTCTGACTACCATCTGGGAAGAGCCCACCACCGCGTACTATATGTACCGCCACCGCTACGGTAACGTAAGTTGTCATAGCATGGCAACAGACAAAACCCCCGCCGACCGTAACGTCGACCTCCTGAAAGGCGCTGCTGGCCACCACTACCTCTACCGCATCAACTGCGGCGGCGACACCTTCACAGACGAGTTCGGCCAGCAGTGGCAGGCCGACGACAGCCTCATCAGCCACTCGTGGGATCAGGACTTTGAGGGCATCCATCCCTTCCAGGCCTCTCAGCGCCATATCACAGAGCACATCCACGGCACCCAGAGCCCCGAACTCTTCCAGTTCTTCCGCTTCGGTCGCCACCGCCTGTGGTACGACCTGCCCGTTAACCCCATCCCTCCCCTCGGGGAGGGCGTAGATGGCTCACAAGGTAATGACGCCTCCCCCTCGGGGGAGGAAGGGAGAGGGGGACCTCTCTACCGCATCGAGCTTTACTTCGTAGAGCCATGGCACGGCCGTGAGGCCTCTGAGAAAGCCGACTATGAGGGCTTGCGCATCTTCGACGTCGCCGTCAACGGTGAGACCGTCATCGACGACCTTGACCCCTGGGCCGAGGCGGGCTACTGCGGTGCCCTGAAGCGCGTGGTCTATGCCAAGGCTAAGGACGGGCGGCTCCGCATCAGCTTCCCAGAGGTCAAGGCCGGCCAGGCCGTCATCTGCGGCATTGCTGTTGCGTCTGTTCAGCCTGTCGCTGTATCACAGCGACAAACAACCGCGACCTCCTGGCGCGCCTTCGACACCGACACCATTGCCAAGCTGCCTAAGGACGAGCTGCCCCAAGACACCGAGGCCCGCCCCGCCACGGTCTACGTCCCCGAGGCATCTACGCCCTCCCCACGGGGAGCGATGGGGAGGGGGGGTAGCACCACCTTCGTCATCACGCCCGGCCTTGGTCAGGAGTATGCCCTTCGCTTCCGCTACAAGAACACCACGGGCAACCCCGTCAAGGCCCGCATGACCATCACCGACTCGAAGCGCACCGTACTGGTCGACCGCGACATCACGTTCCCGCCCACCCCCAACAAGTTCAAGATGCTCTCCACCACCACGGGTACGCAAATCAATGCCGGCACCTATACCCTGCAGATAGACACAAGCGATGTCACCTTCAAGGAGCTGGAACTGCAATAAGACATGGAATCAGCAGCACTGACACCGACACTCATTACCCTTATCGTAGCTACCGTAGAACTGGTGGTCTGCTTGGCTTGTACCATCATCCTGTGGCGCAAGCGTAAGGGCATGCCCGACCATTCGCGACTGATGCTGGCGCTGGGTGCGGCTCATTGTGTGCTAACATCGCTGGGTAAGTTCATTCTGTTGCTGGCCTCACCCACCCAGAATCTCTATCACGAAGTGTTGTCGCCAGCCTCAACCAGGTACGGAGTGCTGTCTACGCTGTTGCTTTTAGGCTATGGCATCAGTGTGGTGAAGCCCGAGTGGTTCAAGTCGTGGCGCGGAGTGACGGTTTACTTCACACCTGGACTGTTTATGATGGCAATATTTATATGCATGCCGTCGTATCGCACCCTGCACTCCTTCGATGACATCTGTCAGTATTTCACCGAGACAGACGTGTGGTTCCGTGCCATCCAATATCCCTTTATTATGGCCTACAGCTTAGTGCTGCTGGTCTGGCTGGTCAACATCCAAGAGACGGGCATTGGCAGCCTGTGGGTACGTTCTTACGTACTTGGGGCTCTGGGACTCTTGACACTGGTGTCGGCCTTTTCCACGTTCCATGTGCTGGCTCTTCACTATATCCACCAACTCTGCGTAGCCCTCTTCTTTGCCTACTGGACCTATTACGAACTGTATCAGCGCACCTATACGGCCCCTGTACAGACTACATCCATTTTTCCAAAAGACGGAGGAAACAACAATGATGCTGCCCGCTTCCGCTACTTCAACGAACTGGTAGAACACCGCAAGCTCTATACCCAGCAAGGCATCTCGCGCGACGAACTGTGCCGCCTGATGGGAGTCGACCGTACCACCTTCAGCCGTATCATTGCCGAGCAGAGCGGTTGTCAGAACCTGGCCGACTACCTGAACAAGAAGCGCATGGCATACGCCGTAGAGCTTATGCGCCAGCATCCCAACTACACCCTCCAAGCTATTATGGAAGACTGTGGCTACTCGAACAAGATGACCTTCAACCGTGTGTTCAAGGAGACCTACGGCGCCACACCTTCCGACTACCGTAAGCAGCTGTTGTAGCCAGTTTCAACACCTGCTGTAGCCAAATTGTTACTACCATTTCCCCAATTTGTTACCCATTCCCTGGGTCGTTTGGCCACAGGGTTTTGCTTTCTTTGTACCTTTGGAGAAAGAACAATAATAGTAAAACTACGTATGAAAAAAAACTTTGCATTAATATGGCTGCCAGCGATGTTGGCAGTATTATTAGGAGCGGTGCTGACGGCCTGCTCAAGTGAAGACAATTCAGAGGACGACCCAACAACGCCCGCCATTGCTGAAGGCGAACAGGATGTGCTCAAGGGCCGTTTGGTCTATGCCCTCAATGCCGACAGCCTCGACAGCTATCTGTTGCCGCTGGCCTCGCTACGCGATGTTGATCTGCAAGCCTACGACCAAAGCGACTACTATGGCGTGCGCGTCATCCAGCAGAACGGCGAACGCTACCTGCAGCCCTACCAAAAGCAGGAGTCGCAACCTGGTACTATTGAGACCATCCGTCTGCGCGTTGCTCCCAAACGGTGCCCCGACGAAGCCCGTAGTGCCGTCATCATTGTCTATAAACGGAATACTGAGGCCATCACCCGTGCCGGAAGTGGAGTGACCAGCAGCTATAGCGACATCATCGGGCGCACCACGCTGCCCAGTAACGAACTGAACCATCAGGAGCAGATACTGCTTAACATATCAAGGCTGAAGGCTATCACCGGCATGAAGGACACCATCAGCCGACGGATGATACTAACCTACGATGAGACCGATTATCTGACGGCCAATACTTCCAACTCGCGTGTCGTTGAGTTCGCCTACGATAGTCAGAGCATGGAAGAGGTGACCAAGTCGTTCAACTGGGACATCGGCCTCTCTGCCATTTTCCCGCTCGGTAAACTCTTGTTCAACGGTGCCTTCCATCTGGGGCAGCACAAGACGGAATTTTCCAGTTCGGCTAACGAGTACATGCTGGCCATGCGTCGCGTGGAAAAGGCAACGGTGAAGTTTGATATGCAGAAATTTGAGGACAACCCCGGGCTCAACTCCCCCATCATGCTGGCCCACAACTTCAAGGTGCTGGCCATGCTTACCAATGTGTCCTTCTGGGACCACATGCTCAACCGCAACATGAATCCTCAGACGGTGTATGATTACTGGGGCACCGACATGATTTGCGAGGGAACTTTTGGCGGTCTTTACACCTACATCTACGGTCGGCAGGAGAATGCCTGCGGCAACACCGTAGGTTGGGACGCAGGTGGCAGTCTGGGGCTGCACAAAACACTTGGCAGCGATAAAGTTCCCAAGGCAGACTCTGCCACAACGGCACAGGTGCTGCTTTGGAAGTACCTGAGCGATGCAGCCTCCAAGGTTGGCGGAAATCTCGATGGCAACTACAGTTCCGAAAACTCAGAGTATCGGGAAGCGTCAAAGTCTTTCTCCTTAGACTTCAAGTGGGGCGGCGGCAACGGCTCTACCGATGCAGCCTGGATGAGCGGCTTCGACAACAACGACAACTGGGCGCTCGTCAGCTATAGTGCCTCGGCCTCGAAACCGGAAGACAATGCTGAAGCCAACAGTCAGGGCAGCACACTCTATCCGCTGCACAAGATGGCAGAGAATCTTGCCACCGGCTACAAGGCGATGTTCTATCTTGAGGGACTCACCCATCTCGACTCGGTTATCGTGAACATCATTGAGAACAACGCAAAACGGCTCGCCGATGCCCGTCAGGACTACCTCAATACGCTGGCTCAGGACTGGGCAGACCAGGAATACGTGCTGGCCGACTTTATGATGGTGACCACCGACGCTGATCCGAAGACTGGCCATCCGGCAGGCGAACCCAAGCCCATCATACGTACCGACCCCTTCGGCGTAAAGCGCATCTACTACCCCATGATGGCCAACGACTATGCTCCCGTCGACAAAGGCTATGCCTTAGAGACAGGACAGCCTAAACAATTGAAGACGAAGACTTATATCAACGACGACAATGTGAATAAGAACCAATACTGGTATTATGCGCTGGCACCGAAGAACGAGACACCGGGAATCCGATACATTTCTTTTCATACTGACGAAGGTGAGTTTTGTATGTTTAGGATCACTGATTTTTTGTTCAATGGCTTAGAATACATCCGTAGAGGCGAAAGT
>ERZ842401.5395-NODE-5395-length-14217-cov-81.961234_pt1 | contig 14217 bp, 9 predicted proteins | sample MGYA00521270_ERZ842401 | MGnify/ENA primary metagenome ERZ842401 (study PRJEB31892, sample SAMEA3878208) | bioreactor metagenome | biome: Moose rumen | place: Sweden | collected 2011-10 | study: EMG produced TPA metagenomics assembly of the PRJEB12797 data set... | reverse complement strand
TGATATCGATACTGACTGCACTGGGGACGACGCTGGGAGTGACGTCGTGTATGTAGGAAAAAAAGAGTCCGGCTTCGGTGTGAAGTCGGACTCTTTTATGTTATTCGAGTACGATAGGCTTGTACTTCGGAACGAGGGCCTTCATGATGCACCAGCCAACGAGGTAGGCTACGCACGCCCTACGCATAGGCTCCGCACCATGTCCGCACACACTCCGCAACATCCTTCCACGCACTCCTCAACATCCTCGCATCCGCTCCTTACACACATTTTCGATTGAATCTCTTGCGAATGTCGAACTAATTTTATAACCGAAATGTTATAGCCGTAAAATTTACAGCCATAAAATTATGACCATAAAATTCTATGGAGATGTTCTATGATAGAGAACGATTATCCATGGAGGATATATAAAATAACGACAGGCTCCCATTACATCAGGAACCTGCCGTCTTGTTTTTCTATCGGAATTCGTCTTTTTCTCAATTTTTTGAACCACATTCAAGAAAAAGTAGTATCTTTGCAAACGGAATAATATATTAAAGTACAAGAAAATGGGTAAACTAATGCTCTTGCTATACTTCATCCTGTCAGTGTTCCCTGCGGATGCAACAGAGAACCGACGACACATTCATGTAGTACAGCGAGGAAGCAGAAAGTCGCATCGCGGTGATACCGTTGCAAAGATATGGATTGAACAAAATGGCGAAAAGAAGATTGAAGTAGCTTGGTCGGAACTGAATGCTGACGAAGAGGCAGAAGTTCTTAAAGCCATTGATGAACACTGGGAAGAGTTAAACAAGCTGATAGACCAAGTGTTTGCAGGCAAGAAAATTCAAATTAAACGAATAAAATAACTGGAGGACAACAATATGTGTAAGTACAAAGACACAAACTTAGGAATTAAGAAACTCGACTTCAACGTGAAGCGTGGAGCTATGGCGGCCTACCTTACTGATGGTCGCGAAATCATCGTGCCCGTTTCTATGTTCCCGGACATCAAGCAGTTAACGAAGAAACAGCGCGAGGATTATATGATTATGGATGACCAGTACTTCTCGTTTGAAGCATTAAGCAAAATCTATTCTGTTAAAGATCTGTTGAGGCTATAATAGATAAATTTCACAATGAAAGATAATGGCAGGCTCCCACATCAGGAACCTGCCATTTTAGTTTATCGAGCATTCTTTGCTAATTCCCCTTGAATTTGTTACTAATTCGATGCGAATTATTTGCTCAACTTCTTGTAGTTCTCGAGTTATTTCACTATAACTTTTTTGCCATTCCTAATGTATATACCCTTCGATGGATTTTCTATCCGACGTCCATTCAGGTCGTAGAAGACAATCAGTTTTATTTGTTCGACAATGTTGTTTCATCTGCAAAGATGAGACCTAATTCTGAACTTTCCAAATTTTCGATAAGAAAAGCGTAACAAGCATGACAGGTGTAAATTCTGCTACACTGTTTGTAAATTCTGAAAGTTCAGAAACAAACAGCCCGCCTACCGAGTAAGGGTAAGCGGACTGATTTATTATGTTATAGCGTTACACCGTGACAGGCGTGACAGCTAATTATTACTCGAGTACGATAGGCTTGTACTTCGGAACGAGGGCCTTCATGATGCACCAGCCAACGAGATAGGCTACGGCACAGATACAGAAGACGACCATATAGGCTGCGGGCTTACCTTCGAAACCGAACATCTGGAAGGCTCCACCCTGACCGTCAGCCCAGGTGAAGAACATACCTGAACCCTTGTTGATGAGGAACGAGCCTACACCACCAGCCATCGAACCGATACCGGTGATGGTTCCAATGGTCGACTTGGGGAACATGTCGCCTACGGTAGAGAAGATGTTGGCTGACCAAGACTGGTGACCAGCACCGAGCAGACCAATCAGAATAGCGGGCCACCAAGCACTGTAGGCTCCGAGAGGCTGGGCGAACAGACCGAGCACGGGGAACAGGGCGAAGATGAACATGGCGCGCATACGACCGGCATAGGGGTTCATGCCGTACTTCTCGACGAAGATCTTGGGCAGATAGCCACCACCGATGGAGAGTATGGTACAGATGGCATAGAGCGTGAAGATGAGGGCGATACCCATAGCAGAGTCGGAGGTGTAGCCATACTGATCGGAGAAATAGGCGGGAGCCCAGAACAGGAAGAACCACCACACACCGTCGGTCATGAACTTACCCACGATGAACGACCAGGTCTGCTTGTAAGTGAAGCACTCCCAGAAAGGAATGGTCTTCTCCTCCTTAGCCTCATGCTTGTTCTGCACGTCGGCAATGTCGTTGTCCTGCTCGATGTAGTTGAGCTCAGCCTGGTTGACGCGGCTGTTCTTGGCTGGCTTCTCATAAGCCCAGATCCAAAGAGCCATCCAGATGTAACCCAGCGCACCGATGATGACGAAGGCCATCTCCCAACCCCAGGCACGTGCCAACAGGGGAATGGTGGCGGGGGCTGCCAGCGCACCTACCGAGGCTCCGCTGTTGAAGATAGAGGTAGAGAAAGCGCGGTCTTTCTTGGGGAAGTACTCGGCGGTCACCTTGATGGCTGCGGGGAAGTTGCCAGCCTCGCCAAGGGCCAGAATCATACGACACGACAGGAAGAGCCATACGGAAACGGTAGCGATGGCTACAGCGGCATCAGAGCCTGCCTGTACCATGCGCAGGGCCTCGATAGAGTCGTAGCCCTCGATGTTCATAGCTACCCATCCGCATCCGGCATGCATCACAGCACCAGTAGACCATACGAAGATGGCGATGAGGTAACCTTTCTTGGTGCCCATCCAGTCGATGAACTTACCAGCGAAGAGGTTGGCAATAGCATAGAAGATGGAGAACCATCCGGTGATGGTACCGTAGTCGTTATCGTTCCAATGGAACTCGGGAGCGATAAAGTCCTTCCAGGTAAGAGAGAGAACCTGACGGTCCATGTAGTTGACGGTGGTTGCCAGAAAGAGCAACGCACAGATGACCCAACGCCAATTGGACATCTTAGTAGTTTGGATTGCAGACATATCTTTTTGAATTGATAATTGACAATTGATAATTGATAATTATTTGATGTCGATCACAGGGATGTTGTCCTTGTCGTTATAGTAGAGGTTCTCACCAGCCATGCCCCAGATGAAGGTGTAGTAGTAGGTACCGGCAGCAGCGTGGATAGACCACTCGGGCGACATGATGGCCTGCTCGTTATGCAGCCATACGACGCGGCTCTCCTGAGGCTCACCCATGATGTGAGCGATGGTCTGCTCCTGAGGCAGGTTGAAATAGTAGTAAGCCTCGATGCGACGGCCGTGGGTGTGAGGAGGCATGGTGTTCCAGGCAGCACCAGGGTTGAGCTGGGTCAGACCAAGCTGCAGCTGGCAGGGACCTTCCTCGAGCACGTCGTTGACGATGAGCTTATAGACGGTACGGTTGTTGCACTCCTCGAGCGAGCCTACAGGACCCCATACGGCAGCCTTCAGCGAGCCCTTACGGCCATCGAGGGTAATCCACTGCGTCTTGTAGTGCTTGTGAGCCGTAGCGGAGTTCAGGTAGAACTTGGCAGGTTTCTTGGCATCCTTGGAGCGGAACTCGACCACCTTGTTGACATCCTTGCCCTTGGCGATATGACCACGACCGATGTAGAGCGCCTCCTTGGGTGATAGCGCATACTCCTTGCCATCGACGATGACCCAGCCTTCGCCCTCACCGCAGTTGACGACACCGAGCTCACGGTTGTAGAGGAAATACTTCTCCTGGATGGTCTTGTCGACATCAAGGCCGAGCTCGGGGAAGTTCTCCAGCTTCAAGGTCTTGTTGACAGGCATTGCTCCACCGAAGATGAAGCGGTCGTAGTGTGAATAGGTGAGGTTGATCTCGTCGGCTACCATCACCTTCTCCATGACGAAGCGGTCGCGCAGCGTCTTGGTGTCGTAATGCTTCACGTCCTCGGGGTGACAAGCCGTCTGGAAGTTCACCTTCTGCTGAGCCGTCATGCTCAGCGCGCCCATCAGCAGGGCAAAGCTCAAAATAGTCTTTTTCATTATTGTCTTATTGATTAGTCTTTTACCTTTTTACATTTTTACTCTTTTACCTTTTTCTCCGATGCTACGATACGCATGCGGTTCCATACCACCATACCGATGGTGATGATGCTCAGGATACCGGCACCCACATACTCCAGCGAGTTGACACACTTGTAGATGACCCATCCGAAGAGGGAAGAGGCGAAATCGAGGGCACCACCGTCGAATCCGGCAGGGATGTCGGCAGCCTTGTCGCCAGTCTGCTCAAACACGGTGTGGGCAGCCTGTGTGAAGGCAGGAGCCATATCGGTCACGAAATACAGACCGATGGCCAGCGCCACGAGACCGATGATGAAGGTCTTCACGACATTACCCTTGGTGAAGGGCAATACCATGGGGAACAGGTAGAACATGCCAGCCAGCGAGGCCAGGGGCAGGAACTGATTGCCAGGCAGCACGACGGCCAGACCGAGGGCTACAGGGATGAGCAACAGCGAAACGACCAGCGTGGTGGGGTGACCAATGACAACGGCAGGTGACATTCCGATGTACACCTTCTTGCCATTAAACTTACGCTTCACCACCTCCTGCGTCTTCTCAGCGATAGGCTTCAGACCTTCGATAAACAGCGAGGTGATGCGAGGAATGAGCTCCATCACAGCACCCATCGTCACTCCGAGGAAGAGGATCTTCTTGATGTCGAGCTGGGCCAACGCACCAATCAGTGCTCCTACGATGACACCCAGAATCAGGGGCTCGCCCATCACACCGAACTTCTTCTTCATACCCTCAGCGTCGATGTTCAGCTTCTCGAAACCGGGAATCATGTCGAGCGCCTTGCCAATCAGCAGGGCGAAGGGCACGAAGCTCTGACAGAAAGGCTGGGGAATAGAGATGCCCTGCCACTCAGGATAGTACTCCTGGAACTTGTCGGCAGTGAGGTCGGCCATCACCAGCGTCACGATGTAACAAACGATAGCGGCAAAATAGCCCCACACCAGGCTCTGGTCCATCACGAAATAAGCTACGGCACCGATGAAGGCGAAGTGCCAGTAGTTCCAAAGGTCAATATTCACCGTGCGGGTGCACTTGGTAATCACCAACAGGAAGTTAACACCCAGACAGATGGGGATAATCAGCGCACCTACCGCCGTGTTATAAGCCACAGCAGCGGCAGCGGGCCATCCCATGTCAAACACTTTCAGCTGCAAGTCGTAGAGACGCGAGATCTCGCTCAGCGGACCACCGAAGTTAGTGGTCAGCAGGGCCGTCACAATGCCGAGGCCTACGAAACCGACGCCGACATAGAGGCCTGACTTGAGCGACTTGCCGAATTTCAACCCGATGCAAAGGCCGATGATGGTAAACAGGATAGGCATCATGACCGAAGCACCCAGACTAATAATGTAACTAAATACTTGTTCCATTGTTTAAAATACCGATATTCTTTGTTTGTTTTAGCGTACTTGGCTGCAAAGGTAATAAATATTTTATGAAATACAAAACATTAGTCTTGGAAATATACCTTTTTCACACGTCCGCTGACTGCCGTGAGCACTTCGTAGGGGATGGTACCCAGCACATCGCTCAGCACATTGACGGGCAGATGCTCACCGAAGATCTCGACGCTGTCGCCCTCCTGGCAAGGGATGTCGGTGACGTCAATCATAGCCACATCCATGCAGATATTACCCACATAGGGCGCCTTCTGTCCGTTCACCAGACAGTAAGCAGCTCCGCGCCCAAGATGACGGCTCAGGCCATCGGCATAGCCAATAGGAATGGCAGCTATCACGGAGTCGCGCGTCAGCACACCCTTGCGACTGTAGCCCACCGTCTCGCTTTTGGGTACCTGACGCAGCTGTAGGATGGTAGTCTTCAGCGTGCTGACAGGTAACAGGGGAGCATCGGCACCCATCGGGTCGTAGCCATAAAGACCCAGTCCGAGGCGGCACATGTCGAGATGACGCTCAGGGAAGTGGACGATACCTGCCGAATTGCAGATGTGGCGCAGGATCTTATGGTCGAAGGCTGACTGCAACTGCGAGCTGGCCTTATCGAATTTTCGGAACTGCTCTGCCGAGAAACGGTCGAAGTCGACGCTGTCGGAACCCACGAAATGACTGAACACCGAACGGGGGATGATGGCATTCTGACTCTTCAGCCGACTGATCAGACGGTCCATGTCGTGCTCGGGGTCGAAGCCTAAGCGGTGCATGCCCGTATCGAGCTTGATATGTACGGGCCATCCCGTAATACCTTGTTTCTCAGCGGCCCCGATGAGGGCTTCCATCAGTCGGAAGGAGTAGACCTCAGGTTCGAGGTCGTAGTCGAACATGGTCTTGAAAGCCGTCATCTCAGGATTCATAATCATGATGTTCTGCGTGATGCCGTTGCGACGCAGGGTGACTCCCTCGTCAGCTACAGCCACAGCCAAATAGTCCACACGGTGTTCTTGCAGCGTCTTGGCTACCTCGACAGCTCCAGCACCATAGGCGTCGGCCTTCACCATGCACACCAGCTTAGTCTCAGGCTGCATGTGGGAGCGGTAGTAGTTCAGATTGCTGACCAGCGCATTGAGGTTCACCTCCAGAATGGTCTCATGGACCTTCTGCTCCAGACGCTCGGTGATGCGGTCAAAGCCAAAGACGCGGGCGCCCTTGATGAGCACGACCTCATCATGCAACTGGCGGAAGGCATCGCTACGCAGGAAATCGTCCGTCGTGGCGAAGAAGAGGGATGAGGGGAGATGGAACACAGCCTGCTGGGCTCCGATATGCGGTCCGATGCCTATCAGACGCACTACCCCACGCTTCAGACAGAGGTCGTTCACCTCGCGGTAGAGGGCTGCGTCGTCCATTCCGCTCTGGAAGATATCACTCAGGATGAGCGTGCGGCTCTGACCAGGACGACGACTCATGAAGTCGAGGGCGATGTCGAGTGAGTTGATGTCGGAATTATAGGAGTCGTTGATGAGCGTACAGCCGTGCTGACCTTCCTTCACCTCCAGACGCATGGCGACAGGTTCCAGATGGGCCATCCGCTCTGCCAGCTGGTCGGCTTCGACACCGAGATACAGCGCGACGGCCAGACAGGCAAACGAGCACTGAAGCGAGGCCTCGTCGAAGAAAGGCAACTGGTATTGTCCGCGTGTACCTTTATATATATAGGATACGATGGTATGGCCGACCTCGTTTTCCACTTTCTCGATATACAGCGGGGCGGAGATATTCTCACGGCTCCACCCTATCTTCTCGCCCTTATAGCCACTGCGACGGATGCAACGGCTCACCGTGTCATCGTCGGAGTTGTAGATCATGACCTTAGCGCCATTGAACAGCTGAAGCTTCTCCATGCACTTCTCCTCCAGCGAACGGAAATTCTCCTGATGGGCAGCACCCAGATAGGTCAGCACACCAATGGTAGGCTGGATGATGTCGCGCAGCGAGTCCATCTCACCAGGCTCGCTGATACCCGCTTCGAACAGCGCCACCTGTGTCTGTTCGCCAAGGAGCCATACGCTCAAGGGCACACCAATCTGCGAGTTGTAGCTCTTGGGCGAGCGAGTCACCGTCAGCTGGGGCGACAGCAACTGGTAGAGCCACTCCTTCACCATCGTCTTACCGTTTGAGCCTGTGATGCCCACGATAGGACAGTCGAACTCATCGCGATGGCGCTCGGCCAGACGCTGAAGAGCGGCAAGAGGTGAAGGCACCTTCAGATAGTTGGCATCGGCCTCAGCGTGCTCAGGCACGCTAGACACCACGAAGTTGCGCACACCACGACGATACAGGTCGGCAATATAGCGATGACCGTCGTTGCGGCTGGACTTCAGGGCAAAGAACAACGTCTCCTCAGGGAAACACAGTGAACGGCTGTCGGTGAGCAGCCATCCTATACGAGCATCAGCAGTGCCGATGCGGCGCGCTCCAATAAGCGTGGTAATCTTTTCAATGGTGTAATTCATAATGCAAAGGTAGTGTATTTTTGGCGTAACTCCGTTAGTTTTAACATAGTTTTATCCATCAAGGCCTGATATTCGGGGGCCTCTGGGTGGAAGGGCTTGTGGGCCAACGTCTGTTTCAATGGGCGCCACTCGTCCAGGAAAGCTTGGGCAGCTGGAGAGAAATAGCTGTCGACCAGCCGTTCCCAGATATAATCGACGGCCTGATCGGAAGGATGCAGCATATCGGCGGCATAGAAGCGATAGTCGCGCAGCTCGTCCATCAGGATCTCGTAAGAGGGAAAATAAGAGAGATGAGAGATGAGAGATGAGAGATGAGAGATGGCCAACAAAAGGGTGGCCTTTGAGAGTTGGCTCTCATGATAGCCGTATTTGCGATAGCGGATGGGACTGACCGTCATCACCACATGCACCTCGGGGTTGCGCTGACGGAGCAGGTCAACGGTCTGTTGCAGATAGTCAGCACAAGACTCAACGGAGAGTTGTTCCTCCTGAAAGAGTCGCTGGGGTCGCTTCTCGCAGTTGTCGACAATCTCGCCCGTCTCCTTCAGTCTGTACACGTGGTTGGTACCCAACGTGAGGAAAACAATGCGGGGAGCACCCTCATAGCGCTGGACGGTATGCAGGATGCTGACGGGATTGTACATCACCCCATAGGGATTCGACGTCACGGGAAACCCTTCCTCGCGGAAACGCTGACTGATGCTGTCGGCAAAGCACGAACCGACGAAGAGCAGCTCCTCACAGGGCTGTATCTCGAAGTCGGGCTTCGGAATATCTACTATCGTACGGAATTCCATCGCGCTTAGCTTCGGCTAACCTGTAATCCTGTCTTCGAAAGCGTCATGTCCACAAAACGGGCATTGGCATTGGGCTGCTGCATCGTCAGCAACTGCTTGATACGGACGGCAGCCTCAGGGTCTTTGGCCACCATATAGAGATAGCCGCCACCACCGGCTCCAGGCAACTTATAACCCAGGCAGAGGTCGTCGACGAGGTCGGTAATCTTACGCACACTATCGGGATTGGTACCACTGTCGATGCGCTGGTTCTGATGCCACGTCTTACGGATGAGCAGTCCCGTCTCCTGGAAGTCCTGACGCTGGATGGCCTCATACATATCGACGGCATGGGCCTTCATCTCACGTAACTGCAACAGCTGCTGATGATGGTTGACGAACATCCGACGCACGATTTCTGCCAATATCTTCTTGGCGGTGCGGGTGATGCCGGTATAGTAGAGCAGATGACACTGCGCATATTCGGGCTGGGTGAACACATCGTCGGGCAACCAACGCACACGGGGATTCTGGTCGAAGCCACGCTGGGTGTCCAACAGCTTCACACCACCTAAGACCCCACCGAACTGGTCTTGCCAACCGCCACCTGTGGTGAGCAACTGTTCCAGAACCAGCGTGCGACGCCCTATCTCGTTCTTGTCCCAGGACAGCGAGCAGAAGTCGTTGACAGCACCCAGCACCGTAGATGCCAGGATGGAACTGGTACCCAGTCCGCTACCTGCAGGGATAGCCGACAGCAGGGTGAGCTCAATGCCACAGCCAAACGACTCGAGCTGGGCACGCAGCGAGGGATAGGTCTCTTGTGAGAAACCAGGTTGGAAACCAGCCAACACCAGTGCTGCCTTGGGGATGGAGAAGGGTGAGCCTACCTTGTTATAGGCAGCCAACTGTTCGTAGGTATCGACCACCTCGATGGCTCCCAGGTCGATGCTTCGCAACACGATATGGAGCTCGCGGCAGGGCTTCACATAGGCCTGCAAAGGGGGTTGTCCGTTCAGCTCGATGGCGATATTGACTACCGACCCACCTTCCATCAAACAGTAAGGTGGGGTATCCGTCCATCCACCTGCCAAGTCAATGCGTACGGGTGAACGTCCCCACACAATCTGATCGGCATAGATAGAGAGGTGAGGGGTTAGAGGTGAGAGGTTAGAGGATTGCAGCACACCCTCGCGCAACAGCGAGAAAGCACCGTCGCTATCGCCTCGGAACATGGCATCGTGGATGCGCGTCATCAGCGGAGCATCAGCAGAGAGCGGCTCGGGCTGGGGCAACTGCATCTCATGGAATTCACGGGCAGCATCGTCCAAATCCAACTGGTAGAACACGCTGTGCTGCCAGTTACGGGCCAGCGCAGGCCAGTTCTTGCTGCGAAACGCCTTGCGCTGGGCAAAGAGGCGACGCAGATTGGCCACATTGGAGATATCCTCGGCAGAGAGGAAGGTAGTGGCTAGTCTTTCTAGTCCATCTAAATTGACTAGTTGATCTAGGCTGTCTAGCACGGGAAAGCGTTTCTCCTGCTGGGCAGCACCAGCAAATTTTTCATTGATGTCGTAGCGACGCACACAATATTGTGTCTCGCCAATGGGGATGATATCTACGCACTGACCAGGTTCCAGATGGATGGTCCAATCGTTCTCAGGCACTCCCGTCACGATGTTATCACGCGTCAGGGTCCAATGCTCCCCGATGCAGCTATTCTCAATCCAGATATTCTGGTTCTGCTCGGTAAACCGATAGTGGGTAATGGCATTCTGTGTGAAAATGCTGGGGTGCGGTTTGCGGTCGTGGTGCATGATGTCACGCTGGTCGTTGACGATATTCTGGATAGCTACCGTCGACGAGATCATCTCGCCTGAGGTGCCGAAATGGTAGAACTCGCCACCCTGCAAAGGCACAATGGCTACCGAGAGCTCATGTAACTCGGGGTCGTCGATGGTAGGATGGGTGCCCAGCGTACAGCCGAACTCGCTGTAGAGGTCGTATTCCTTAAGGCTAGTAGGACTAGTCATACTACGCTTCATGAGCAGCTTCATGGCCTTGTCACTGAGCAACCAGATACCGATATCCGTCAGATAGAAATGGTCTTTCAGAAGCTCTGACAATTGCTCCGTGCTGGGTTTTTGTAGCATCTGCTTCAGCACGTTAGGCGTACGACGGTCACTGACAAAGACACCATGGTCCTTCGCGATAGCAGCATCAAGCCACAGTCCGTAGCACACCACATCGGCATCGGGGATAGGACCGATGCGCTCGGCAGCACGGATATACACATCGCCACTGACTATCATCGTGGTCAGACGCTTAGGGGCCTGCTCCATCATCCGTTCATAGAGCGGCAGCTGAAGGTCGAGCAGGGTCTGCGACAATCGCTGGCCACGCTCCCAACGGAACACGGGGATAGGGGTCAGTATCTTACCACTGGGGGCATAGGAGGGCAGTCGGCGACTCTGTCCACCGGCATGTAGCACGATGCAGCGCTCGCCACCCAGCCACTGTTCAGCCTGTTGCATGAGCCACGTCGTTCCACCACCCGACCCCAGCTTATGGCCTATCGGGTCGTTGGTACAGAAATACTCATCACGCGAGAAGCCCGTGACATCATGGAAACAGCCCACCAGATTAGGTGGCAAGGATAGTAGTTTCTTCATTACATTAAGATTGTTTACGACGGCGATAGTGGATGCCCACCATCACCAGTATAATCAGCAGCAAGACGCCATAGGCCACATAAGCCACCGTCTCCGTGCGGTCGATGCTCTTCGGGAAGAAGCTGAGCACTACCTCATGCTTGCCTGGCTTCACCTGCAGGGCACGCAGCACGTAGTCGACACGACCCAGTTCCTGCTCCACACCATCTACCGTAGCAGTCCAGCCAGGATAGTAGATCTCAGAGAAGACCACTACTCCACCCTTGCCCGTCTCTACCTCGTAGGTCAGCTGGTTAGGCTCATAGGTCTTCAGGCGTACACGGCTCATCGTGTCCTGAACGACACTCTCGCCCAGCACCTCCTTGAACTTCTGGTCGGCCACAGCCTCACTACGCAGGTTCAGCTGACCAATGCCGTCCAGTTCCTCGTTGGCATTGGCAACGTAGCGGACCTTGTCAACCAGCCAGGCATGTCCGTAGGTATAGGGATTCTCCAGAGGTACCGACTGTCCACCCTGCAACGGCAGGATGAAGTATTTGGTGTTGAGCATGTTCAGCACGGGATAGATACTATCGCCTTTGACCTGCGTCATGTCGCCACCGGCCTTGCTGATGGAACCAATAACACCGCTCATCTCCTTCTGGATATACGCATCAACCAGCTCCTGGTAACGACGCAGCTTAGCAGCATGGTATCCACCGATGCTCTTCAGATAGTAAGAGGTCTCATTCTCATTGAAAGTCGACGTGGCCAGGTTCAGCACACGGAAATCGAGCGTCTTGTCTTGCAGGATATGATCGACGGCCTGTGTCTTGTTGACGGGCTCGTCGCGCACCGTCTGAGGCACGAACATGCTATCGTTCAGATAGCGCTTGTTCACCTGCCACATATCGAAGAGGCAGAGCACCGTCAGAGCTATCGCCATCCACTCCGCACGCAGCTTACGATACTGATACAGCAACAGACAGGCCGTTCCCACTACGATAATCCAGAACGAGCGCCAGCAGTCGGCCACAAACACGGCCACGCGCATCTCCGTCAGGTTGCTGAGCAGGGGCATCAGCTGTTCTGACGGTATCTGCTTCATGGCTTGCAGCTCGTTGTAGCTGACGAAGTCGGGGAAGAACGTCTTGGGCATCAGCGCGAAGAGCAAGCAGAAACCTGCCGTCAGGGCAAACGAAGTGTAGAGCCACTTCGCCTTCCGTTTCAGCAGTTCGGGCTCGTCGGCAATCTGCTTCAATGCCAACATGGCCAGCAGAGGTATGGTAAATTCAGCAATGACCAATATCGAAGCCACCGTACGGAACTTGGCATACATCGGCACGTAGTCCAGGAACAGGTCGGTGAACGGCATGAAGTTACGGCCCCACGAAAGGAGTATCGAAAGGATGGTAACTGCCAGCAACGCCCACTTCATAGGGCCTTTCACGATAAACAGTCCCAGCACAAAGAGCAGCATCACAAAGGCACCCACATAGACAGGTCCCATCGTCATGGGCTGGTTGCCCCAATACTGCGTCAGCTGGTCGTAGATGCTCAAATAGTAGCTGTCGGCATGCTGCATTGCCGTCTTGTTCTCCGACAGCGGCACACTGGCACCACCCTTGGCGTTAGGCACCAACAGCGTCCACGTTTCGTCAATGCCATAGCTCCACTGGGTGATGTAGTCGCGATCCAGTCCGCTACTCGTCTGGTTTGCCGTATTCTGCTTCACCAGCTCACTCTTGCTACGCATCGACTCCTTGCTGTATTCCCACGTGTGATAGAGGTTCGAGATGTTCAGACACACACCGACCACAGCGCCCAACAGACACACGCCCGTAGCCTTCAGCAAGTGCTGATAGCGCTTCTGGAGCGCACCTTCTATCAGGAAGGCTATGATCATCGCAACGATGATAAACAGGTAGTAGTAGGTCATCTGAACGTGGTTCGCCTTCACTTCAAAGGCGGTGAAGACGGCCGTCAGCAACAGTCCACTCAGGTATTTTCCCCTATAGGCCAGCACAATACCAGCTATCAGCGGTGGCAGATAGGCCAGCGCCATCACTTTCCAGAGGTGTCCGGCAGCAATGATGATGAAGAAATAGCTGCTGAACGCCCATATCACCGAACCCAGCATAGCCAGATACCAGCGGAAGTCGAAGGCACGCAGCAGGATATAGAAGCCCAGTAGGTAGACAAACACAAACCATACATTCTCGGGCAACCACAGGTGATAGGCCTCAATGCCCTTCGACAGGATGGTCGTGCTGTCGTACGAAGGAGCCATCTGGTAAGTCGGCATACCACCAAACAAAGCGTTTGTCCATCGCGTCACCTTGCCAGTACGCTCCTGATACTCCGAAGCCTCCTGACCAGCTCCTCTTGTGGCCGACGAGTCATGCCTGTAGAGTATTCGTCCCTCGATATCGGCAGGGAAGAAATAAGCAAACGATATCACCACGAATAGTACGACTACCAGCACGTCAGGCAGCCACTGCTTCCAATTTTTCATAACCTTATATTTATTTTGGTTGCAAAATTACAATAATTTTCGTAACTTTGCAACCAAAACAGTTAAAAAAGACATGAAAATAGGTATTATCGTAGCTATGGATAAGGAGTTGCAGCAGTTGCAACAGCTCTTCACCGACGGCAATGTGCTGGTGCGCAAATGCGGCATCGGCAAGGTCAATGCGGCCCTTGGTGCCCAACAGATGATCAACGAGTTCCACCCCGACTGCATCATCTCCAGCGGTTGTGCGGGTGGCAATGGCGACGACGTCCAAATACAG
>ERZ842401.5394-NODE-5394-length-14218-cov-4.648238_pt1 | contig 14218 bp, 8 predicted proteins | sample MGYA00521270_ERZ842401 | MGnify/ENA primary metagenome ERZ842401 (study PRJEB31892, sample SAMEA3878208) | bioreactor metagenome | biome: Moose rumen | place: Sweden | collected 2011-10 | study: EMG produced TPA metagenomics assembly of the PRJEB12797 data set... | reverse complement strand
CGATACAGCTGTGTTCACTATCAGCCCTTTCCATGTGCTTCGGCTTTCCACCCCTGCTGCCTTCATGCCGAACGTTGCCACTACGGGCACAAAGCGCATGTAGTCGTCGATGCCGTCGCCGTGATACGTCTTGTATTGCGCGTGCAGCGGCGTCAGCAGTAAGTATAGCGTTGTGAAAAGTGCGATTGTCTTCTTCATAACCAATGTTTGGCAGTAGGGAGTGCCGTTCATGTGGCAAAATAAAAGATTTTGACTGTTATTTCCAAATTTCTGTCACCATTTTTTCTTGATTTGTTGGTTTTTGTTGTTAGTTCTTTTAAAAAAACTGTTACCCTTATATGCGTGAAAAGGAATAAATGTTTAATTTTGCACCCGGAAAATTAATTAACTTGTATATGAAAAAGTATTTTTTGGTATTAGCACTTTTCGTCGGCATGTCGACATACGCATCCGACGAGGTTGAATTGGTTTCTGGAACTGTTGCCATGCCTGCTCAGACTGACGACAAGGACAGCGACAAAGAAAAGAAGAACTATTGTATTTCGCCCCATGTCGGTGTCGGTGTTGGACTTGCCACTAATCTTCCTGAGGGTTTGAGCTTTGCTCCAATGCGCTCGTGGGAGATTTATTTCGGTCTGTCGTACGATTACACTCCGAAAGATAAGTTGCAGACATACTCTGCCGGTATGGGTGTCTCGTTCCGCAATTTCGGCACACACTCGGGTAAGATGCTTACGAAGGGTGGCGAATATGCTACTATCACACCCGACATGACCGACATGAAGTCTTCTATCAGGGTGGTGAGTTTCTCTATTCCCCTGCTCTTCACACAGAAAATGGGACACAAATCACCATTCCGTCTGACATTGGGCCCTGTTGTCAACTTCAATGGCACGCATATCAACAATCACTATTCGATAGGTGACGATGAGTATGATGTGAAGACACATAAGATCGGCACTCGTCCCGTTACCGTCGATATATTGGGCATACTGTCATTCCGCGCGTTGAGTGTTTACTGCAAGTATTCGCCGATGAGTGTGTTGAAGAACAGTTCGGGTATGGAGTTTAAATCCGTGTCTTTCGGTATCTGCTTTTGAAAACTTGTATTTACAAAATAAATAACGGGAGGAAAGTCTGTTTGTAGGCTTTCCTCCCGTTGTTTTTTACTTAATTCTGTTTATGCCTTCTTAGTCTTTATCAGTGTCACGCATGCCGCTGCGATAGCTAGGCTGCATCCTGCCACCAGCATCATGTTGCTCTGGTGTGAGCCCACCAGCGACAATATTATACCTCCGAGCAGTGCTGCCACTATCTGTGGAACGCATATCGCGCAGTTGAACAAGCCCAGATATGTACCCATATGCCCGTAACCTTCGAGTGCATTGGTGACGATAGCAAACGGCATTGCTAGCATTGCTGCCCATGCACATCCGATGAGCAGGAACGGAATGAACTGCATATACTGATGATGTATGAACGGTACGAGTGCGAATCCCAGTCCTCCGAGCAACAGTGATACAGCGTAAGCCAGTTTGGCATTCTTTGCTCTGGCAAGCACCACAGCCCATGCCACGCTGCCCAATGCCTGCACGGCAAAGAGGATGCCCACCCAGTTGCCTGCTATTTGGAATGTCTCCGATGCCGCATCGGTGGTGTTCCACACTGTCTCAGCGATAGCACCAGTGGTGTAGTTCCACATATACAGGAATGCTGCCCACGAGAAGAACTGCACCAGGCTCACCTTCCAGAATGTCGATGGTGCCTTGCGCAGCAATGTCCACCAGTTGCCCGAACTCTTCTTTTCGCCATTGTCAGCAGATGCGATACCGTTATATTCGGCATACTCCTTGTGATTCCACTCCTTCACCTTCATCGTGGTGTACACGACACACAATATTAATATTGCTGCACCAATGTAGAACGACCAAATGACAGAATCGGGCACCACACCTTTCTCAGCCACATTCTTTATTCCCAACCATGTGAATACGAAGGGGAATATAAATCCCACCACGCTTCCGGCATTGCAGAGGAACGACTGTATGCTGTATGCCTTCGCCTTCTGTTGTTCGTTCACCATGTCGCCCACAAGCATCTTAAACGGCTGCATTGCCATGTTCAGGCTTGTGTCGAGGAACATCAACGCTATCAGTCCGAATATCATTGCTCCCCCCACTGTCAGTCCCAGTGAGCCGGAGTTGGGCAGCAGACACATTACTATCACTGCCACGGCGGCACCGACAAAAAGGTATGGGATGCGTCGGCCCCATCGTGTCCATGTGTTGTCCGACAGCGAACCCACTATGGGTTGTACTATCATGCCCATAAGTGGCGGCAGTATCCAGAAATAACTCAAGTTGTGAGGATCGGCACCAAGTGTGGCGAAGATTCGCGAAATATTGGCGCTCTGCAGTGCGTATGCAATCTGAACGCCGAAGAATCCGAAACTTAGGTTCCAAAGATTCCAAAACGATAAATTAGGTTTCTGTTTCATTATTTCATTCTTTTATTTTTTATATTTTTACCTCGTTGTTCCCCTGAGAATCAATCTTGTACGCACGATGCGCTTTTCGGCTTTCTCCAGTGGAATTCGCCCTTCCACATGCCCTATCAGCACGTCGGCTGCCTCTTCTCCCACTTTCACACCGTTCTGCTCGATGGTGGTCAGCATGGGGTCGCTCGACAAAGCACCAGTTCCGTTGCTGAATCCGCAGATAGAGACATCTTCTGGCACACGCAGCCCCATGCGTTTGATGGTGTATAGAATGCCCAGTGCCGTGTCGTCGTTCACGGCGAAGAAAGCGTCGGGATAGCTGTCGCCATCGAATAGTTCAGGTGTAATCAGCTCAGCCTCCTGTCGGGTGTCGCAGACACGGGTGAGCCGCTCTTCAAATGGCAGTCCGTGCTTCAGTAGTGCGTCCTTGTAGCCATTGAAACGGTTCTTGGCAATCTCCAGGTTCATCTTCGAACCGTAGTAGGCAATACGCCGACAGCCGGTGTTGAAGAGATGGGTGACGGCATTGAACGCTCCCATATAGTCGTCGACTACCACGCGGCTCGCGTTCACGCCCGTACATATCCGATCGTAGAACACCAATGGCACGCCAGCATTGATCAGACGCTGGAAATGGTCGTAGTGTTGCGTGTCCTTCGCCTGCGAGACAATGATGCCGCACACCTTGTTCTCATAGAACGACTGGCATAGTTGCACCTCGCGTTCATAGTGCTCGCCACTCTGAGCCACCATCACCCGATATCCGTGGGCCGAGGCCTCCTCCTCAATGCCACGCAGAACCGATGCGAAATAGTAATGCACAAACTCTGGAATGATGACCCCGATGACTTTCATGGGCTTCACGCGACTGTGCCGTAGCGATTCAGCCAGCACGTTAGGCGTGAAATTGTGCTCTCGGGCAAACTGCTGGATTTCAGCCCGTCGCTCTTCTGAAATGCGCGATGAATTGCTCAGTGCCCGCGAAACCGTGGCCACACTGATGCCCAGTTCACGGGCAATATCCTTCATTGTCATCGATGAAGATTCTTTCATTTTTAGGCTTTTAGAATGAGTGACGTTGCAAAATTAGAAAATCTTTCCTTACCCCTTGCCATTTTCCTCTTTATATTCTTTTTAAGATTGTGCAAACGTTTGCACGTTAGATTATAACGTTTTTAAACAAAAAATAGTACAACGAATGGGAAAGAAATCTAACTTTGCACCGTAAAATAGGGCGAAAGTCCTTAAAATGACTAAAACCAGACATTTTACTAATAACTATTTTAACTCTAATTTTTTAATTTAAATGTAATGATGAAGCAGGTAAACATTCATCGCGGAGCCATGCAACTCCGTCAATTACAAATTCCTGTCAGGATGCTGGCCTTATTGCTGGGCCTCTTCTTGACAGTGGGTGCTTTTGCACAGATTAATGTGCGAGGCCATGTGAAGGATTCGAGTGGAGAACCGATTATCGGTGCAACTGTTCGTGTCGTCGGCCAGACGGCGGGGGGGGGGATTTCCGATATTGACGGTAATTTCGTGCTCTCGGCTCAGCAGGGGGCAACACTCGAGGTGAGCTATGTGGGCTATCAGACAGCTCGCGTAACAGCTGCTCCCAATGTGGTAGTTACGATGCAGGACGATGCCCAGGTGCTCGAGAACGTTGTCGTTATCGGTTACGGCCGCGCCAAGAAGAGCGACCTCACCGGTTCTGTCACCGCTATTAAGCCCGATGAAATGAACCACGGCTTGCAGACCTCAGCACAGGACATGCTGCAGGGTAAGATTGCTGGCGTACAGGTTACTTCGTATGGTGGTGAGCCTGGTGTGGGTGCTCAGATCCGTATTCGTGGCGGTTCGTCTCTGAATGCGTCTAACGACCCTCTGATCGTGATTGACGGATTGGCCATGAGTAATGACAGCCGTACAGGTAACCCCAATCCTCTGTCGTTGGTTAATCCTAATGATATTGAGAGCTTCACAGTTCTGAAGGACGCATCGGCAACAGCCATCTATGGTAGCCGTGCTTCGAATGGTGTCATTCTGATTACCACCAAGAAAGGACGTTCTGCTCAGGCTGCTCATGTGAGCTACAACGGCAATGTGTCTATTTCAACGAAGAAAAATTCATTTGATGTGCTTGACGGTCCTGCTTATATGAAGTTGGTTGCCGACACTTACGGTGAGGGCAGTTCTGAATATGGCATGTTGGGCTATTTGGATGCCAACGGCAATAAACAGTATGCCAATACTGACTGGCAAGACGAAATTTTCCGTACAGCAATTTCCACCGACCATAACATCACGATAACTGGTGGCTTGAAGAATATGCCTTATCGCGTATCAGTGGGTGGAACGAGTCAGAACGGTATTCTGAAGACTTCCAGTTACACGCGCTATACTGGCAGTTTCAACCTTTCGCCTTCATTCTTGAAGGATCACCTGAAATTCAATATCAATGGTAAGGGCATGTATTCGAAGACTCGTTTCGCCGATGCTGGCGCAATAGGTAGTGCCCGTTGGATGGATCCTACCAAAGCTGTAAAGTCTGATAATGCCATTTATCAAGATTATTTTGGTGGTTACGTGCAGTGGTATAAGACTGCAGCATATGCAGGCGATACCCAGTGGCAGCAGATGTGGAACGATAAGGCTACTCCCAACCCCTTGGCTCAGTTGGAAATGCGTCACAACATTGGCCGTTCACGCGAAGTTGTTGGTAATGTGGAGGCCGATTACGCTATTCATGGATTTGAAGACCTGCACTTGCATGTCAATGCTGGTGCCGACTACACCTTCGGCAAGAGCAACGACGACCAGTCTCCTTATGGAACGAATGCCTATTATTATGGCTATACAGGTTGGAGCAAGCAGAAATTATACAACCTGCAGTTCACGGCATACGCTCAGTATACGAAGGACTTCAACAAGGCCCATCATTTTGACATCATGGCAGGTTATGAGTATCAGAAGTACTCAATCCGTACTGATTATAATAATTATGGTATCTATCCTTCTTCCAGCCCGAATGCTGGTCAGAAGTATAACGAGCCTGCAGCTGAGGTGGAACGTGTCTATAAGAGCGAACACTATCTTGTTTCATTTATGGGACGTTTGAACTATAGTCTTCTTGATCGCTATTTGCTGACATTCAGCTTGCGTGATGACGGTTCTTCACGCTTCAAGAAACACTGGGGCCTGTTCCCTGCTGCCGCTTTTGCATGGAAAGTGAAGGAAGAGCCCTTCCTGCGCAATGTCAACTGGCTGAGCGATACCAAGATCCGCTTGGGCTATGGCGTGACGGGTCAGCAGGATGGTATTGGCGACTACTACTATCTGCCTGTTTATTCTCCCAGTGTTGACCATGCCTACTATCCCATTGTTGGCGATGGCCGTACACTGAGCCCCGATGCCTACAATGCTGATCTGAAGTGGGAGCGTACCACTACCTATAATGCTGGTATCGACTTGGGATTCTTCAAGAATCGCATCGTGCTGAACGTGGATTACTACTATCGTAAGACCACCGACCTGATTAACTCCGTATTCGTTGAGACGGGTAGCAACTTCCGTAACAAGGTGACTCAGAATGTGGGCGATTTGCACAACGAAGGTATTGAGCTTGGATTGACCGTTCGTCCTATCCAGACCAAGGATTTGAGTTGGGAAGTGAACTACAACTTTACTTATAATCATAATGAAATCGACGAGTTGGTTAGTGCAAGTCCTGAGACTGGCGACAACATTGCTGGTGGTACTGGCGGTAAGATTCAAATCAACGCAGAGGGCAAGGCTGTCAATTCGTTCAATGTATACCAGCAGGTGTACGATCAGTATGGCAATCCTCTCCAGAACGTGTTCGTAGACCGCAACGGCAGTGGCGGCATCGACTCTGGCGACCGTTACGCTTACTACCAGCCTGCTCCTGACTTTACGATGGGCCTTGGCTCGAAGATTGTCTACAAGAACTGGGATCTGGGCTTCAATATGCGTGCAAGCATTGGCAACTACGTGTTCAACAATGCTGAGTCGAGCGCCATCAACCTTGGTAAGGGTGCAATTTCTACGCTCAACTATCTGGGCAACCGCACCACAAACGCCGTGGCACTGGGCTTCACCAATCCGCAGACCACTCAGTTTATGTCAGACTACTTCGTTCAGAACGCTTCGTTCCTGAAGTTGGACAACATCACGCTGGGTTACAACTTTGCCAAGATTTGGGATGCCAACATCAGCGGACGTATCTATGCAACCGTTCAGAACGTGTTCACCATTACGAAATACGACGGACTGGATCCTGAAGTCAGCAATGGTATTGACAATACGCTCTATCCGCGTCCTCTCACAACAGTTATTGGTCTTAACTTGAACTTCTAATACATTACGACTATGAAATTTTATGTTAAAAATATAATAGGTGCAGCAGCAGTCTTGTCAGCTTTCACGCTGACCGCTTGTGTGGGGGATTTGGATGTTGATAATGTCAACCCCCAGAAGATTGATGCCAATGAGGCAACAACCAATACCGATGGTATGTTTGCCAAAATCTATGCCAACATGGTGCTGACGGGCCAGAAAGGTCCTGACGGCCAGAGCGACCTTGACGATATTGACGAGGGTACGTCGAACATGATTCGCCAAATCTGGAATGCTAACGAGCTGACAACTGATGAGGCCGCTTGTATCTGGGGCGACGCAGGTATTCCTGAGTTTAACCACAACACATGGAACGACGAACACCCTATGATGCGTGCCCTCTACTACCGTCTGAACTTTGGTGTCACGCTGTGTAACAACTTCCTGGAGGTGGCAACGGCAAGCGATGCTGAGACATTGGCGCGTCGTGCTGAGGTGAGATTCATGCGTGCACTGTATTACTATTATCTGATGGATCTCTATGGCAATGTGCCTTTCAAGACAACCGTTGCAGGAGCTGCCCAGCAGGTGGATCGCACCACTCTTTCTGCTTTCCTCGAAAGCGAGCTGAAGGCCATTGGTGACGGCACAACGGGTGAAGTGATGAAAGATCCTAAGACGAATACCTATGGTCGCGCTGACAAGGCTGCAGCATGGCTGCTGCTGGCCCGTCTCTATCTGAACAGTCAGGTCTACACGGGTGTTGCCAAATGGACAGAAGCAAGAACATACGCTGACAAGGTGTTGGGCTCAGCCTATAAACTCTGCACAACGCCCGCTTACGGCTACACACCATTCCAGCTGCTCTTCATGGGCGACAACGATACCAATGGTGCTCAGGACGAGGTGCTTCTGCCTGCTCTGCATGACGGTGAACTCACCCAGACTTGGGGCGGATGCCTGTTCATTATTGCTTCTACCACCAACGGTGATATTACTGCTTCCTATCCTACAGGTACTTCTGAGGTATGGGGCGGCAACCGTGCACGTCGCCAGTTTGTCGACAAGTTTGTGAAAGACTACGATGCCGTGGCAGGTATTGCTGATGCAACCGTCTTCGCCCAGACTGTCAAGGATGACCGTGCCCTGTTCGTCTCTGAGGGCCGTACTCCCAATATTACCGATGAGGGTGACTTCAAGAGCGGCTATGCATATGTGAAGTTCCTGGCCAAACATGCTGATGGCAGCGATGTTCACCACATGCAGTTTGTTGACACCGACTTCCCGATGCTGCGCCGTGCCGAGGCTAACTTGATTTATGCTGAGGCTGATGCTCGCTTGAACGGCGGCAACTGCACAGCTGCTGGTCTTGCTAAGATTCAGGAACTGCGCAATCGTGCTGAGGCATACAGCGGTATGAGTTCGTTCTCACTCGATGAGATTGAGGAAGAGTGGTCGCGTGAGTTTGCCTATGAAGGCATGCGCCGCATGACACTTGTCCGCTTTAATAAGTATGGTGGCCAGCACAACTACTCTTGGGAATGGATGAACGGCATTAAGGCAAATGGTTCGTTCGAAGGCTATCGTAACGTATTCCCATTGCCCAGCAGTGCTGTTATGGCTGACAACCTGAAGCAGAATCCCGGCTATTAAATAATTAATGTGTGTTTACCCTAACAAACAAGAATATTATGAAAAGAATAAGTATATTGGCCGCTCTGTTCGTCGGGCTGATGGCGTTCACTTCATGTGAGAGCGACCGCGATGATAACCCCAAGGTACAGCTACCTTCACATCAGGGAGCTACCTTCTTTGAATTGAACGATCCTGCTGTGGGCAGTCAGGCCGTTGACTTGCAGAACAGTGAGTCGATAGAGCTGAAAGCCCATGCTGCTCCTGACTATGGTTTCCCTGCTGAGATTATCTATGGAGCGCAAGTGGCCTTGAATCAGAATTTTGATGCCGACAAGACTCAGACACTCACGACGACGGGCTCGTCGACAGTCTATCAGGCTCTTGCACTTGAAATCGACAAGGCCCTCATGCTGCTTCGTGAATGCTATTCTGAAGCTGATTTTACAACTCTCTTCACTGAGGCAGAACGTACTACGGGTATGGATATCTATATTCGTATGACAGCCATCATGGCTAACGCAACCGACAGTAGCAGCTTCGTAGTTTCAACAGCCAAGCCACTGAAGGTGATACCCTATTTCGTTGAGGCTCTGAACACTCCGCCTCATTTCTGGTATCTCGTTGGTGGAAATATTGCCGATGGTACTTGGGGCAACAGCAAGAGCGGTGTTGGTGTCAGCATGATTCCGTTCTACACCGTGAAGGGCGAGACCTACAGCAAGGCTACAGGCGATGGCGTGTTCTCGTATACAGGCTATTTCAGTGCCGGTGAATTCAAGATCGTGGCCGATCCGGGCGATTGGGATCACGGCATGTGCGGTGGTACTGAAAAGGGTGGTCAGGTATATCGTGATGGTGGCGACGATCCTGGTAATATCAAGGTGGAGAATGCCGGCTATTACACACTGACTCTCGATACGAAGGCTCACACCTTGCAGATTGCTCCTTATACAGAGGCAGTTTCTGTCTACACCATGATTACGATGCCTGGCGATATCAACTCTTGGGATCAGGCAAATGGCAATCCACTTTCGCCCATTACAACTGTCAGTGGTGGCGAGAACCACGACTGGGTATGCGATGTAACCTTCGATGGTGACTTTACCGATGGTGTGAAGTTTGCTGCCGACGGCGCATGGACAGTGAACTGGGGTTCGGCTGACTTCCCATGGGGTGTCGGTGTCGGCAATGGTCCTAACATTCCTTATACTAAGGGTGGCTACAAGGTGTTCTTCAACGACATCACTGGTCAGTTCATGTTTGTCGAGAAGACTGAGTAATAATTAATAACAATATTTAAACCGATAAGATTATGAAATTCAAATCATATATGTTCGTCGCAATGGCAGCCACCGTACTGGCTGCCTGCGACCAGGACTTCGGCAACTGGACGGAACAGCCTGTCAACACGCAGGATGCCATCACCGCTTTTACAGGTGGAACGGTGACACCAGGCACGGCAGCCATCAACCTGAACGCACTTTCTGCCGACGTGACAGAGGTTCAAGTGTGCACCATCGCAGCACCAGTTGTCAGCAATGAGCAATATACACCAACCTATAAAATAGTGCTCGACGACAATGCCACCTACGACCTCTCAGCTGAGGGAAAAATGGCAGTGACCGATTTGCAGGACTATCTTGTTGGCAAGTATGGTTCTAACCCCAATACGGAACACACTGTACAAGCACAGGTGCTGACCATCCTTAGTAATGGTGCTACGGCCACTACTTACAAGTCGGCAAAGTTCAATATCACAGCCAATGTGAAAGCTCCCTTTATTGATCCTGCAGGCTATTATGTTGTAGGCAATGTTGATGACTGGGCATGCACCAGAAAAGACGAGTATCACATGGTGAATGGCGGTGGCGATGTCTACGAAGATCCTGTGTTTACTGTTACTGTTCCTGCCAAGGCTGGTGTTGAAACCTATGAGGTGAAGTTCATCCCCTCATCCAGTTTCAATGCCGATGGTAGCATCGCTTCGTGGGATGCTGCTGTGTCTGCTGCTCCTGGAGCTGATGACCCTGCTAACGAGGGTTCGGTATCGCTCAACAATGCAGGTGGCAACCTGAAGTTCTCGGCTGTTGCCAATGCAGAAGGCTATCTCATCTCTGTCAATATGTTGCTGGCTACTTATACTGTCGAGGCTGTTCTGCCGCCAGCTCTCTATCTCACTGGCGACCACTACGGATGGGGCTCTACATGGCTTCAGCTGAATGCTGTCAACAACAACTGGGGTGGAACATCTCCCTATACCTTCTGGACGGTTATTTATCTGCATGCCAACGAATTGTTCAAGTTCTCGCCTGTTGCAGGTTGGAGCGGCGACTTTGGTGGTGATCAGCTTGCCGTTACCGACGAAGCTGGTGCAGGCATGAGCAACGATGGAACAAACTGCAAGGTGGCCAATGCTGGCTGGTATCTCCTGGAGGTTAGCTCTGCTGAACGTACCATGACCGTACACAAGGCCGAGATCTACCTGATTGGTGATGTTACGGGCGACTGGACTGCTGGTGTTGAGGCTAACAAGTTCACAGAGCCTGCCACTGAAGATGGTGAGTTCGTATCGCCTGCGTTTGCCAATAGTGGCGCGTTACGCATGTATGCCAAGGTTGGCGGCATAGACTGGTGGCGCACAGAGTTCAATGTGATCGGCGACGCTATCGTTGTTCGTGAGTCCGACGAGTTGGCTGCTCCCTCTGTGAGTGCAGGTCAGAAGGCCTACCTCAACTTCGTTACCGGTGCAGCTTCAATTAAGTAATTCAATTGTACCATGAAATAGCAGCCAGTTAAGGCTGCCACTCCCTGAAACGGATGCCAGCGTAGAGACGCTGGCATCCGTTTCTCGATTCTGGAATCAGATGCAGGCGCACGCCACGGACATTCGCAGACTGTGCAAACGTTTGCATTTCGTGTTGCGTTTAAATATGTTGCAATTAGCATCAAAACAGCCGCATTTGTTGTAATTTCGCTGGCAGAAACCAAAAACTGTAAAAAAATGCGAAAACTAACAACTCTCAAGCTTAAACTATTTGTGATGGTGCTGTTTGCCTGCTCTTCACTGGCAACATTTGCACAAGGGTGGCCTAACCAGTATGGCGGCGTGATGCTGCAGGGATTCTATTGGGATTCTTATAGCGACAGCCAGTGGGCTGTATTGGAAAAGCAAGCCGACGAACTGGCCGCAACCTTCGACTTGATTTGGATTCCACAGAGCGGCTATTGTGGTGGCCAGTCGATGGGCTACGACGACCTGTGGTGGTTCAACAACTATAACAGCTCGTTTGGTACTGAGCAGCAGTTGCGCTCCATGATCAATACTTTCAAGAGCAAGGGATTGAAGACACTGGCCGACGTGGTGATCAACCACCGTCGCAACGTGTCGAATTGGGTGGACTTCCCCAAGGAGACCTACAAGGGCGTGACCTACGAGATGAAGTCTACCGACATCTGTGCTAACGACGACGGTGGAAAGACCAAGACCTGGGCCACGCAGAACGGCTACCAGCTCTCGGCGAACAACGATACTGGCGAGGGTTGGGACGGCATGCGCGACTTGGATCATAAGAGCGAGAACGTGCAGACCATTGTCAAGGCCTATCTTGACTTTCTGAAGAACGATCTGGGCTATGCTGGCTTCCGCTACGACATGGTGAAAGGCTATTCGGCCTCGTTCACGGGCACTTACAATGCCGCCTCGCAGCCAGAGTTCTCGGTGGGTGAGTGCTGGGATGGCACGGCCACCATCAAGAACTGGATTGAGGGAACGAAGGTCAACGGCGTTATTCAGTCGGCTGCCTTCGACTTCCAGTTCCGCTATACCGTGCGCAATGCAGCCAACAACGGCAACTGGAGCAGGCTGGCTCAGCAGAACGACGGTAACTGGCCGCTGGTGAGCAATAATCAGGACGGCGGCAAGTATTTCCGCTATGCCGTGACTTTTACGGAAAACCATGACACAGAGACTCGTTCCAACGCAGCACAAGACCCCCTGAAGCGCGACACACTGGCTGCTAATGCCTATTTGCTGGCCATGCCGGGCACACCCTGTGTGTTCATGAAGCACTGGATGGCTTATCCCAACGAGCTGAAGTCGATGATTGCGGCTCGCAAAGTTGCCGGCATCACCAATACCAGCAGCTATACGAATCTGTATAGTTCGCAGACTTACTATGCCAATAACGTAGCTGGCAAGCTGATCGTTGTGGTTGGCGATACGAAGAAGGTGGCAGCCTCTGCTACTGACTGGACACTCGCGCTGTCGGGCTACCACTATGCCTATTATTTGTCTAACGAGTTGGATATTCCCTGGGTAGACTTGGCTTCGGGCAACTATGTCGGCGAACAGGAGGCAACCCTTTCGGCAGTAACCAAAGGCTCGGGCTATCTTTGCTATCAGGTGAATGACGGCGAGCCACAGCGTGCTTCCCAAAAGGCTACGGTAGCGATACCTTTGGGCACCACCACGCTCAAAGTGTGGCTGAGCACGAATCCATCGAACGTCATCACGCGCACCTTTAACGTTACGGAGAAGCAGAAGTTCGACATACCGTCGTTCTGCACCGTGGCTGAGGGTGAGGTGTGTGCTTTCTTCGAGGCTCCTCTGTCTTGGACCAACACCATCAGCTGCTGGGCATGGGACGACAATGGCAACTATACGGGCGGAACATGGCCGGGTGCCAGTTGCGTGAACTTAGGAACCAGCAGCCGCGGCAACGCAGTGTGGAAATGGTCGTGGAACCAGCAGTACACCGGCACAACGCCAACTCAGCCCACGCAAATCATCTTCAACAACACTGAAGCTCCCCAGACAGCCGACCTGGCGTTTGAGAATGGAGGCTACTATATGCAGGATGGCCTGAAAGCCAATGTGGTGTCGGTGGGTAGCGTCCGCATGGATCTTACAGGGACAGTACCCGTCTACTACAATCTGCAGGGACAGCGCGTTGACAAGCCTGCGCGTGGCGGAGTGTATGTTGTGAAGGAAGGCAAGAATTGTAGGAAGGTGATTTTCAGATAAGCGTTTGGTCATGAAGAAATTATTAGTAGCAGGATTCGTGTCTCTTATGAGTTTCCAAGTGGCAACGGCACAAGACTTCGACTTCAACGAAATGGTCTATTCGCCCAGTCAGACCACCTTCCGGCTCTTTGCTCCCAGCACAGCCAAAGGGGTGAAGGTGCGCATCTACAAGGATGGGGTAGGGGGAAAGCCCCTTCAAACCCTGGCGATGAAGCCCGACGGACAGAACCTGTGGAAAACAGTGGTGAAGGGCGACTTGCGCGGCCGTTTCTACACCTTCGACATGGGGCGTGGCGAGTGTCCGGGCGTGTTTGCGAAAGCAGTAGGCGTGAATGGACAGCGCGGTGCCATCCTGCAGGAATATCAGAGTGACTGCGGATGGGACAGCAAGCGGCCCGTCATCAAGAGTCCGGCCGACCTGGTGGTCTACGAACTCCATCACCGCGATTTCTCTGTCAACAGAAAGGATGCCCAGCATCCGGGCAAGTTCCTGGCGCTCACCGAACCGTGGGCCATCGACCACTTGAAAGACTTGGGCATCAATGCCGTCCATCTGCTGCCCTCATACGACTACGGCTCAGTCGACGAGACACGGCTCGGTCAGCCGCAGTACAACTGGGGCTACGATCCCGTGAACTACAACGTGCCAGAGGGTAGCTATAGCACCGATCCCTATCAGCCCGAAGTGCGCATCCGGGAGTTCA
>ERZ842401.5393-NODE-5393-length-14221-cov-16.587745_pt1 | contig 14221 bp, 9 predicted proteins | sample MGYA00521270_ERZ842401 | MGnify/ENA primary metagenome ERZ842401 (study PRJEB31892, sample SAMEA3878208) | bioreactor metagenome | biome: Moose rumen | place: Sweden | collected 2011-10 | study: EMG produced TPA metagenomics assembly of the PRJEB12797 data set... | reverse complement strand
CCATCTATCGGTGATGTTTGCTGAATCACATATGAATAACATATGAATCACATATGAATAACATATGTTTGACAGCTGCAAACAGGTTGCAGCCCCACCCCCGCCCCCTCCCCGTAATGGGAGGGGAGGTAGGAGATGCAAAATGCAAGATGAAAGATGAAAGATGAAAAATGAGAGGTGAAAGGAACGGCTAATCGCCGTGCGGAGAAAGGCATCTCCGCGATATATGAACAATGAAAAGCAGTAGCCCGCGCAACGGTATAGGGGTAGCCCCTTTCCGTTGCGTTTTTCTAGGATACCAGGGGACCGGGATACCAGGATACCAAGTGACCAGGAGACCAGGTGCCCTTTTGAAATGCAAGATGCAAGATGCAAGATGCAAGATGAAAAATGAAAAATGAGAGGTGAAAGGTGAAAAATGAGGGTTGCGCCGTTTAATAGGATTTGAGGGCTTTAAAGCTCATGTCGAGGCTTTTGACGCTGTGGGTGAGGGCTCCGACGGAGACGAAGTCGACGCCACAGACGGCATAGTCGTGAATAGTGTCCATCGTTATGCCTCCTGAGGATTCAATCTCCATGTGCCTTCCTGCCGTTTTCTCCCATGCACGGATAAGGTCAACCGCCTGCTTCGTCCGTTCGGGGGTGAAGTTGTCGAGCATGATACGGTCGGGGATATTCGTGGCTAAAGCCTCGTTAATCTCATCCTCGTTACGCACCTCAATCTCGATACGCAGGTCTTTTCCCTTCTCCCTACAATAATCGCGTGCACGCGTCAGGGCAGCGGTTATACCTCCGGCGAAATCGACATGGTTGTCCTTCAGAAGAATCATATCAAACAGTCCGATGCGGTGGTTCATCCCGCCCCCGATCTTGACTGCCTCTTTCTCGAGATAACGCAGTCCGGGTGTGGTTTTACGGGTATCAAGGACATGGCAAGCAGTATCGGCGATGAGACTCTGGTAGCGGTGCGCCGTTGTAGCGACACCGGACATGCGTTGCATGACATTGAGCATGGTGCGTTCAATCTGCAGAAGGGAAAGTTCCTTACCATAGACCTTAAAAGCTATATCGCCCTTGTGCACCTCATCACCGTCGTGTAGGAATTGCTCCATACGGCACTCGGGGTCGAAGTAGTTGATAATCTCCTTGGCTACCTCTATACCCGCGATGATACCATCTTCCTTAACAATGAGTTGCTGGCAGCCCATTTGGGTAGGAGGGATACAGCTGAGGGACGTGTGGTCACCATCGCGTATATCCTCCTCAAACCAAATGGCTATCAGTTTGCGTAATTCGTCTTGTTTCATATTAGAGAACAGTGGCTACAGTGTCCTTAACTACTTCAGCAGAAGCCTCAGCGACAGCATGCCCTCCCAATACGCCGAAGTGGAAGAGCAGCCATATCACGAGTGCGATAATAGCGATGCATCCCAAGCAAATGAGGCACTTCGCCCAAACGGGGAGGCTCTTGTCACGGAAGGGGTCGTTGTTCTTAATAAGCGGGAACTTAGCCATTGAGGTCAGTGTGACGCCGAACGGCACATTGATGATTGCCTCGGCGTTGACAGCCCAGCCGTTGGCGTTAAGGATAGGCGCAAGGTTCCGGCGACGCAGTTTGAAGTACGCAAGGAGCATGGACGGCCCTGAGATACAGAGCAGGATAATGGCAATGATGAGCAAGGTCTTCCACCACGCAGTAGCAGCGATGCCAGCGGCAACGGCGGCGAGCGCGGAAGCAATCATGCCAAGTCCCATGCCTATCGCAGCAAAGATACCGGCGAACTTAGCGATGTCGAAGGACGGTGCTGCGGGTTTCTCGCCATTCGTGGCAGCCAGTTCTGCTTTTTCGGTTGAAGCCTTGAGGTTATCCACGCTCTTAGCCTCCTTCTCCGCCACGGACTTGTTGATACGCTCACTGATCCAGTTAGCCAGTTTGCGGTAGGGGGTCCAGAATGCCTGGCGAATAGAGATAGGATTGTCAATGATCTTGGTTACCACGGCGTCATAATCCAAGCCGTCTCGGTCATAGAAGATAGCGTTTTTGCCGACAGCGAGGTTGTGTATATCTCCTTGTGTCACGGCAGCAACGATAGAGAGTTTCTTGCCTTGGTTTTTATTAACGCAATCGCAGAAGAGCAGGTACATTCCCGACGCGCCGGCTTCAAGTCCCATTTTAGGGGTATCGGCTACGCGCACGCAGAGTTCGCAGGCGCGCTGGTCGATAACGAGTCTACCTGCCTGGAAAGCCGCGTAGGTTTTTGGGTTATAGAAGTCTTGGAAGGAAACATAGTTTCTGATAAGGGTATAGAAATCGCGTTTGATTTTCAGGAACTGAATCAGGGGTTGGTACTTACCGGTTGCGACCTCGAGAGCAGCAGCGTTGTCCGCGTTAATCTGCGCGACTTCAGCCTCGTAAGCAGCAATAGCGGCTTTCATTTTCTTCCAGTCAGCCTCTTTGATCTTGGGTTGCTGTTCGGGGTCAGCGGCAGCAAGGCCCATCTTCTCCAATTCGGAAGCTCGGAACCAAGCGTCATAAGCCGCTTCGTCCTCATGTACGGCAGCGATTATATCGTCAGCAAAGGGTGCCTTGGGTAGCGGTTTTTGGTCAACAGCGATAGAAGCCACCTTCGCTTCAACAGCAGCGAGGGTGATGACAGGCTCTTTGTCGGCAACGGCTTTAGCGACCTCCGCCATCTGTTGAGCGTCCGCGGAGTCAGAGAGGTCGTCGACCTTTATTTCTGCTTTTCCGTCAAGCAGGATGTCGGGGTTCTTCACCAGTGCGCACAGTTTATTCGCTGCAGCGATAACCTCGTCAATACGGATTTGCCCATCCTTGTCAGTATCAATCAGTTTGAGGGTGTCTTCCGGAATCTCTAAGCCGGTAGTGGGGCAAGAGAGCACCGTCCACATTTTTTCATCCAGTTCGCCAAGGTGACGCAAATCCTCACCTTTAGAAATTAGTACGCGGGTATTTCCCCCGAGCGTAGTGAAAGTAAATTTGTAAGCCATATTCTATAAATTTTAGTTATTTTTGCGCATTTTCGGTGCAAAGTTACAAAAATATTTGCATATATCAAAATAAAAATGTAATTTTGCGCGCTTTTTCGTGAAAAAGTCGAAAAAGGCTAACGGTGAGCACTAACTCGCCCATGTTTAACTTATTAACCTGAGGGTAACGTCGCTAAGGCGCAGAGTGCGTTTACGGGCTGACGCCGACCTCAGAACCATTATTACAATGATTGAGAATCCTTCTCTCCAGAACTTCGACTGGGATGCCTACGAGAAAGAATCGCAAGGCGCAAAAAATGAAGAACTTATTGCCAAGTATGACGCTACGCTCAGCAAGATTAAAGCGAACGAAGTTGTCGAAGGCACCGTTACCTCTATTAACAAACGCGAAGTGGTCGTAAACGTTGGTTTCAAGTCCGACGGTATCGTTCCTGCTGCCGAGTTCCGTTACAACCCGGACCTGAAGGTGGGTGACAAGGTAGAGGTTTACATTGAGTCTCAAGAGGACAAAAAAGGTCAATTGGTACTGAGCCACAAGGAAGCTCGTGCGTCTCGTGCTTGGGATCGCGTGAACGAGGCTTGCGAAAAGGGCGAGATCGTGCCCGGTTACATCAAGTGCCGCACCAAAGGTGGCATGATTGTGGATGTGCTCGGTATGGAAGCTTTCCTGCCCGGTAGCCAGATTGATGTTAAGCCCATTAGGGACTATGACCTGTTTGTGGGCAAGACTATGGAGTTCAAGATCGTTAAGGTCAACCAAGACTTCCGTAACGTTGTTGTCAGCCACAAGGCACTCATTGAGGCAGAGCTTGAGGCTCGCAAACAAGAGATCGTCGGTAAACTTGAGAAAGGTCAAGTTCTGGAAGGTATTGTTAAGAACATCACCAATTATGGTGTCTTCATTGACCTCGGTGGTGTTGACGGTCTTATCCACATCACAGACCTGAGTTGGGGTCGCGTTACCGATCCGAAGGACATTGTTCAACTGGATCAAAAGATTAATGTTGTTATCCTTGACTTCGACGAAGAGAAGAAGCGTATTGCTCTCGGTTTGAAGCAACTCACTCCTCACCCGTGGGATGCTCTTGACGCTAACCTCAAGGTTGGTGACAAGGTTCACGGTAAGGTAGTTGTGATGGCAGACTATGGTGCATTCGTCGAGATTAGCGACGGTGTCGAAGGTCTGATTCACGTCAGCGAGATGAGTTGGAGCCAACACTTGCGTTCCGCTTACGACTTCCTGAAAGTTGGTGACGAGGTAGATGCAGTCATTTTGACTCTCGACCGCGAGGAGCGTAAGATGTCTCTCGGCATGAAGCAACTCAAGGCTGACCCGTGGGAGACTATCGAAGTGAAGTATGCCGTTGGCAGCCGCCACTTCGCTAAGGTTCGTAACTTCACCAACTTCGGTGTCTTTGTAGAGATTGAAGAGGGCGTAGACGGGCTTATCCACATCAGCGACCTGAGTTGGACCAAGAAGATCAAACACCCGAATGAGTTCACTCAAATCGGTGCTGAGATTGAGGTGGTTGTGCTCGAGATCGACAAGGAGAACCGCCGTTTGAGCTTAGGTCACAAGCAACTCGAGGATAATCCTTGGGAGGAGTTGGAGGCTAAGTTCGGCGTAGATAGCATTGTAGACGGTAAGGTACTGGAAATCACCGACAAGGGTGCTACCGTATCTTTAGAAGACGGCGTTGAAGGTTTCTGCACCAGCCGTCACCTCCAGAAGGAAGACAAATCTGCCGTAGCTGTAGGTGATGTATTGCCGTTCCGCGTGATTGAGTTCAACAAGGACGCTAAACGTATTCTGCTCAGCCACCTCCGCACGTGGGAGGAACGCAAAGAGAATCCCGCAAAGGAAGGTAAGGCTCCTAAGAAAGAGGCCGCTCCCGCAGCTCCTCAATTAGAGAAGGCTACCCTCGGTGACCTTGATGTATTAGCTAACCTGAAGGCTGAGATGGAAGAGGCTGCTGCCCCCAAACCCGCCAAGAAGGCTGCTGCTAAGAAGAGCACCAAGAAGGACGCAACCGAAGCTGAGTAAGCAGTGATGCACTCTAAACGCTGACTTATAGTCAGTATTACAAAAATAAGTTCAGCCACATGGTTGAGCTTATTTTGTTTTCTTGGATTCGTGTAATTTTGGGCAGCTAACCTTCTTGGATTCGTGTACAGTCAAGAGAAGTTACGGCTACGGCATGCTATTGTGGTCTGTCCAATGATAGATGGGTTGGTGGCGAGGGGTGACCAAGTATAGGTTGTTATTCCCGTTAGATATAGTCATTTACTTCACAGTCACTGCATGCGGGGAGGAGGGGCATAGCCTCCCCCGCATCGGGCACCTTGGAGCACCCGCTGCAGGAGGTCAAGAGAAGAGACAAGGATAGTATAAAGGCACAAGGTACGAAGTACGATTTATTGACACATTTTCTCATTTTCGTATTGTCTTATTTCATTCTTTGCCCTTGCGCATTGTACTCCTTATCGCCATGGCGGATGATAAGTTGTCCGTCACGGAGAAGTTTGGTACTTGGTGCATGATCCCTTTGTACATTATCTATGCCTTGTGCAGACGCTTTGCGGACAAGGCGGATGGCACGACCATCGGTTCGATCTGTATAGTTGGTTGAAAATTCAATAGGATTACCTTCGATATAACAGAATCCTACCGAACCGGACATCATCACATCATCGGGTTCGGAAGTAGCGGTCCAATACTCGCTGCACTCATCTGCATCACTCACATATCTCCCCTGTCTGAAGCCTGTCGTAGGCAGGAAGACAGCTCCGGCTTCTTCCATGGTACGCCATTGTTGGACAGTGTAGGTGTTGATGTCGAAATTGACAGCCATTGGAGCGAACCACATTCTGTCGGGCAGCACCCAATCGTCGGGCAGGAGAACATAGCCTCGGTTGGAGGCTATTGTAGCTATACCTTGCAGACGAGTTGCATCGGGGCGTGTGTTGAGCAGATAGTCCCACTCGTCAAGGGTCATCGTGCGCCATAGTCCTGCCGTATTGCCGCCGTTCACAATGGCATTGTATTTGCCCCAATCGAAATAGGTGCCGGCGATGTCATTGGTTGTGCCGTCGGTATAGTCGTATTCATCGTCAGAGGTCATCCACGGATTCTTATTGGCATAGCCGCTTGTACCCCAGCCGAAGAGGTCTATCCAACCGGTGTAGGTTTCTGAGATATATTCGTTATTCTTGCCTATTATGTCCCACTGGTCTTCGGCGAACTGCCATTGGTCGGTAGAGGCACGGTACTGCAAGTTGCCTTGGGCGAATTGCACTTGTTCGTCCGCCGATACGGAGAACCGCCCTGTCAGTGTTTTCTCATCGGCGATGTTGTCTCTCACAAGGCGGACGGCGAATTGAGATTCGTCGGCATGAAAAAGATCTTCAGCATCACTCCAAATAACTCCTCGATAGATATTATTAGGTCCACCGAAAGCAACATAATATGGGAAACAACCAGGCTCAAACTCCGAACACCACTCAATGGTCGATGTCCAATAAGCCCCCAAATCTCTTGAATATTCGTACATATCTAATTCATTCTTATAACGCCTCCCCGCGTAAGGCAGGAAAACGGCACCGGCCTCTTCCATCAGAGCCCATTCTTGGGCAGGATACGAATTGGTTTCAAAGTCCTGCGCCAAGGGGGTAAAGGCTATCCCCTGTGGTAGCGACCAGTCATCGGGAAGGAGAATCATGCCCTCAACGCCCTTCACGGTAGCAAGGCTACGGAGTTCATCGGCATTAGGGCGGTCAAAAATCAAGTATCTTGCTTCCTTATCCGTCATGGTGAACCATAGTCCGGGCGAATTACCTCCATTGGTGATGGCGCAATACTGTCCCCAGTCGTAGTTGGTTCCGGCTATATCCTGTTGCAAAAACTTCCCCTTGTCATACGGCATACGGTTGTTGTCAAAACCGCTGCTGCCGTAAGGCATGAGGTCTATCCAGCCGTCGTAGGTAGCACCGGCGTTGTCGTTGTCCTTACCGATAAAATCGGTCTGGTTCTCCGCAAAACGCCATGTACCGGTCGTCGCGCGGTACTGCAAGTTACCTTGCGAGAAACACACTTGGTCGCCGTCCGCATTGATGCTGAACAGTCCTTTAAGGGCACCTTCTCTGGCAGCAACCGTCATTACGCTCATAAATAGAGCCAATAAAAAGAGTTGTCGTTTCATGATTTTGTTATTTTTTTTCAAATTACTTATCTTGTATCATTTGACATACAAAAAGCGGAACCCCGCTTTTATTGGGACAGACCATTATACATCAATACAGTAATCCGAACATCCAAAGAGGAATCTTGTTTTCAAATCCAATATCAATGCCGTCCGCGACTACATAACTATCGGGGATGTTTGCAATCTGTTTAAACCCCTTGTGTCGTCCACCAACTTCAAATAAAAGTTGGCTATCTACCAATAGATCGCCTTTTTGCGGCATAGAGATAGAGTGGTTATAACTCAACATTTCAGCGAAGAAGGTCTCTCTTAACGTACCGTGGTCCACTTCCTGAGAGAGAGCATACATTATATTGGTGTTATCAAAGAGCACTTTTTCCGGTTTTTGCAGCATCTTCATAGATCGTTCTTTGGAGAAAAGACGGCGAATGATAGCCGCCTGACTAAGCAGATCTATCAATTTCATCACTTGGCTTGTCGAAGTACCTAAGACGCGTGCTAAAGCAGATACATTCAATGTATAGGGCGATTGCTCGGATAAAATGGCTAAGAGCTGCTTCAACTTATAGATAGTCTCGTATTCCACTTTTACAACAGCCGGGATGTCTTCGTTCAATACGGTATTAATGACGCGTTGTAACCGCTCATCAAATCCGTTTCCTTCTTCTTGATAGAACGGATAATAACCATGCCGGAGATATTGTTCAAAATGCCCAAGCACTTTGACTTGCCCCGTTAACCGTCCTGCTAATCGGGTATGATGCCTGACGATTTCTTCGAGAGGCAATACCTGCCAGTCAGCTATATGCTCTAATTTGAGGTACTCCCGGAAACTCAAGCCACGCATCGTATATAACTTGCATCGGCGTGACAAATCCCCCATCGCATGCTCCAATCGGAGCATAGACGAACCTGTAACCACCAAATTAAGGCGAGGGTATGAATCGTAAATATTTTTAATCTCTTGTTGCCAATTGGGGTATTTGTGTACCTCGTCAATAAAAAGATGCGTACCACCATGTGTGTAATGGTATTCTGCCAGATCAATGATGGAATGGTTGGCAAACCATATATGATCGGCAGACACGTACAGTGCCTTTGCCGGATCCTCAAATGAACGGGAAATGTGTTGCAATAACATTGTTGTTTTGCCGACACCCCTTGCTCCTTTCAGTACAATTAAACGATTGTCCCAGTTAATGGTGTCATACAAATACCGAAAGGAGGAAGGCAACTCTTCACCTAATAGACGGTGGTAGTTTTCTAATAATCGCTGCATAATATATGGCTTAATAGTAGTTGTTTTGCATTTTCAAATATACAAATTCCATATTAAATTGCACATTAGAAAATATAATTATTTATCATTTTCTTACATTCTAAAATATAAATTCGGCTGCAAAGGTACAACTTTTTTTTGATATACGCAAGAAAAACGTACGAGTTTGAGCCAAAATGGGTCATTTTTATGCAACTTTGGCTGAAACTGGAACTTTTTTACGGTAATCCACTATGTCAAAGATCAAATTGTAGCTGTCAGCTGTCCGTTATCAGCCTTCAGCTCTTTTGTAACTCGGCGGGACGCCAATCCCGCCGAGCCGGTTAGTTAGCGCATTCTTTGTCCTTGCGCGTTGTACTCCTTATCGCCATGGCGGATGATAAGTTGTCCGTCACGGAGCAGTTTGGTACTTGGTGCATGGTCCGCTTGTACAGTCTCAATGCCTTGCGGGGTCTGTTGCTCCCAGATGCAGTTGCCCTCGTCATCGTCTATTTCGTCGGACAGGACTGTTCCGTCAGCAGACGCGCTGCCGAATGTCGAGAAAGTGATATTGTCGGAATAGCAACGGGCTCTATAGGCGGGAGTAGTAGTGGTTTTAATGCGCAGGAAACGTAGGTTCTTGTCTAATTGAACCTCACAAGCCGAGGCTGCATCGATTCCTGTTCGGGTGGTTTCGATGGTAACGCCTAAACTATAATCGGAGCCACTTTTAAGATTGTTGAGAAATATCAGTTTTGTTCCTTTCGTATAGATTGCGACGGGTTTGAAAGCATCGTGTATGGGATTGGCGTAGATGGTGAGTTGTGCGTCCTCGGATGCCCCGTAGAAAGAGACCACTTTGGCATCCGTTTCCGTGCGGAGGTACAAAGCGTTGTAATCGTCACCGTAAATAACGCATTCGCCTTTCACTTCGATAATGAGTACATCTGCATCGATGGAGGCATCCACTGTGGCATTGTCAAGAATAAGTGCTTTATCTCTATACTGCACCGTCCCTGCGGTAATCTTCGATGAAGAGACATACCCATTCTCGTCGGTAGTACAGAGTAGACTGTTAATGAAGATACAATCGGTGTAGTAGGCGGGAAGGTCATTGACGATAGTAAAATCTTGCCAAACAGGTGCTGCGCTGTAAAGGCTCTGAAGATTATAGGGTACGTGTAGGGTAACGGTCGATTTATTGGCAAAGGTACTGAACGCATTTGAGGGTATAGACGCATCCGGCTTGAACGGTACATACAGATCTGTGAGAGAGGACCTGCCGACACATCCTAAGCTCGATTTTTGATAATCGGAAATATCTTTGTGCAGGCGCAGAATAGTAAGTTTGGTAACATCTTCAAAGGCATACTGGCGCAAGACAGTCGCCTCGGGCAAGATGGAATAGTCGGTAATATCCGCTGCGGCAGGGAAACAGATGAGTTCCTTCTTGTCGTAGGTATAGAGCACGCCGTTGTCAGAATAGAAATGCGTGCTGTTGGTGGCGTTGATGGTGGTCAGCGCGTTACAAAACCGAAACACCCTGTTTCCTATGGTTTGCAGCGTAGCGGGCAGATTGATGGTAGTCAGTGCAGAGCAGCCGTAGAACGCACCATCGCCTAATTCCTCTACGGAACCAAGTAATACCTCGCGCAGGCTCTTCAACCCATAACAGGCATTTACGCCAATACGAGTCACGCCGGACTCGATGACAACAATCTTAATGTTGTCCACGTTTTCCCACCAAGGCTGAGGATATACTATATTAAAATCAGCGGTGGAGCCGCTGCCGCTGATAGTGAGGCGCGGACAGCGACCGTAGAGGTAGTGCATGACCGTATCCAATTTCCATGTACAGGAGTTGGAATATTCGCCATTGACCATCGGTCCGCAGTTGCCGGAGTTGGCGGCACTGAAGACCGATGGTACGATGACCAATGCCATCAGTACTGATAAGAAAAACCCTTTCATAAGTACATACTGTTATGTATTTATTTTACTCTTGCGCCTTGTAGGTTGTAGGCTTTGCCCCCGCGGAGGATATAGATATTGCCTGTTTCGGGGTCGAAGACTTTGGCGGCTTGACCTGCGGGCGTGGACGACCGCGTTCCAAGTATCTCCTCAATGCCCGTAGCGGTAGGCTCGATGACTACATCGGTGAGGGAGGGAACAAGTGCGCCGTCTGCATATAATTGGTTGTCTTGGAAGACGGTTCCGACAGGCGAAACGATTTCGCAGTTCCGCAACTCAAATTCATCTACATCCACGGAACCTTCCTGGTAGGCATTGAGAGTCAGTTGCGAATGGTCAACCAATACTTGGCAGGGAGGAAATCCGGTAGCAGATACGTTCTCTGAACTGCGGAAGATACCCCCTATGTTGCAGTTCTTAACATTGTCAAAGGTAACTTGTCCGCCGGACATCGTTATACTGCCTTCACACAGAAGCGACCCCTCGCCGGTAATTACTACATTGCAGGCTTTTTTTGTCTCGCTATAAAGACTTCCCATATGAATTTGGGTCCCTATGCGATTATTGCCTACTAATTGTATGGTGAGTGTATGAGAAGGCATCTTGTCTTGGTCAATCCAAATCTCAGAAATGCCGTTACCGCCATATTGATAATCAGGAGCAGATTGGTCAAAATAATCACTTGTATTATTCAGAACCAGCGTATTGGTAGTGTAGTTGTAATACACACTTCCTTCTATAGCCGAATTGTTTTCATTCGAAAGTCTTATGTCTTGGCGATAGCCATTCCACATACTGATAGGGTACTCGATATATACATCGTAGAACTCTTTCCAGCCGTCGGCTAACTTGTAGTTCCTCTCTGCGCCGCTTGGTACAGTGAGTTGGACAGATTTCAGATCGTCCACGCAATCGGCAAACACGCCTGTTCCTAAGGTAGGCGGGATATAATACGGGCATTTGATAGAGCGGAGATTGGTACAGCCGGAGAAAGCGTAGTCTTCAATACTGTTTAGTCCGTCGGAGTTATATTGGAACACGATATTCGAGAGTCCCGTACCGGCAAACGCATACTTGCCGATGGACTGAATAGTCTTGTCGAAAGTGAAGTCTGTCAGTTTCTTCAAGCCGTAAGCGAGATAGGCAGGTATATGTTTATAGCCGCCGCCAAAGGTCAGGGAAGTGAGCGTTTCCTTTGAGTATGAGAACGGACATCCGTTATAATCTTTTGTTTGGCTGATAGTGAGCGTTACTTCCTTGATGGCAGTATTGTAGAAGGTGTGTTCCGTTATGTTCTTACAATTGATGGTAGCCTTCTCTATCGTCATGTTCGCAAAAGTGTACGACTTGATTTCAAAACTGACATTGACATCCAATGTCTTTACTTTGTTGCAGTTGGTGAAAAGCGAATGATAAAAATCCGTTGATTGATAGGGATCGGTATTGCCAGATGCCCGGTATGTGATTGTTTCTGCGTTGGGGCAGGCAAAAGCATTATGTCCGATGGAGGTTATGTTCCCGTATAAATGAATACTTTTCGTTTTGTCCGATTTGAAAGCATCCTCTCCGATGGTCAGACCGGCACCTTGATAAAGAGAGAAAGCTATTTTTTCCGCTTGATGATTCTTAAAAGCCTCCAAACCTATGCGAGTGAGAGATTGGCTCCAAAAGCTTAAATCGGTAGTTATCGGGCAATTACGAAAAGCGTAATCGCCGATTTCCTGTAATTCGCTGTCGGAACCAACTGAACTCATAGAAAAGTCACTCAATTGCGTACACCCATTAAAGGCACTCTTACCGATACGTGTTACGAGGCTGTTAATAGAAACAGTTTCTATATTCGTGAACCCCTGAAAGAGGAAGTCTTGTACTTGTCCGCCATATACCTCTACATGCTTTAATGTGTATCTCAATGGATAGAAAGGCGAGGTATTACCGCTTGACACGGTGAGTGCGTTGTCGGGAGTGGTATGAGTGCCATCGAGTGTCTTGACTGTCTTGGTATTTTCATAATCAACGGTTACGAGATTAGTACAATTTAAGAAAGCCGACTCTGACAGATACTCAATGTCGCGAAAATAGACAACTATCAAAGAGGTACAGTTATTAAAGGCATAACTCCCCAACATATACATGCCGTTCTCAGGGAATGCCACAGAGGTGAGCTCGGAGTTGTTACAGCCGCTAAAGGCTTCTTTTTCAATGCTGAATTGACAATCCGGTGCCACCTTCGTGAATTTAATCTGTTTCAGATTCGTGCAGCCCATAAAAGCCTGTTCACCGATATAGGCAAAACCTTCCGAATCAATTTCGAGATACTGCGCTGTGGTGCTGTTCTTGAAAGCCCCGTCATCGATGCACCAGATGTCATAGGTCGTGCCGTTATAGGTTACGGTCGGACCAATGTAGATGTAGTTGCGTGTGCCGCCCGTTACTTTTACTTGGGAATTAGTGATAGTGGTGTACTGAATGCCGTCCACCGTAAAGGTCAAGGCAGAGGCACTTATCGTCGCCATCACTGCCAAAAGTAATGAAATTTTTCTCATAATGTAATGAATTTGGATGTTATAGACTGATGTTTTTTTTGCTCATTGATTGCTGAACGCATTAAAACGGCCATTGCCATTCATAGATGACCTCTCCGTCGGGCGTGTGCCAGCGGAAGGTGTTAAAATGTCCTACACTGTCCCATTCTGCCGTGCAGTACCACTCCCCGACATTCAGGAAATAGTTGTCGTCATAGAATATCGGTTCGTAGTCGTAACCCTCCACGTTGTCGTTCACGGGCGGGACAACATATTGGAAGGTGGTGTCAATGACTCCGTAGAGGTTGAACATCGTGTCTTTGTCCCACACGCCGACATGGGCATAGCCGTTGTAGAAACCGTCCTGCCATGTCAGCTCATCCGGCGCGTAGTGCAGTGAGCCGTACTCGTCCACCCAGCATAAGCGACCTTGGTACGTCACGCATGCGTACCCGTCGGGAGTGAACTGCATCGCGTCTTCAAACTTGGGCGGGATAGCCCATTCGCCGCGGATGTCAATATAACCCCATAGCAGCGTATCTTCGAGGGAGGTCATACTCTCTCCGGCGGGCAGCAGCAGGGGCATCGCCTCTCCCGCATCGGGCACCTTGGAGCACCCGCTGCAGGAAGGTAGCAGAAAGGACACGGAAAGTACAAGAGTACAAAGTACAAAGTACAATTTATTTGTACATTTTTTCATTTTCATAATTACTTATTTCATCATTTGCCCTTGTGCGTTATATTCCTTCTCGCCTTGGCGGATGATGAGCATGCCGTCACGGAAGAACTTGGTGCTTTGCGCCTTGTCTGCCGATACATTATCGATGGCGGTTTTGTTTTTCTTCGTGAAGTATCCCGGGGTACCGTCTTCATCGGGACGAGCGTAGGAAGCGTCGATATGGTTTTCATCATACGCTGTTCCGTTTTCTCCAACCAGTGCTGTACATTCGAGGAACATACAATCCGAATGTTGCAGTGCAGCGTTTTGGCTCCAATCGTCCTTACAATAGATGGTAGTCAATACTGTGCAGAACGAGAACATTTCGTCCATATTCGTCACCTTTTGGGTATCCCATCCGCTCAGGTCTAATGTGGTCAAGGAAAAACAATTTTTGAACATAACGCTCATATTCGTCACCTTTTGGGTATCCCATCCGCTTAAGTCTAATGTGGTCAAGGCTTTGCTGAGCGCGAACATGTTGCTCATATCCTTTACGTTTCGGGTATCTAATCCGCTCAGGTCTAATGTGGTCAAT
>ERZ842401.5392-NODE-5392-length-14223-cov-4.787196_pt1 | contig 14223 bp, 19 predicted proteins | sample MGYA00521270_ERZ842401 | MGnify/ENA primary metagenome ERZ842401 (study PRJEB31892, sample SAMEA3878208) | bioreactor metagenome | biome: Moose rumen | place: Sweden | collected 2011-10 | study: EMG produced TPA metagenomics assembly of the PRJEB12797 data set... | reverse complement strand
CCCCCCCCCCGAAAGCGTTGATACAAGGGCTTTTTCAGCTTTTTGTGCCATAAATTTTTCCCTTTCATACTTGTTCATAACTCCGCACCACTTTGGTGCACATGTTCATTATTTACGATTTTTCAGGATTTGTCAAGATTTCCAAAAAATGAAAAAATAAATCCTTTTTTGTATGTTAAAATGTAACGAAAAGTTTTATAATATTTACAGAAATGTATTTTTATTATTAAAATATATGTATAAGTTTAGGAGGCAATTGATTGCTTAACAACTACGAAAATTTTGATAATTCGGAAACTTCAATGAGAAAGTCTTCATTAATTCAAGAGCGAGTTAATTTGGTTTCTTCTCATATGTATAAGCAATTTCTTGATTATCAGCATGCAACACTTAACACAAATGAAATATTTATCCGTATGACGGAAGAGTTGCAAGCAGTTGTTGAAAGTTTGAAAGAGGCCTTTTCTTCGCGCGGGGTTACAACCCAAAACATTTACATGGATATTGATGTCCAAAAATCAGTTGCTATAGTAAACATTTTATGGCATAAAATGAGTTTTACTACCCGCTGTAATTTCCAACCCCAAGCTTTATACAGAGAAAATAATATGCATCTTTTTGCAGGAAGAATTATGGCGATTAAAGGCAACTATAACGAATTAATGCAAGATGTCAAAAATCACGATGAAGAAATGGTTAGACTTCTTGATAATGAAGTTGCTTCTCTTTTCGTTCCAGCCGAAAAAAATCAAAATTCCATTATGAAAATTCGCCACCTTGCCCCTCGCGAATTTTACCTGAATCAAGTTGATGCACCAAGAGAATTCGCACTGAAAGTCGTTGAAACAATCTGCGGCGGAGGGTTATACCATGAAGAAGGTTCAAGAAAAAGCTTTAATATCTAAACTTTAATCAAGTCTTCCACATCAAGTTCGGTTTTAAGCTTTAATGCAAAAATATTATCAAAGTTAAAGTCCTTCATTTTTACGGCATCTTTTTCAGTCGTGACAATATAACCTTCTATATTATTCAAATCCTCTTTTACATAAGAGTGATGGTCATCAAATGTTACAGTATTTCTGATTTCATATCTTTTTAGAAAATTATAAAATTGCTCAGGTTGCCCGATTGCACAAACCGCAGTAATCTTTGAATTTTCAGGTAAATTTTTGCCTGTTTTTATATTATATATAATATCAGGCTCTATTTTACACAGACAAACATCTTTTTTATATGTCTTTTTCAAGTATAATATATAATTTTGGGCAAGAGTATGGTCTGTATCTTTGCTTACAACAACAATTTTACTTGCTCGTTTTATCGATTTTAACTTTTCTCTTAAAGGTCCTGCCGGAAGCAAGTTTTCATTCCCGAATTTTTTTACCGAATCAACAAGAACAATATCTAAATTTCTATGTAATTTTCTATGTTGAAATCCGTCATCAAGAATTATGTATTTAACTTTAAAATTTTCAACGGCAAATTTTGATGCTTCATATCTGTTTTTGGAAGTAATAACAACACATCCCGTCATTTTGGCAAGCCAATAAGGTTCATCTCCGGCAAGCTTTGCGCCGTAATAAATTTTTTCTCCGTCAGAAATTACATTTATATTTTTATTAGATAATTTTCCGCCGTAACCTCGAGATATAATCGCAACCTTTTTATTCTTTGACTTTAAATACTTTGCTATCTCGGCTACAACAGGAGTTTTACCCACACCGCCCGTTGTAAGGTTTCCTACAGAAATAACGAAAGCATTCACTCTTTTAGGTTTCAACATGCCGGTATTGTAAAAATCATTCTTTAATTCCGTACCATAAGTGTAAAATTTTGAACAGAATTTCAAAAGTTCAAACAATCGGCCGTTTGCCGATTCATCATAGTGAATTTTTGAAATTTCAGTTTTTAAATTCATATTAAATTTACCTGTTTAGAACATTAATCTGAATAGCAAGAATCGTTTGTTCAGTTTTTCCGAAAATTTCTTAAGATTTTCTGTTGTTACAACAGCATCTTCCAAAACTGTTGCCAGCTGAGTTTTCTTATCAGGAGTCAGCTTATTTACTTCCTCAAGGGCGGTTGAAACATTCATCATAGCTTTATTAGCATTTGAAAGCGCGGATTTTAAATCATTTTGCAATTTTTTATCACCCGTCATAGAATTTACAGATGCACTTATTTCATTTAAATTGTGAATAGACGCTCTTAGATCCTCTGCCAATTTATTGGATTGCTCGTCATCGCCCATAATTTTGTTAATATTTTGAGCAAGCTTGTCAAAAGATTCTGTTGTAGAAATAACAGATTTTTTGAACTTAGGCTCACCAATAACATCATTAATATTGGCTGTAATTTTATCGAAATCATCAGTAGCACGCGCTGCCAATTCAAGCATAAACTTGATATCCTCTTGAGAAGCCTCGACAAGATTGTCAATTTTCAAAAGAGTTTTTGTAGTTTGTGCGGTCAAATCATTTATATTATGAACGGACGCTTTTAATTGAACAATTATATCATCAGACAAAATGTCATTAACTTTTTTATTGGTTTCTGTCAGCGATTCTGCCGCACGGTACTGCCAATCAAGAAAATCCGCAATTCTCATAGGATTTACGACTGTATAAGGCGAATTTTGCTCAGGATAAGGTAAAACAACATCATCCAATGTTGATAACTTTAATTTGGTTTCCCCGTTAAAATCGATAATTTTACCTTTCATAAATTCAGGCAGAATAAGCCCCGGTAAATCCACTATATAATCAACTTTGTAAGCATAATTGGTCGGAATTTCGCCCTTTAACGTTGCGGGTACAACGTCATTTGACACAACTTCAATCCCCTTAATTTTACCTACAGTATGATACTTATCATCAAGCTTCATCATAACATCATCGTCTTTATACAAAATTGTTTTGTTTGAAAGCATTGGCAAATACACAGTTTTCAAACGAGGCGGAGTAATTTCAAGGAACAGTTCACCAATAAGCCCCGATTGCTGTATAGAAAACATAGAAGCCTTCGGAATATCAATATTAGGTTCTGTAATAACAAATTTAACCTTAACTACGCTGTCAGAACCTTGAATTACGGGAGTAATTTCTTCCACCTGCCCGACACGAATACCCATCATCTGAACTCCGGCGCCGGGTCTTAAACCGTTAATATCCTTAAATTCGATTTCCATTCTCTCAGCAGATGAAAAAGCCCTGCCTTTTACCTTTAATATAACACCAAATAACAGCACCAACGCTATTATTGACAAAATTCCTACCTTAAATGACGATGAAAATTTCATTAAATCTTATCCTTAATATATCTCTACTTAAATTATATTAACAAAAAATAACGGATATGGCAAAAAATAAAAATTTTAAAAATTTTTTTAAAAAAGTACTTGCATTTTTTACATTAGTACATTAAGATATTATTACAAATGTTCAAAAAATTTAAAATTTTGAAATGTTTTGTAATAATATCGTTTTTGATATAAGTGTTAGTTATTTATCATAAGGAACAAAAAGAATGACTGAAAATTTTGAAATGCCGATGGAAAATGAAGAACGTCCGAGAATATTACTAGCAGACGACGAAGCGAGTATCAGAAGAATTTTGGAAACTCGTTTAAAGATGGCAGGCTATGATGTTTACACAGCTGAAGACGGTGAAGATGCCGTAAATGCATTTAATAAATACAACCCTGACTTAGTAGTACTGGATGTAATGATGCCAAAAATGGACGGCTACGGAGTAACAAGAGAAATCAGAAGATCATCAGATGTCCCAATTATCATATTGACAGCGTTGGGTGACGTTTCAGAAAGAATCACAGGATTAGAATTGGGTGCAGATGATTATGTAATCAAACCATTCAGCCCGAAAGAATTGGAAGCCCGTGTAAAAGCAGTTTTAAGAAGAACAAATAACAGAGAAGTTTCAGCACCATCAGGGAAAGTTGCTAAAAACGTTATTACAACAGGTAATATCAAAATTGATACAGCAAGACGTCAAGTATTCAGAAAGAACGAAAGAATCAGACTTACGGGCATGGAATTCAGTCTTTTGGAATTGCTTGTTAACAATTCGGGTCAAGCATTTTCAAGAAACGAAATTCTGCAGCACGTATGGGCTTATCCGCCTGATCACAGAATCGATACAAGGGTTGTGGATGTACATATTTCAAGATTACGTTCAAAACTTGAAGCTGATCCTGCTAATCCGGAATTAATCTTAACCGCTCGCGGAATCGGATACATGTTCCAAAGAATTAATTAAACAGTTCATACAACAAGAACCCCGAGGCCTATAACTTCGGGGTTCTTGTTGTTATTATAATTTTTTTTAATAGAATAAAGTTATGCATAAAATTAAACTTGCGCAAGAAAATAAAAAAATAATTCTTTATTTACTGGTTGGCGGATGGAACACACTATTTGGAATATTTTTTTACACTTTGATGATAAAAATATTTGGTGAAAAGCATTATTTATTATTAAGTTTAATATCTAATATTGTGGCAATAAGTCAGTCATATGCCAGTTACAAAATATTTGTATTTAAAACTCCGGGGAATATTTTATCAGAGTATATAAAATGTTACGGCGTGTATGGTGTAACTTTTGTTAGCGGACTTTTATTGATGTATATATTTGTGGATAAACTGGGGATAGGTGCTGTAGTAAGTAATATAATAATAACGTTGCTTTTGACTGTAATAAGTTATATAGGCCACAGAAATTTTACATTCAGACAAAGCGACAAATAAAAATAACCTTTGACAGTTGAAATGTTTATAATATAATAAGGATGAGGGAATTATGGCGGGTATCGTCAAGCGGTTAAGACCTCGGATTGTGGTTCCGATATGCATGGGTTCGAATCCCATTACCCGCCCCACTTACAAATGACGTTTCTAAAACGTCATTTTTTGTTGATATACTTGAACTTGAAGGGGTTCTAACTTGAGAGTTTTCTAACTCATTTTTGTAGGTTCTCTTAATGTTTTGTAATGCTTTGAATGTGTCTTTTAGCTCTATAATAACATTATTTCCGTCAAATTTTACAGATTTTGTTATTGTTGTTATGATAAGTTTCTTTTCTTCTGTTGTAGCCTTTAAGAACAATTCAGGCAACATTTCAGAAAACTTTAGTAATAAATTCATTCTTTCATATATAAATTTTGTACTAACATTTGTATTACCTAATTTTACAAGTAGTCTGTCCTTTTCTTCTTGCCATTCTTTATGCAGGGCATTAACTTCTTCTTCTGACATTCCAGTTGGTAAATTACCCTCTAATTTTGCTATATAACTCTTTTTAATTCTGTTTGTAAGTATTTCAATTTGTTTTGTTATTTCGTTTCTTGCGTTCTTTTCATACTCGCTAAATTCTTTTATATAGTCTTTTGCAAGTATTTTAAGCCTTTCCACTTCTTCATGTCCTAAACAAATTGTGTTTAAAATATTAGCAAAAGTGTTGTTAAAATATTCTTCTCTGTAATTTTTTAATTTTGTATGTATTCCTTTAGCATTTGAACAATGATAGTAAATATAATGTCCTTTTTTACTTTTACCTTTTTTAAATTCGGCTGTATAATAACAGTCGCATTCAGAGCATTTAATTAAGCCGGTATAAGCAAATTGAACATTATGTTTCTTTACTCTGTCAATGTTTTTGAACATATCTTGAACTTTATAAAACAATTCTTTGCTTATAATCGGTTGGTGGTTTCCCTCATATTCCTGTCCGTTCCAGTCAAATTTTCCTATATAAAATTTGTTTTTAAGTATGTGTTCAAATTTTCTCGCAGGATATTTTTTACCAGTTTTGGGATGAATAAAACCCTCTTGTGCTAATGCTGTTCCAAGTGTTTTATATGAATACATACCTGTAGAATACAATTCAAATGCTCTTTTTATATATGGAGCAGTTGTTTCATCAACAATAATGTATTTTTTGATTATTTTATCATCAATTTTTTCGTGAAAATTTTTGTAGCCAATAGGTGCTTTACATGGCATAACACCTTTTTCTGCTATTGTTTTCATATTTTCTTTTGTTCTAAATCTAATTAGACTTAATTCATATTCGGCATTACACATCATCATATTACGCATATAATCGCCCTCAATGGTATTTACATTAAGTTCTGTTGCTGATAACAAAGTAATTCCATGTCTTAATAACATTGGTCTTATTGTGCCATGGTAATCTACATTAAATCTTGAAAGCCTGTCAATTCTCCATACAATAATTGCATTTACTTTATTTTTAGGGTTATCACAAAATTTTATTAATTTTTGTACTTGTTCTCTGTTTAAATCTTTAGCACTTTTACCTTCTTCTATAAAAGTTTGTACAACGCTATAACCTTCTTTTTCGGCAAATTCAACACAAGTGTTTAACTGCGTTTCAATGCTGAAACCCTGCTTTGCTTGTTCTTCTGTTGATACACGTGAATATATTACTGCTCGTTTCATATTTACATTATCCCCCAAATTAATTCCTTTTTCACTCCGTATTAGTTGATTTTATTGAGTTCTCTTGCTCTAATACTCATAAAAATCATACCAAAATTAAGTAATTCCGTATCATCAATTTCAGGAATAATATTAGTATCATTTTCATAAATTACATTAAAGCAGTTTTTTAAATTTTTTCTTGTGCTTTTCTTTTTACAGTCGTCTGATTTTCTCATGTTAATACTCCCATTATTAATTTATGGGAGAGGCTTAAGCCCCCAACATGTTATACTGTAAAATTTTAAATTTAGTCACAATAAAAGCCTCTATAAAAAGAGGCTTATTTATTATAATAGTTTTATATGTTCCTATTTAACAGATTTTAAAAATCTATGCAAATTTGCAACAGAGGTATTATACTGTCTTGCAATAATTGTTTTTGGGACTTGTAAATCAACCAGTTTTAAGATTTCTTCTGCGTGTTCATCAAGTTTAGATTTGCCCCTGCCTTTTGGTCTGCCAAGTTTTTGACCGTCTGCTTTCTTTGCTTGCAGGGCTTCAATTGTTCTTAAACTTATTAAATCTCTTTCAATTTGGGCTACAAGAGCAAATACAGTTGTTGTAACTGTTGATGTAATTGTTTTGTCTGTATTTGTAAAACCCTCTTTTATTGAATATAATTCAATACCTTTTTGTTTGGTAATGTCAATTACTTCAAAAATCTGTGTAATTGAACGTGCTATTCTTGAAAGTTCGGGAACAATTAAAATATCCCCTTTTTCCATTTTTTCTAATAATGTTCCCAACTGTCTGTTTTTAAAGTTTGATTTTCCGCTAATTTGTTCTTCAACAAATTCTACATTTCCGAGTTTCTTTTCATTTGCAAACTTTAAAACTTCCAATTTGTTTTTTCTGTGTTTTGGTCAATTGTGCTGACTCTTAAATAACTGTAAGTTGTCATTTTTTACCTGCCTTTCTTTGTTAAATTTTGTGCTTTCTCGTGAAAACCTATCTTTTATATTTTTATTTTCCAACCCTATCAACTGAAATTCACCCGTTTTTACTTTATTGATGACGAAAGTTTAAACGGTCGTTATTCCGATACTCATTGAAATACAGGCTCAACTGTTTTTATTAAAACAAAGGTGGTAAAAATGGATATAGAAAACATAAATAAACAAATACAGGCAGAAAATGACAGCTACAACAGAAATTTAAACGGATTACAGCAAAAAATATTAGACTTGAAACGAAGACACCAACGCAGAATATCAGATTTACAAAATCAAAAACAACAGGCTACAAGCCAAAATAAGCATGAGCGTTTGGATAATCAATATAAATTATCCGAAAATATTTTTAAATCTGTTAATCAAGCATTAAATAAGTTTATTTACAATTAAAAGTAAATTCTATTGTAACACTATACCCTTTATAGTCATTTGGTAGGGGGTCGAACAAATAATAATTATATCCATGTTGAGTTCTTGCACTTTTTATAGAGTTAATAGCCATATTATCAAAAATATCATTACCGGAAGACTTTTTAATTTCGTAATTTAATAATCTTCCGTCTTTAGCTATTTTAAATTTTATTATTGTATTTTTGTTATTGTTACAATATGGATTCCATTCTTTGTATATTTTTTTGTTTAATTTTTTTATGTATGAAGTAAAATCCGCATTTCCAAAATCCATATTTCCTTTGTAGCCTGACAATTCCAATGCTCTTATATTTACATCATACAAATTTGAAGATGTATCAAGTTCTTTAAAATTTGCAGCAGTTTTGGGTGTTAGTGGATTTCCACATGTATCATTAACTTTATATTGCGAAGCAGAACAATTAGAAACTATCCCAACCTTATTATTTTTATTTTGTATTGTAATAACAATATTTTCTTTTGCAGGTATGTTAAAGTATTTTACATTGTAATATAAGCTCTCATTATGAATATTTATACTGTTTATATCTAAAGATATTATTTTATTATTAATGTCAAATTCTTCCCATTCTGGTTTGGATGTTACAACATCAAGAGCTGTAACATCATAAACAATGAAATCTTTTTTCTGTAACGGATATTCTGCATAACTAAATAAAGTGCAACTGAATATTAGTGAAGACAGCAAAATTAATTTAAAATAAATCTTTTTCAGTTTCATTATATATTTGCTCCTGTTTTTTCTTTTCTTCTTCTTTTTTCCTTTGTTCTGCTTGCTGTTTTGCAATTTTTTGTTTTTCTTTTGTTATTTCAAGCAATGATTTATGTGGTTTCCCGTATGGGTCATAAACACAAATTGTGTGGACATTATGGTCATATTTTATGCCTTCTGCATATTGTTTTGTTTCAGTATATTCATACCAAGAACGATATTTATTTCTTGCGTAGGCAGTATCATTATCAAACATTTTATCTTCCCAAAATATAACATCATCCCATTTTCTTGCACCGTCATAGTTTCTAAAACCATTTGGAGATATTTGCCTTAACAAATCATAATTATCTTGAATTTTTGTATCAGCATATTTTATTGTTTTAACTTCCATACCACTATCAATATTTATTCCCATTATGTCAGAAAATAAAGACCTTAATTCTTCATCATTAGGTAATCTATGCCCTTTACTTTCGCATGCATCCTTTGCACCAAGCCAATAATTTTCATTTTGCCAATTTTCTCCCTCTTTTATTGGCTCTGCTTTAAAGGCTTGTGTTGTAAAGCAAGTATAATCAGAAGTTGTATATACGCAATTATTATTTGCGTTTATTGTTTTTCTTGCTATTTCTGGGTCAAATGCTGTATCTCCGTCAATATTTTCTTCAATTTCAGTTGGCTGTTGCGTATCAGTATTTGTATTTGATTTTGTTGCATAGCCTAGCCCTGCAAAAGTTAAAACAACAAAACACACACCACCAATTATTGAATATAATAAAATATTATTTTTATTAAATAATTTTGTAGTATTATTTGTTTCACCTGTTAAATTTGCACCACAAAAAGAACAAAATTTTTGATTTTCGTTTATTTCATTTCCACAATTCGGACAGTTCATTTTTACTCCTTTTATTATCTTATTCCTAATCCTGCTTTGTCTTGTTTTTCTAACATGTTATAAAAATAGTTATCAGACCAATTATAATAATCTTTTAAACTTTCATAACCCTCATTTAACATCAAAACAGCACTTGCTCTTGTATTTGCTTGTATATATTCGTACCCGCCATCTTTAAATCTTACAATTACTCCATAATTTGGATTTTCTGTTGTTTCAATAGACTGAACTATATTTTCTCTATAATCTCTGCAATATTCATTGTTGCAGATTTCTACATTTGCAAATGTCGGTAGTCCTATAAATAACAGTCCTAACAATAATAATTTTTTCATATTTTTAATCCTTGTTTAATTCTTCGTGCAATTCTATAATTCTTTTTTCTAATTTGTTAAATTTGAATACAACCAGTATTAATAAAGTAAAAGAAAAGCCTATCATTAAGGCAAGTATTACGCATACAAAAAGTTTAAAATAATCTTCATATATTGTTAATAAATTTGTAAATGCCCAAAAACTTATTCCACCCGAACATAAAACAAAAAATATCAGTTCTGCAATAAAAGGGAATTGTATCGTGTTAGGAATGTACATTTTTTTAGAATGATTATGTGCTTTTGCAATTTTTAAACTTGCCCCACACATTTCACAATACTCTGCATTATTTGTAATTTCTTCGCCACATTTTGGACAATATTGTTTTTCTTCTGCCATAATTTTTACTCCTTTATTTACACCAATTTAATACAAGATTTACAAGTTCTTTCGTTGAGTCATAATCGTATTTAGTACCTCTATTTGCAATATTATTTAATTCCTTTTCAATATCATCAATTGCAGTATTACTGCCTATTGAGTATTTGTATAATGCATAATATAATCTTGATATGGCGAGTTGGTTAGGAGTCTTTGCCTCTTTTATTCCTGATAAATACATAATTTTATAATCGCTTAATACTGTTTGTTTATCTTCTTTCATAAGTTCAGTAAAAGTCATATCATTAGGGCTTGTTTTAGATAATATGTTTATCATTTTAAACCATATTGCAAAATTGATATTACTTAATTTGTCATCTGTTATTTTTGATGTAAAGTCTTTGCTTGTAAGCATAAGGCACAAATCAACTCTTAATACCGAGGGAATATTTTCATTTTTAATAAGTTCTAAAAAACCGTACAAAACATAACTATAATCTTCTTGTGTTTTAGCAAGTTTATAAATTTTTGAAAAACTGTTAAACGCACTATCATAATTATTTTGTTTTATATATTCCCACCCCTGTTTATTTAATTGTGATGTACTAATGTTTTCAGCTGAAAATGTGGGTAAAACTATAAGAAAAGCTAAAGCTATTGTTAATAATAATTTTTTCATTTTGCTATCTCCTTATTATTTTCTATTTTTATCAATAAATATTGAAAACCGTTATGATTTTTAAAGGGTTTCCATTTACAAAGATATTGATTTTGTATATTTAGTTTTGGTTTTCGTTCATATACAACCTTATTTTTGTTATATGTTTTTAATTTATCTGTTAATGGCAATTCATCATGTTGTTTTGAATAATTACCAACATTTGTTAAAAATAAAACATAACCGACACGCTTGTCACTATGCTTACCTAAAACAATATGCTCTAATCTTTCAATATCCCTATAAACCGAATATCTGTTGTCTGGATATGCGTTGTGGTCTTTGAGTCTAAATTCTATACCATGTCTTATGACTTCTGATTTTTTTGTTTTATGTTTTAGTTCAATATAATATTTTGTACCTTTATACTCGCAATAAATATCTATATATGCATTTTTCCCTTTTATATTTTCAGAATTTTTATACAATTCTTCCGCTTTTATAGGGTATTCAAGAATAACTTTTTTACACTTCTTTTCAAACATTTTAGCAAGACTAAATTGTAAATCTCCCTCTGATAAAAAATTTTCTTCGGATGAAATAAAATCTTTACTATTCAAAATTTCCGTAATAATCTTTTTCACTCATTAACCCCGATTTTAGCAGTTAATAAAAAATCGTCTTACATTTTATCTATTTTGTATAGCGATTTTTTACAAGACCACTAAACACACCGTATCACAAACAAAAACGGTGTGCAAAATGTATCAAAAAATGTTAAGTGATTTAAAAATTTTTAAATTTAATCTGCCCAAAATTCAATAATATCAACTTTCTTAAAAACACTTAACAAAATAGATATATTGTTAAGGGTTCAAAATGTAACGCATTTACTGTTAATAAAGGGGTTATGTGCTATAAAACAAAATTGTTGTAAGAATAATCAATTTCATCCTGTTCAATTCCTATGTATCTTAATGTTATCTGCGGACTGGAATGATTAAAAATTTTTTGCAGTAAAACCACATCTTTAAATTGCTGATAATGATGATACCCAAAAGATTTTCTCATAGAGTGAGTTCCGATTTTTTTCTTGTAATTTTGCCTGTTCACAAGCATTTTTAATAATAAAATATGCTGTTACTCTGTCTAACCTATGCCCCCAACGAGATAAAAACAAGGGCTCTTTATCTCGCCTGCCTTTGATAAATTCATCAAGCATTGGTCTTAATTTTGCGTTAATAGGGAATTTTCTAAACTTGCCTGTTTTCTTTTCCACAAGCTGAATGTGTGTTTTGTTTCTAACATCACCGACATTTAGTGATAAAAGGTCAGAAATTCTTAACCCACAATTTGTACCTATAACAAAAAGTAATAATTCCCTCTGCCCCTGTTTTGCCAGTATTTTTTCAACTTTCTGTATGTTTTTTTTGTTTCTAATCGGTTCTACACTTGCCATAAACATTCCTCCTTGTAATTTAATTAAAAATTACAAAATGGTTGATTTTAAATAAAATGGTTAGCACCGGTTTTAATTTCGGCTGAAATAATTCTGCCCATTGTATCTGCCAAAATTTATATACTGTATTTTTGCATTATTTGTTAATTATGTTTGTATTGTCTGCCTTATGGGTGTTATAGATTTTTAATTATGAGTTTAATTTTTTAATTTTGGGAATCCCCTTTTTTTATTTTTTGCCTAAAATACAAATGCCAAGCATAAATGCGGCATTTTTAAGCGATTTTGACCTAAGACACAGATTTATATAAAATCAGACTTAACCTCATGTTAAAATGGCAACAAATAGCATTACAGCGAGAATTTAGGCAAAAGAAAAGATGCCGGTTGCTAGCTTTGCAATTTTGAAGAGAACCCGACACCTTTCCCCTGCCCCTCTCCATGGGCAGTTTTTAGTATATTTTTTGTTTAGATTTTATTGCTTTTTCTGTTTGGTCTTTGCTTTTAATCAACTTATCAAATTTGTATTTAACACATTTATTCAATAACTTTTTATCATTTATGCCTAAATAATCTAAAGTTCGTTGTTCGCTTTTCTTAATTTCTTTTTTTTTCTCACTAAATGCCTTTTTAATTTCTGCTATAAATGGAGGGTCAAATGCTTTCTCTCTATCTTCTGTGCGAGGTAAAAAGCCTTTGGTTGCATTCCACATAATTATATCTTTCCTGCCAATTTTAAATTTTACAAAATGTGCCATTTTATAACCCTTTCATTTTATGCATTTGTTTCAAGTTTTTGTATTTTTTTTAGCTGTTTAATTGCATTATTTTTAGTTTTTGCCATCGTTTTAGGGGTAAACTGTTGCATGTAGCTTATTCTTGCTATAATCCCCCTTAATTCCTTTAATGTCATTTCAGATAATTCTTTTTCAGTTAAATCATATACTACACCATGTCCTGTATCAAAAGGGGCAGACATTTTTCCACTTTGAGAAATGTGAACACCTGTAACAACAGCATATTTGTAGCCATAGCGTTTAATTTTAGATTTTTTAAGGTATAGCCCATGTGTTTTTATAGAATTTTTTACATATTTTATAACCCAATTCCCAATATGCTTATGTGTAGAAAGTGTAATATCATCTACATATACAGTCATATCAACATCAAGTTCTTTCATTTTTTCGTATATATCGTCAAATATTTCTTTATGTGCAAAACATACTAAAAGTGTACTTGTCGGTGCTCCTGTCGGCAAATAACCTTTATACGTTGTTAATTCTACCAATAATTCTAATACTTCGCCCTTTGCTCCATATACTTCAGCAAACAATTTGCGAATGTACTTTTCTTTTGTATTTGGAAAATAATGAGCTATGTCCATTGTTATAACCTCTCGTTTGCATTTATGTTTATCAGCATTTTTAATATTATTTTGTCCTTTAAATCCTGCCATACAATATGGCGGACATTTCAAGCATTTTTGCAAATATTCCAATAATTTTTGCTGTAATATTTTTAAATTATCATTAGGGGCTTCTATCCACCTGAATTTGCCATTTTTAAATTTTCTGTATCTTTCATAACCTTTTTCTATGGCTTGTATTATTTCTGATATTTCTTTACATTCAAGCATATTTAATAATCCTTTAACGGTATTCAAACTGCTAGGAACATTTTTTTTAGTTTCCATAATTATTATTCCTTTTTGACTAATGTAATTTTCTAAAAAGATGAGAGAAGTTTTACAGCAAAGACAGATGTCTAAGGTGGTTCTGTATTAGCAAATATCCCTATTCTCTCGGTTTGGGCGGAGCGACCGCAGGGAGCGAACGCTTAAAAAAAAATAAAAAATGATTGTTTTAATATTATTGTTAATATATATAAATAC
>ERZ842401.5391-NODE-5391-length-14223-cov-5.687676_pt1 | contig 14223 bp, 8 predicted proteins | sample MGYA00521270_ERZ842401 | MGnify/ENA primary metagenome ERZ842401 (study PRJEB31892, sample SAMEA3878208) | bioreactor metagenome | biome: Moose rumen | place: Sweden | collected 2011-10 | study: EMG produced TPA metagenomics assembly of the PRJEB12797 data set... | reverse complement strand
GTAGCCGTGACTGGAGTTCAGACGTGTGCTCTTCCGATCTTTGCCAATGATTTTGTAAATCCTATAAGTCCCGCTTTTGCCGCAGAGTAAACAGAAGCATACGGTGAAGAAATAAGCCCAGCGATTGAACTCATTACGCCGCAGTAAAATATTGTTCCCCCCCCCCCCTACGTTAATTTTTGTAATTAGTGAATTTTTCATTTTTTCAATGGCGTTATTTCTGCGTTTTCTTGCAATTTTCTTTTGACGAGCAGTTACAAAACGTTGATGAGCAATTATAAAACGTATACGAATTTCATTATAAATTCTGCGCACGAATAGCGGACAAAATTTTTTCATGACACTTTTAAAATTATCATCCATAAAAAATATTTATCCTCCTTTGTAAAAAATTATTTTTGGGTATTCTATCACCTGCGAAAAATAATAAAAATTCCCTCCACTTAAAAACAAGCAGAGAGAATAAATTAATTATTTCGTGTTAAAAAATTTCACGCAATCGAAATCATCATAAACTTTTTTAAATGAGAATTTAGATTTATATGCAAGGCTCGGAGCATTGTCGATGTTCTCAACTTTTGAAATATCTATTATGAAAACATTTTTTAAATTGCTGACATCACCGTAATTTTTATTAACGAGAAATGCTTTATTTTTAAATGGCAGTGAATCAAATTTTTTATATAAATCGTCATCGCGTTTACATGTTTTATTTGCATCGCTGAATATTATATAAATATTTTCGTAATTAACACGTTTTGAACGTTCGAGCCATTTTAATTTTGCTTCGTTAAAATTTTCATAATGCAGAAAATAAATTATTACATCATCTATAATTCCGACCGGGCATTTTTTATCATGGTCAAAATATTCAACTGGTTCGAGCGATAAATAATATTTCAAGTTTGAACAGAATTTTAAAAAATCTTCATGCGAAAAATATAAATTAATGGTTGGAGAATTAAATTTTATTTTTAGATCGTGTGCTATACATCCGCCGAGACAATTATTGGAGATTATCGAAATATTTTTATTTTTGAGCTTTGATCTTTTGTGAACTAAATAAATTTTCCTGGCTAACCTCCTGGCTAACCTCCTGGCTAACCTCCTGAACCTTTCGTATATTCCCCTGAGAGTCATGCCACAACCCTCCGGCAATACGCAAAATTAAAATTTAAATTAAAATTACTGTGAAATAGATTAAAATTCTTGGAATGTAAACAGCCCTGAACTAAATTAAAATTATGCGCATAATCCCCCAGCGACCAGCGACATTATACCGAGATTTCCGCAAAATTGTCAACCCCCTCAAAATTTGGATTTAAAATTTAAATATATCTATCGCTGAATTTTATCACACAAAAATAAATTAAATTAAATCATTTACATTAAAAATTTCTGAATTAGAATAAAGCATTAATTTTCAAGGAGGTAAATAAAAAATGGATAATAATAGAGTCGCCGTAATGAGTATAATCGTTGAAAATGTTAACTCGGTTGAAGAGCTTAACGCGGTTTTACATGAATACGCAAATTATATTATAGGCAGAATGGGAGTCCCGTATAAACCTAAAAAAATTAATATTATCAGCATTGCTCTCGATGCTCCTCAAGATGTTATTTCAGCATTGTCCGGACGCATTGGAAATCTTGAAGGAGTAAACGTTAAAACAGCATTTTCAAAGTGAAAAATTATTTAATTGAGTTAATCGAAAAATTATTTAAATATCATTCGCTCGAATTAAACGAATATGAATTTTTAATCGAGAATAGAAATCATGAAGCAACAAAATTATTAAAGAAATATGCAAACGATTTAAAACGGGAATTTTACGGCAATAAAATTTTTATACGCGGTTTAATTGAGTTTTCGAATTTCTGTAAAAATGATTGTTTATACTGTGGCCTTCGTAAAAGTAATTTAAATTGTGAGCGATACAGGTTAAATAAAAATGAAATTCTGAAATGTGCTGACGAAGGTTATAAATTAGGTTTTAGGACTTTTGTTTTACAGAGTGGCGAAGATAATTATTTTACTGATGAGATTTTGTGCGAAATTGTCAGCGCGCTTAAATTAAATTATTCTGATTGTGCCGTAACTCTTTCGATCGGAGAGCGCAGTTTTAAAAGTTATAAAATTTTACGTGAGGCCGGAGCAGATCGCTATTTATTGAGGCATGAAACAGCGGACAAAAATCATTACGAAAAATTACACCCCGTAGAAATGTCGTTTAATAACAGGCTCGAATGTTTAAGGAATTTGCGTAAATTAAATTATCAAGTTGGGTGCGGTTTTATGGTTGGTTCGCCGTTTCAGAGTAATAAAAATTTGGCGCAAGATTTAAAATTTATCGAGGAATTTAAACCGGAAATGTGCGGGATCGGGCCGTTTATACCGCATAAGGATACGCCGTTTAAAAATTTCATGGCCGGGACAGTTGAGCTGACATGTTATTTGTTGTCGATTATAAGAATTATTCACCCAAAAATTTTATTACCAGCGACGACAGCACTCGGAACTGTTGATCCAGTTGGGCGCGAAAAAGGAATTTTATCAGGTGCAAATGTTGTCATGCCGAATTTATCGCCGGTGAATGTCAGAAAAAAATACGAGCTTTACGATAATAAAATTTGTACTGGTGATGAGTCTGCTCAGTGCATTAAATGTCTTTCCGGCAGGATGCAGAATATAGGACATGAAATTATTACGGATCGCGGAGATTTTAAAAATTAATGTACAGATTATATACAAGATTAAGCGTTAAAATAATATTTATCGAATGGAGGCGGATAATTAAATGTTAAAATTTTTGAAAGGTATAAGGGTGCTCTTATGGGTTGCCGGGATAATCGGACTTGGATTTTTAGTCAGCTCTCAAGTCGTGGCGAAATTAAATCAGGCAGAAGCAAATTTACGGTCGCTCGAACAAGAACAAATTATTACATATCCTGTTGAAACTGAAATTATAGGCGTATCAGATTGGGAAACATGGCGGAGCTATTACGGTCAATCTAAATCTGCCCATACGCAAAATATTACGACTTATGAACGCGAGATCGTAAAATCTGTTTTGGTTGACATCGGAAGCAGAGTAAAAGCCGGGCAGACCGTCATAACTCTTCAAGTCGCCGATCGTGATACAAAAGTACAGGCCGGACAAACAGCTTACGAAGAAGCAAAATTAAATTACAACAGGTTAAGGCAGTTAAATGCAAAGGGAGGAATTTCAAAATCTGAAGTCGACAGCGCATACTCGGCCATGAAGAACGCTGAAGCGCAAATGAAAAGCACTCAAACAACTTTACAGCGCACAAGTTTAAAAGCCAGCATTAACGGAATAGTTTCAGCCCGTAACGTTGAACCCGGTGAAATTGCTGAAGCTGGTGTCGCTTTAATTTCGATCGTTGATCCCGGTTCAATGGAAGCCGAATTAATGGTCTCAAAAAAAGATATTTCGCGCATAAATAAAAATACTCCAGTTGAAATTTATGTCGATGGCAATCAGAGCAAAGGAATTGTAAAACGCATTAGCCCCGAAGCTCAAGCCGGTTCAGGTTTATACCCTGTAGTTGTTGGGTTGTCTGCTAATTCTGGAATTTTGCCCGGCACATATGTAGAAGGCAGATTCATGGTAAATAATTTAAAAAATGTCGTCGTAATTCCTTCAAATGTCGTAATGTATCGCGGAAATAATCAATCTGTTTATTTAGCTGAGGGCGATACTGCTAAACAAGTCACGATCACGACTGGCGAAGGCCGCAACGGTCAAGTTGTTGTAACGTCCGGTTTAAAAGTTGGAGATATTTTAATCACGAGTGGCAACAGAGTTTTATATGACGGCGCAAAAATTTCCAGAGCTGTCGAAATGGCAGGACACAATAATAATTTAAATATAAATAATTCCGATGAAGGTTAAAAAGGTAAAATTTTCATGAGAGGATTTATAAGATTTTGTATTACGCACCCGGTTTTTACTGGGTGTTCTGTTGTTATATGGATATTGTTAGGCATATCGAGTTATTTCACGCTCGGAGTTACGTTATATCCTGATGTAGAATTCCCGTTTATATTAGTTCGAACGACATACACAGGAGCAGGTCCGAACGAAATCGAGCAGTTAATAAGCAAACCGCTTGAGGACGCTTTAGCAGATTTGGAGAATTTAAAATCTATTGAGACGTATTCAGTTGAAGGTATTTCAATGGTGGCCGTTGAAATGGAATCAGGAACAGATCCCGACCTCGCTCTCGTTGATGTAAATAACAAAGTTAAAACCAAAATACCAGATTTACCAGATGATGCAGATGAACCAATCTCCAGTAAATTCGATATTAGCGCACAGCCGTTTTTAATAGTTTCGTTTACGTCAAGTCTGCCGGAAAAAACTGCAAAAAAAATTATTGAGGACAGAATTAAACCCGTTGTCGCACGTGTTGAAGGAGTTGGCCGAGTCGATGTAACAGGAGGACGAGACAGAGAAATTCAAATTATGCTCGATCCTTCGGCCTTGAGCGATTACGGAATAAATTATTTGCAAGTCTGTAACGTCGTATCAGAAAATAATCAGACTACACCGTCAGGATATATCACGCAGAAAAAAGATGAAGTATCATTAAGATTAATGGGCGAATTTAATGACGTTGAACAGCTCGAAAATATTTTAATTCCTTCGCGAAATGGTCAGCCCGTAAGATTGTCAATGTTAGGCGAGGTTTTAGACTCCGAAGAAGATTTAAGAAGTTTAGCGCGTGCAGATGGCCAGCCCGTTGTACAGTTGAGAATCAGTCCGAGATCAAACGCTGACGTTGTAGAAGCAGGACGGCAGATTAAAAGATTAATGACCCGAACGATGAGAGATTTCCCGGACTTTGAATATAAATATACTTATGATGATACGAGTTTTGTCGAGAGTGCAGTAAAAAATATTATTCGGGATACAGCGATCGGAATTGCTTTAACAGCTCTTGTAATATATTTATTTTTGGGAAGATTTTCCGCGACTTTCATCGTAGCTTTTTCCATGCCCGTAGCTTTTGCCGCGACTTTTGTGCCGTTACAGATTCACGGATATACATTAAATTTAATGAGCACGCTGGGTCTTGCGTTATCAATGGGAACGCTCGTAATGAACGCAATATTAATAATTCAAAATATTTACAGATATCGCGACATGGGTTATAAACCTTTTGAAGCAGCAGAGGAAGGCACCGTAGAGATTTCGCTCTCAGTTTTGGCAGGAGTCTTAACAAATTTAGGAGTGTTTATGCCGGTTGCTTTAATGTCAACAATAGCCGGACAATTTTTAAAGCCTTATGCCATCACGATCGTATATGCTACAGTTTTTTCATTATGGGTCACAATGGCTGTTACTCCATGTTTAGCAGCCCGCGTAAAACATCATAAAGGTGATAACGAAATCCCATTAATCGGAAAAATTTTAACTGGTTGGTGGAATTGGATATTTGACGGCTTCAGAGATTTATTTTTTATGGTGTTACATGTTGCAATGAAATTCCCATTTATAACCATAATTATAACTTTGCTTGCGACATATGGATCGCTAAAATTGGGCGGATTTATCGGGACGCAATTTACTCCGAGCACTGATGACGGAACTGTAAGAATAACTTTAACGCTTGACAATAATTCATCGATTGAGCAAGTACAAAATTTAATTGATCGTGTTGAAGCTTATATAAATAATTTACCTGAAAAAAAATATATTCGTAACATCGTTTCAACTGTAGCCGGTTCAATTCGTAATACTTCAATCAATGAAGCTCAAGTCGCTTTATATTTGAACGATGATCCCGGCAGAATTTCAACAAATGATTTGGCCGATAAAATTCGCCCGTGGCTTTCAGAATTACCCGGAGTGCAGTCCAGAACGTCAGCGACTCGTCAAGGATTTGGAAACGCGATCGAGATTCAAGTAAAAGGCGAAGATTTAAACGTGTTGTATTCAGTAGCAGAAGAGATCAGAGCGCGAGGCAGAAAAATTCCCGGCGTTCGAGATTTAAATATTGAAATGGAAATGGGTAAACCAGAATTACAAGTACACCCGATAAGATGGAGGCTCGCTCCTTTGGGTTTAAATATTTCTGATTTGGCGAGCATCATACGCGGTTATTTAATTGGCCGTGACGCTGGAACATTTAGGCAGGGCGGGTACGAATACGACATTAAAGCCAGAATAAATAAAGAAAAAGCCAGCGATATATTTAACGCTCATGAATTGCCAATAATGACGAGTTACGGATTAGTGCCGCTTGATGAAATGACGGATTTACATTGGAGCGATTCGCCGACCGAAATCAGAAGAGTTGAAAGACAGCGCGCAGTCGTTGTAACCGGTGATGTGCGTTATATAACTTCAGGTGAAGGAAATGCGAGAATGAAAGAAGTTGTAGACGGTATGACATTGCCCGAAGGAGTCAGCGTAAATTTTGGCGGTGAACAGGAGGACATGGCCGAAAATTTCACGGAATTAATACGGACTTTAGTAATTGCAATTGTAGTTACATATTTGGTTGTAGCTGCAATTCTTGAAAGCTGGACATATAGTTTAATAATTTTGTTTACTGTTCCAATGGCTGCAATTGGTGTCGTGCCTTCAATGTTAATTTCTGGTGTAAACATTTCAATTTTTGCGTTAATCGGGATGATAATGCTCGTCGGAATGGTCGTAAATAATGCAATAGTTGTTGTAGATTATGCGGAAGTTTTACGCAGTCAAGGTACTCACCCATTTGAAGCGGTAGAAGAAGCGTGTCACGTTAGATTTAAATCACTTTTGATGGCTGTAGTTACTTCGGTTGTTTCGTTAGTTCCGTTATTGTCGTCCGGACGTGGTTCAGAAATGAAAATGCCGATCGCTGTCGTAGCAATAGGCGGATTAATTGCCGGTGGAATGTTAGCGATGTTATCAGTTCCTGCTGCGTATAAATGTATTTGGAGGTTCTGGCTATGGTGGGATGAAAAATTTGGCCGTGACCCCGAATATGATCCGGAAGAAGACGAAGAAATTTACGATGATTAAACATGATTAAAAAAATTGGTGATCTCGCAATTGAATCGATGTTAATGGAAGTTTCAATAACTCCGAAGCCCGGATTAGTTGATCGTAATAATTCTGGTTCGCATTCGGATATGAATTTTTTCACGTTCATAAAAAGTATTTCAGCTTTGAGGTCATATTTTGAAAATTTTGCGCTGATCGGTTATGAAAATTCTGGGGATTTAAAAACCTCATGGCCTGCGTTAAGGGCTTTGGGCATCGAAGCAGAAAATAAAATGTTTAAAGCTACGAACGGAATTAACACGCATAAAGGTGAAATATTTTCTCTTGGATTATTGAGCGCATGTGCCGGAAAAATTTATTTTGAGACCGAAAAATTTAACGTTATAAAAATTCTTGATCTCGTAAAAAATATTTGTGAAGGGTTATGCGATCGTGATTTTAAGGGCGTTGAAGCGAAAAAAATTTTAACAAAAGGTGAAAGAGCATATTTAAATTATGGTATCAAAGGGGTGCGCGGAGAAGCTGAAGCTGGATATCCGATCGTCCTGGAGTGTTTAGGAATCTTTAAAAATTTATTGTCGCGGGAATTTGATTTAAAATTAAATTTAAATGACGCACTGGCCATGACTCTTTTAAAAGTTATCGCGCTAAATAATGACAGTAATATAATTTCAAGGCATGACATAAAAATTTTAAATTACGCGAAAAGTTCAGCGGAAAAAATATTTAATGAGCTGCAAAATAATTTTGATGTAAATTTGATATATGCTCTTGATCAAGATTTTATATCACGCAATATAAGTCCATCAGGGAGCGCGGATTTATTAGCGGTAATATATTTTATGTATGCTCTGGAAAATTTGTAACGAGCTAAAAAATTTTTATTCTCCTCTTGAGATTTCGGGAGGAGATTTTTTTATGTGATAGAATTTGCGGAAATTAATTTTAAATTCAAAGGGGGAAATATAATTTATGAATCAGGCATTAAAATCCGTCGTAAAAAAATTTTGCCCGCCTGTGATTAAACGAACTTACAGAAGTTATTTAAGAAGTCGTAAAAACCAAAAAATAAGGCGAGAACTATTTCTAAAAATGAACGGGGGGGGGGTACGATCTTCAAGCAGTAGAAATCGAGACGATTAACCGCTGTAACGGGGTTTGTCCGTTTTGTCCTGTCAATGTAAATCAGCCTCAACGGAATTACGCAAAAATGTCCGAAGAACTTTTTAAAAAAATAATTTCGGAACTCTCTCACATAAATTATTCTGGTTATCTTAGTTTATTTTCAAATAATGAGCCTTTTCTTGATGAACGTATAATTAATTTTGCCAAATACGCCCGCGAAAATTTAAAAAATGCCGAGTTATCAATATGGACGAACGGGACATTATTGACATTTGAGAAATTTCAGGAGATTATAAAATATCTTGATATGCTCGTGATCGATAATTATAACGATGATAAAAAAATTAATTCGCCTGAACTCGAAAAAATTTATAATTACCTGCAGGAACATCCGGATTTAAAGCGGGAAAAATTAAACAGTGCAGGAAAAGTATATTTTAATTTCAGGCTTCAAAACCAGATTTTAACATCTCGCGGCGGTCAAGCTCCTAATAAATCGGACAAAAAATTATTAAATAAAAAAGTCTTAAAAGAAATTTGCAGGCTTCCCTTTAGTCAATTAATCATACGTCCAGATGGCAAGATCAGTTTATGTTGTAATGATCCACTTGGGAAATATACGCTCGGAGATTTAAATAAACAAAGCATAAAAGAGATTTGGAATTCTGACGAGTATAAAAAAATTCGGCTCGAAATGCTGAAACATGGCCGAAAAAATTTAAATTTATGTAATTCTTGTGACAATGCGACATTAGAATTTTACGGAATAAAATAATTTAATAAAACAATAATTTAATTTAAATTGTGATGCTCCCTTCGTAAACTTGAGGGGAGATTTTTATTTTTTAAGCGCGTGTTAAAATTTTTCCGAAAAATTAATATTATGATGCAAAAAGGATGTTGACGGATAATGCATAAAAACGATGTCCTGGATCTCAAGCTCTTTTTATATCCAAGATTTAGCGTAATCGTCCCTGTTTACAATTGTAAAGAGTATTTGACGAATTGCCTCAGTAGTTTACTTGCTCAAGATTACGAAAATTACGAAATAATAATTATTGATGATGGCTCTACAGATGGAAGCGGTAAGATTTGTGACGAATACGCAAATAAATTTAATTTCATTCGTGTAACGCATACTGAAAATTTTGGGTGCGCTCATGCTCGCAATTTAGCATTAAAACAGCTGAACGGAGATTATATATTTTTTTGTGATGCTGACGATATACCACATCCGCAGTTATTTAAAATTTTATCTCATTTCATAAATAAAAATCATCCTGATGTAATAAGTTATAAGCCGAAAGATTCCGAAAAAAATTTTGAAATTTATGACAACCTCGATGAAATTACCGTAAAATTTTTTAATGCTGTAGATTTTGGTTTAAAAATTATAACTGATGATAAATTTAACGGCTACCTCTGTAATAAAATTATAAAAGCAGAATACGTAAATAAATTAAATTTTGATGAAGATTTAAAAATGTGCGAGGACTTAAAATTTAATATGGAATTGATCGCGCAAAACCAAAATTTAAATATAATGCACCTGGACATGGAATTATATTTTTATAGGGATTGGAACTCCGTTACTAAACGAGAAAATTATTATAGAAAAAGTGGACTCTCTGGAATTGTATACGGTTGGTCAAAGGTTATTGAAATAAAAAATCTTCCAGATGAAGTTAAAAAATGCATGAAAGTACGTTTATATAAAAAAGCAATTGGAGATTTATTCATACCTCCCAAGAAAATGAGCAAACAGGCCATCGAGAAATCACAGGAAATATTACAAATTTGCAAACAGGATTATTTTAAATCGGATCGTCCGCTAATTGAAAAGTTTAGGATTTTTATAAAATATGTTTTATTATCAAACAAGTTCACGCACTTGATGACAGGTAAATTATTATCGTTTTTTAAAATAAAATTCGGTTTTTATAAATTTTGGTATCGGAGATTTTAATAAACAAAGCATAAAAGAAATAGGGGAGATTTTTTGTATATTTAGGTTGTATTACTGTTTTTGATTTTGTTGCTAAAGGGAATATAAAAAATATCCGAATTATCGAATAACTGATTACGGTAAATTTAAAAATTTTTTGCTCACATCTCGTTAATGTTTTTTTATTTATTTTCAATCGGAAACGTTTTTATAAAGTTTAATTTAAAAGGACGGTGAGAAATTTGATATTTTGTGGTATGCTTGATAATTTAGAAGGCAAGGCAAGGCAAGGCAAGGCAAGGCAAGGCAAGGCAAGGCAAGGCAAGGCTGTATTTATGTCCGCCGTTCTTTAAATTCAGACCATGAACAATTAAAACCTCCGTAATTCAGAAACCGGAATAAAAATTTTTTGCGCTTAACGGATTAAGAGATGTTTTATTTTTATTCTGTATTGTTTATGTTAAGGAGGATAATTTTTTATGTTGAAGAAGTTTACATTTTTATGTTTTGTATTTTTAATGTTTGTGCCGTGTTCATTCGCTGATGAACCAATAAAAATTTATATTACTTCCGAAAATTTCCCGGATACACGCTTCCGCAACTATGTAACAGATAAATTCTGGAGTAAAACCCAAAAGAAAGATGACCAATATGCTTATTTAGACAGTTGGGACATCGCAGACGCAAAAGAAATAAAAATAGCAGGCCAAATGAACGACGGCGGTATAGACGAAGAATTAGGGGTCAGCTATTCCGCGATGATTCCAGCGGTTAAAGATTTTAAGGGCGTTGAATATTTTACGGAGCTTGTTTCGTTTGATTGCCCATTTAACAGCGTTGATATATTAGACTTAAGCGGCAAACCAAATTTATTATACGTTAATTGCGAAAATTCTCGCATCAACTCCATTAATTTAAGTGGCGATGAATCCATCGAAATTTTAAACTTGAAGCAAAACAATTTAAGAAAACTCGATTTAAGCGGGCTTTTTTATCTTGAAAATTTAAATTGCAGTTATAACAAAAATTTAAAGAGCATTAATTTAGAAGATGCTACACGTTTAACGAATTTGGATTTTAGCGTTACTGCTCTTGAAGAAATTGATTTGACAGCTTGCATTGAAACTTTAGCAACGTTAACCTGCGTTGGCAAAGTAAATAATTCTGGCAGCAAATTAAAAAAACTCGATTTAAACGGACAAATTAATTTAGTAAATTTAAGTTTGGATTATAACCCCGATTTACAGTCAATAGATTTATACGGCGCGGATAATTTGAAGAGCATTACATGTAGCAACAGCAAATTACAAAAACTCGATGTAAGTCAAAATTTTAAGCTCAATAAATTAATTTGCAGTCACAACGAATTAAATGAGCTTACACTTAATGATAAGCTTACTTATTTGGATTGCAGCTGGAATCAATTGGAAAGCTTGACGCTCACCCCTAAATTAGTGTATCTCGATTTAAGTCATAATAAATTAAAAGAACTTAAATTAAATGAGGAGCTTGAATGGCTGGACTATACCGGAAATGATATAATTAGCATCGATTTTAGCAGAAGTGGAAGACTTAGAAGAGTTCGCGGATCGGATAATCCTATACCTTTAATTAATTTAATTCCAGATGTTGAATATTTAGACTGCAGTGGAAATGAGCTTACATCACTTGATGTCAGCAGAAACCACAAATTAAGAACGTTAATATGCGGATATAATAATCTTACTACATCAAACCTGAAACTTAATGATGAGCTTACTTATTTGGATTGCAGCGGTATTAAAGGATTAGTTCCGCCTCTTGCGCATCCAAATTTGCAGACGTTGATTTGTAATGCTAACGGTTTAAAAAATTTGAATGTGAGCGGAAATGAGAAATTAATTTATTTATCATGTCAAAGTCAAAATGACGGAACTACACGGCTTACACTTACACTCAATCCCGGTTTACAAACTTTGCACTGCGAAGATAATAAAATGTCGCATATATCTCTCAATGAGAATTTAGAAAGGTTATATTGCGATAACAATGAATTTAAAAAAATTAATCTCAATCCTAAATTAAAATTTTTAAGCTGCACACATAATAATTTAACTTCTTTGAAACTTAATTCAGAGCTTACTGATTTGTATTGCAACTATAACAAATTAGGAAAAATTGAACTTAATTCAAAAATACAAAATGTTGTGTGCAATTATAATGAAGCTCCTCAATTTGTTGGAGGATATAAGACGCTTAATACTCTACAGTGCGAACACAACAGCAAATTAGTAAACCTCGATTTAAGCAAATATTCAAAACTTCAAACTGTTTGGTGCAGATATAATCAGCTCGCTTCACTTTTGATCAGTAGCTCTGTTGAAAATTTATATTGTAGCGATAACGCGTTTAGTAAAATATCTTCATTAGGCGATGGGAGCGAGCTTAAATATTTTGATTGCAGCAATAATAAAAATTTAGAGCATATCAATTTAAAATCTACAAAAAATATTGTTGATTTAATTTGTAATAATTGCCCGAATCTTAAAGACCTCGATATAGGAAGCTGTTACCCTGCTATAAAAGCGCTTAGATGCGATGAACAACTTAACGTAATACTTCCTCAGGGCATAACGGAAATTTTTTATAATGTATATCTTCCGTCGTTTGATGTTAAAGCTGGTGCTGTTCTAACTCCAGAAGAAAAAGAAGCAGCCGAGACCAAAATAAAGGAGATGTATGAAGAGAAAGGCATTGAAATCGTGCCGGGTAGCCTTACGGTAACTCCATTAGATACCAGAGTGTTTGAGAGTTGGGAATTAATTGAAGGCTCTTTACCTGATGGACTCGAATTAATCTCAGCTGATATAAAAGGCACTCCAACATTAGCGGGACAATTTAAATTTAAAGCGAAGGTGCTGCAGAGGAGAATAGGCTCTAACGGTCCGTGGACTCAAAAGGGCACGAGGACATTTACAATAATCATAAAAAACCGATATGATATTAAATTAAACGAGATAGTTTATTTTAACAAGTATAAGGACAAGAGACCGGGCTATGAATTTCCGGAAAGCACAAAAAAATCTACGTGGAAAATTGAACCCGTTTCACCTGATAGACTTCCTAAAGGCATAAAAATAAAAGCCACAGGCTTAAACGTTGAACTTTCTGGTAAACCCGAAGAGATAGGTAATTTTTATTTCAAAGTTATCATGCGTAATGCTCCAGTAGTAAAGAAAAAAGTTATAGTTGAGCCTGAACTCACGGCAGAAAAAATATACTGGCTTCCAATTCGTGACGCAGAACCGGAACTCAAAGGTTTCCCATCAAGCAAATTACCAGACGGGACAATAGGAAAGAAATACAGAAAAACGTACAGCTTTAAGCATGTTCTGTATGAAGCAGAATTATCTTATGAAGGTTTCCCGCAGGGCGTTAAAGTTTACGTAGATAAAAACGCAAAGGGTTCTTATTACAGATTGAGAATTGAAGGGACTCCAGAAGTTTGGGATGATTTTGAAACGGTGACAGCGGTTAAAAATTCGTTCTGGGGCTTTTCGCATGAGCGCGCATTTAAGATCAAAGACGTAAAACCAAAAATTGACACGGCAAAAATTGCGAACCCGATTTTAAATCAAGAATATTACGCCGAAATAAAAACTTCTAAAGGTATACCGTTATCATGGTCGTTTGAAGGTATTCCGACAGGTTTAAGCGCAACAATAAGTGCCGATAAAAAGACCGCCATAATTAGCGGGGTAGCTTCGGAAGCTGGTAAATTTAAACTTGTGGTCAATGCAGGGAATACATCCGGCACTGTGAAAAAAAATTATACGCTGACAATAAAGGATACTAACTCAAAATCCAAAACTGTTTCAAAGCCCGGCACATCTTCGGCGTTTAGTTTTGATAGAAATTCATGGGCTGACGAATACGAATATTACGATGGCTATTTAATGCGCTTGGCTCAAAATAAAATTAATGATTTAACGGCAGTTGATACCCGCTCAAGTTCTGAAAATGTGATAACTGTGGACGGCAAAAATTATTTAATAATTGCAGAATTGCCGGAATTAATCGCTGATAGTTCTGGTCAGTATGATATTTTGATCGAGCTTGACGAAAATAAAAATTATTCTGGTAAAAAATTAT